>ERZ773022.482-NODE-482-length-32381-cov-10.216946_pt1 | contig 32381 bp, 32 predicted proteins | sample MGYA00580839_ERZ773022 | MGnify/ENA primary metagenome ERZ773022 (study PRJEB29015, sample SAMEA2738020) | human oral metagenome | biome: human oral; feature: human-associated habitat; material: dental | place: China | collected 2044 ... | reverse complement strand
GGGCATGGAGGTTAAGGCCGATGGAACGTGGCGCAGCGTAGATTCGTATTCCACCCTCTACGGAACTGCCGACGGCAAGGTCTACCAAGAGAAACCAGGTCAAGAGAAGCGCGAAGTTGGGAAAGAGCTTACCCCTACGACGGTTCCTGTAAACCCGATTGCATACGCTGAAGGCGGCGTAGGCGGCAACAGCGTTGTTCCTCTCAAACCGCGTACCCCGCTTAAACCAGGGGAGAAGGCTCAGTAACCCCGAACTTCTCTCGGTAGTATGGTGGCGCATCCAGATTTTATGGCTGGATGCGCCACCTTTTTTTGTGTCTAAAACGCCCTTCTGCCTGGAGCTTTGCTGGAAGAAATATGGGAACGTACTCTATATTCGCTGAGTGTTGGAAGAAAACATGGGGTGTTAGCGGCATCGGGTCTGTCCAAGAACCATAGACTGAAACTAAAGGTATTTTTAAACACCGCATCAAAGCACCGCATAGACTACATAGCCGTAAGGAAACTTCCGATGAAGAATGATAATCACACTCGCGTATTTGGTCCCCTATCTGCCGGATGTATTCTCATGCTGGCACTCAGTGCTTGCTCGACCTCTGTACAAGGAATCGGTTCGGAAGATTCTACTCATGGTGGTTCCGGCGCATCCTCTTCAGCTTCTGCAACGTCGCATGAGAAACAGATCGTGGGGCTTACTGACGATAATAAGGCCGGTACATCGCGCCCGCGCTCTGATCAGAAGCCTTTGGATTCAACGAAGAATGTAAAGCTCAAGGACGACGGTTCATGGACTGTCGAAGAAGACAATAATGGACGCACGGAATCGGTTTCGGTTAACGCCGATGGCACATTCCAGGTGAAGAATAAAAATTCGGAAGATTCTACGGAAGAATTTACCCTCAACGCTGATGGGTCCTGGGAGAAAATCGAAAAAGGTTCTTCCAGCGAACAAAAAACTCACGTTAATGCTGACGGCACGTGGACCATTGAGAAAAAATATGGGAGTGAGGGTTCCCCAGAAAAAGTTGAGATGCGTTCCGACGGCAGCTGGGAATCTACCGAAAGGACGAACGCGGTTATAACGGGAAAACCCGACGGTACGGCAATCAAAAAGAACACGAAGTTGGGGGAGGAAAAACCTCTTACCCCGCTAGAGTGGAAGATTGTCACGACCCCGAAAGACCATGATGAAGGCTCGATCGCCGATACCTATAAACTTGATGAGATCGTCCCTGAAAACGGTGTTATTCCGCTCAAGCCTCGTAAGTCTCTGCCCTTGGGAATACCCGTTAAAGAGGCTGTTCCTGGAACCGATGAGTATAAGCATGCTACCGCCGAACTTGAGGGCATACTCCTGACAGATGAGAACAAAGCGGGCAAGCCCCGTCCACGTTCAGAAAGGAAAATCGATGATGATGCTATCGTCAGCCCGAATGGGGCATGGACTTGGCAGAGTAAAGGTTCAGCCATACGTGTTTCTGAAGACGGTACGTGGGATCAGAAGGACTCCGCAGAAACTGGCCGTGAAGGAAGTTCGCAGTTGTTCGCGGATGGTTCTTGGGAATCTAAAATGAAAATGGGCGATGGAGAAAACTTTGTTCACGTGAACCCCGACGGCAGTTGGACTTCAAAGGATTCCTTCCGAACGGTAGAGGTAAAAGCGGACGGGACGTGGCGCACCCAAACTGAATACGACACCAAGTACAGCACCTCAGACGGTAAAGTCTTTCGGGAGAGTTCGGGTCGGAAGACCGAGCTCCCTTCAGGAGAACATGAAGTAAGCCATATTCAAGTTCCCCATGAACCGCGCCTCTCCTATTTAGAGGACGGTCCCGGCGGGGGAGGGGTCATTCCGCTGACCCCGCGTCAGCCCCTGCAGCCCGGTCAGCAGGCTGTGTCTTAACGGAAATTGTTTGTGAAGAAGGTAGAGGGTGGCGCATCCAGATTTTACGGCTGGATGCGCCACCCTTGTTGTGCGCATCATCAAGGGCTCGGAGTTAAATAATATTTGCTGAGAGTTAAATAATGATTCTGCGCCCTTCTAAAAAATTCCCGGAATATAAGGGCAAAAGCGGGTATTGAGTTAAATAATGGTTTGCGGTCTGTTAAATAATGAGCGCTAGAAAGTGTTCGTAGAAGGGTACCTACGTTTGGTTCCTATGACCGGCAGAAGCGTGTCTTCGGTGGCGAAGATCTGAGACAGGGTATATTTGATCCTGTAACTTCCCTCATAGTCACCGATAAGGACTTTTAATGCGTAGACTTTCTGTATTTTCTTTGGGCACTGCTCTGGTTTTTGCCCTGGGTGCGTGTTCATCAGGAACCGCATCTTCATCCAATAATTCCTCGTCCCAAAGCTCGCATGCTGCGGCATCATCCTCCGGCTCGAACGCATCGTCTGCTGGGCAGCAGATTGAAGTATCTGAACTCTTGGAGCACCCAGAAAAGGCGCGGGGCCTTGATTTTATGCGGGACGTTAAGTTTCCAATCACCTGCCCGAGCCACGAATCCGGCAAAAACCCGGATCTTGAAGAACTCAAGAAAAAGGGTATCAGCGAAAAAGAGATAGCGCTGACTGACGATAACAAAGCAGGTAAGCCCCGCCCCAGATCCACCGAATCTGTGGACAGCAAAGATAAGAAATGGACCACTATCAACGAATCCGATGGGTCATGGATCTACGATAAGCGCGGCGATGAACATGGGGAAGTCAAAGCTGATGGAACCTGGACCATGAAAACAAAGAGCCACAGCGCAGAACTGCATGCTGACGGTTCCTGGCAGGAAATCACCGAAGCTAATTATGGGTATGGAACCCGACAGGAAACGTACGTTAACTCGGACGGCACCTATCGGTATATTAAAGACCGGGAAGTAAAAGTTATGACCTGCTCTAACGGCTCATGGATTGAAATATTTACCCAAGAGATACGGGTGGGCGACCGGGATAAAGAAATACTCACCGAGATCACTGATCGAGGAGAGATTCGGGATGAAGACTTCTCGGATGCCCAAACAGCCACGCCATCCCGCGTTAACGGATATGGCTCTCCCGGCGGCGGTGGTGTTGTGCCGCTTCAGCCTCGTACAGTAGTACCAAGCGGTATTCGCCTCTAAATAATTCCTCATAATGTGGGTGACGGGGACTAATGCGCGTCACCCACTTTTTGTGGACATCCCTGTACTGGCGGGTTAGGAATACTGTGTGCAGGCTGTGTGCGGGGCATGTATATTTTATGTTCTGCTCGAAAAGTAGCCACTAAACCTACACAGGCGTTTAAATACCGCTACCCTTAACACTATGAGCAGCAAAGCAACCGAAATCGCTAAAAACCTGCCGACCCTTGAACATCCGGACGGCAGCCCTATTCGTGCCCTAGTGGTCGATGATGAGGAGATGCTCAAAGAACTCGTCAGCATGGGCCTGAAGATGATCGGGTGGGAGGTGCAGTCGGCTGGTGATGGACCCGCAGCCTTAGCTATTGCCCGCGATTGGCGCCCCGATGTGCTGGTGCTTGATATTATGATGCCCGGTTTCGACGGTCTGGAACTGTTGGACCGCATCCGGAAGTTTTACCCCGAAGTGCCTTGCCTCTTCTTGACCGCGAAAGATTCGGTGGATAACCGCATCGAAGGGCTTGCCGCTGGTGCCGATGACTATGTGACCAAGCCGTTTTCGATGGAAGAGGTTATGATTCGCCTGCACCGACTGGTGCAGCGTTCGGGTGTTGCTGCTATTGACGATGCCGAACTCGTTGTGGGGGATTTGGTGCTCAACCAAGATACCCGTGAAGTTACCCGTGGCGGTGAACCTATCGCTCTCACGGCAACCCAATTCGACCTGTTGCGTTATCTGATGGAGAATGCGAAGCGCGTGGTCTCTAAAAGCCAGATTTTGGATAATGTCTGGAATTATGATTTTGGTGGTCAGGCGAATATTGTGGAACTTTATATTTCGTATCTGCGGAAGAAAATTGATGTGGGTCGTGAGCCTATGATCCATACGGTACGTGGTGCTGGCTATGTAATTCGGCCGGCAGTTTAAGCCCCTGATTGTGTAAAGCGCCTAGTCAAGGTTTATATATTCTTATATTCCGATTTAGTAATATATCCTGGAAGGGGTGAAGTCTGTGACCATTGTGGAAGCTCCCAGTGTTCCTGAGACACAGCCCCCACAGGGTAGTCGAAAAAAACGGGATAAAACCGCTATACGCCCAATGCCGCATCTGCGCAGGCGACTTATTCTTATCCTTGTTTCGGCTCTAGGAATCGCCTGTTTTATCACCAGCGTTTCAACCTATGCCACGCTACAGAACTCTTTGCGATCACAAATCGGCAGTACCCTCAAAGAAACTGCGAATCGCGCCGCCAATCCCAATAATTCTCCCAGCGGCCACGGTTTTGAGTGCCTCGATAAATCTAATCCGAAAAACCCTCTCTATACGCCAGGTCAGGGTGCCGGAACCATTAACCTTTGTGTTGATCATCAGGGTGGTTACAAATTCTCGGGGTATTTGAGTGCTGACGGGAGTATCAAGGAGCTCAGCGATAAAGACCGCGAGACTCTTAACTCTCTTCGGAACACCGTAAATCAAGAGAGTCAGCTTACCGAAGTGAACCTTGACGTTGGTAAATACATGGTGAAGGTTTCCTCGCCGGGGCCTTCTTCGGACGCGCTTATCACCGGTGTGCCGCTGGGGGCAATGTATCAGACCCTTACCATGCTCTCTATCACAATGGGTATTGGATCGGTTGCCGTGATGATCGGTACCGGATTTTTGGGTTCGTTCATAATTCGCAGAACGATGAAGCCCCTAGAGCGTGTCTCTGGTGTGGCGACCGAGGTGGCGCGCCTCAATCTGGAATCTGACACTATTGCCCCCGAAGTGCGTGTGACCCCCAAGGATGCGAATCCCCGCACCGAAGTGGGGTCTGTGGGGTATGCGCTCAATCAACTTCTTGATAACGTGAGTTCGGCTCTTGACGTGCGTGAACGTACCGAAAAGCAGATACGTGCCTTCATTGCGGATGCATCCCACGAGTTGCGCACCCCGCTGGCCGCCATTAAGGGCTACTCCGATATGCTGCGGTGGACGGAACCTCTCGCAGACGGCGGGCAGTCCTCGCTTGCACGCATCGATTCGCAGACCGAACGAATGTCGCGTCTCGTGGAAGATCTGCTGTTGCTGGCGCGCTTGGACGAAGGGCGTGAACCGAAGTTTGAGAACATCGACTTAACCGAGCTGCTTGTCGAGAGTGTTTCGGATATGCAGGCGGCGGCACGCGACCATATCTGGCGCATGGATGTGCCGGATGAACCGGTTGAGATGATCGCGGACCGCTCGCAGATTCAGCAGGTTATTTTGAATCTGCTCTCTAATGCGCGCAAACATACGGACGAGGGTACGACCGTTATTGCCGGGCTGCGGGTATCTGCGGATCGGCGTGAGGCGCTTATGACTATTGTGGATAACGGTCCCGGAATTGACCCAGAGTTTGCGCCCAAGATTTTTGACCGATTCGCGCGGGCAGACAAGGCGCGTTCGGGCTCTGACGGGACGACCGGCCTCGGGTTGGCAATCGTGCAGGCGATCGTGCAGGCACACGGCGGGCTGATTTCTGTGCGAAGCCGTCCCGGACGAACCGAATTTTCGGTACGTCTTCCGCTTATGCGGCAGGGGGTTTCGGTCTCATAGACCGCTTGGCTCGGGGATTTCTGGCGAGCAGAGACTTTTTAAACAATATGCACTGAGTGCAGAAATATGGTTGAGCTCACACAAAAAATAGTTGCACTTGGTGCAATATTGCACTTAGTGTAATAACTGTGTGTATTGCCCAAAAGATTGTAGATAAACGCTCCGCGCGTAAAGCCGAGAACCGCATCGCCATTATGGATGCGGCAGAAAAACTCGTGCTCGCAGGCGGTCTTAAGGCGCTCACGGCGGATGCGCTCGCCAAAGAATCCGGTGTATCCAGGCGTACCATCTTCAACCATTTTTCCTCGGTTGAAGCCGCCGTCGTTGAACGCCTGAACGAGTACCTGCGCCGTATTTTTGAGGTCATCCCCGACTTCTGCACCCCCAGAGGAGCGCATCCCGAGCGGGATATGCTCAACGGCGTGCGTGCCGCATTCACCACCGAACGCCTTGCCGAGCACGTAGAACCCCACGCTCGGCTGCTGTTCGCCCTTCACGACTACGCTCTCGATAATAAGTTCAATGAGTACAGCTCAACCTCCTATTTGAACTCCATTGAGATGGTCATTGACAAGCTATGGCAGGAGCGGCAGGACATACCGCGGATGCGCATCGCAATCTTCGGGAACCTCATTGCCTCTGCCATCTGCGAGGGAATCGCGACCTCCTTCTACGACGCCGAAGGCAACCCACAGCCGCCCGAAAACGCCGAAAAAATGCGGGAAAACATAGAACACTGCCTCGACTATGTCGAAGAGCTAATCGACGGCAAATACACATAGGCGCGGTAAATACGCGCACCATACTCAACCGATACAGAGACATTTGAGGAGAACCATAGTGGCTAAGTGGCTATATTCCATAGGTAGCTTTGCCGCACGCAGGGCGTGGGCGGTTATTGCTATCTGGGTGCTTGTTATTGCCGGTGTTGCCGGTAGCTATAGCGCATTCCATGGGCAGCTAAAGACCACCTTCACGATGCCCGGAACCGAAACCCAGCGTCTTAGCGACGAGCTTGCTCAGCGATTCCCTGATGCTAACCGTGGCAATGGACAAATTGTTGTAAAGACAGATAACGGATCCGCAATCACCGAGGAACAGAAACAGGCCTTCATAACCACGCTGAACAGCCTCAAGGATGAGAACTCGGCCGTTGACGCCGTCAGTGATCCCTTCGCCACCGAACAGCAGATAGTCGACGGTAAAAAACAGCTCGAAGAAAGCAAACCTCAGCTCGACGCCGCACCACAGCGCATTGAGGACGGCAAGAAACAGCTCGAAGAAGCCGGTAAACAGCTTAAAGACGGTAAAGAGCAGCTGGATGCTGCACAAAAACAACTTGACGAAGCCCGCGAACAAGCCAAAGCGGCTGGCGCTCTAGAGTCTATGCGCGAACAGCTCGGCTCCCAACAGGGGCAGTTGGACGGGCAACGCGCCAAGCTGGAAGAGTCTCAGAAAGAATATGACGCTAAGTCTGCTGAACTTGCCGACGCTGAGAAAAAACTCCCCGAACAGCAGTCGGAATACGCCCGCAAATCTGCGCTTTTGGAGCTGACAAGCGACTACCGAACGGTCTCTGAAGATAACTCGACCGCAATCGCCGGGGTTTTCTTCAAGACAAAGAGTGCAGAAACCCCTCAGGCTGATAAAGAAAAGCTCATGGAACACTTCAAGAGTGCCGATCTGAAGGGTTTGAAGGTCTATTTTGACCAGAATATCGCCGAATCTCCTAATGTGGGTATGGGTATTGGCGAGGTTATCGGTATTGTGGTGGCACTCATTACGCTTATCGTTATGCTCGGTACTCTTATTGCCGCCGGGCTGCCTATCATCATGGCGCTTGTGGGCGTGGTGATAGGTATTCTGGGAACCCTGTCGTTCTCATCCCTCATCGATATGAGCTCAACCACCTATATGCTAGGCATGATGCTTGGTCTTGCGGTGGGCATCGACTACTCACTGTTCATTCTCAACAGGCACCGGTCTAACCTGATGGACGGCATGCCGCTGCGAAAATCTATCGCGGTCGCTAACGGCACCAGCGGTAACGCGGTTCTCTTCGCCGGAACAACTGTGATTATCGCTTTGCTCGCTCTGAACGTGACAGGTATTCCCTTCCTGGGATACATGGGCGATGCGGCGGCACTGTGCGTCTTCGTGGCCGTGTTGATTTCGGTAACCCTGACCCCCGCTATGCTCTCGCTGATCGGCCGCAGGGTCATGTCGAAGAAAACGTGGGCATCTATCGATACTCCCGAGAAGATCGCCGCGCATCACGCCGAGCAGGAAAAACGTGAGGCTACCCCGCACGGTTGGCTGCGCATCGTGCTCGCTAAACCTGTGGTTACCATTCTGCTCTGTGTGGCGGCACTGGGTGCTATCGCTATTCCCATGGGTCAGATGCGCATGGGTCTTCCCTCGGCAGAAAGCTCGCAGGTGGAAAGCACCGAGTACCAGGCCTATCAGATTGTTAAAGACAAGTTTGGTGAAGGCATGAGCGGTCCTGTGGTTGCAGTGGCACACACCCCTGCAGGTATGAGCGATGCGCAGGCCGAGCAGGCACAGCTCGATATCGCCCATGCGGTTGAGGCGAAAGACCCTGACAACGTAAAAACCGTAGTTCCCATCGGACAAACTGATGATCACACCCTGCAGATTTTCCAGGTGATCCCCAAACATGGGTCTAGCTCGGTTGAAACCGTGAACCTGGTTGAGAAGCTGCGGCAGGTTGATGTTAACGTGCAGGGTACCGATGTGCGCCTGGGCGTGACCGGTCTGACCGGCGGCAATATCGACGTCTCCAATACGCTGGCGCAGAAACTGCCGCTGTATTTGGCGGTCGTCATGGGTCTGTCGTTTATCGTGCTGATTCTGGTGTTCCGTTCAATTCTGGTGCCGCTGGTTGCTTCGGTTGGGTTCCTCTTCTCGATTCTGGCCAGCTTCGGTGCCGTGGTTGCGGTCTACCAGATGGGCTTCTTGGGGTCCCTCTTCGGGGTGCACGATCCCGGTCCGATTCTGGCGTTCCTGCCTACCTTGATGATCGGTATTCTCTTCGGCCTGGCGATGGACTATCAGGTGTTCCTGGTCTCCGGCATGCGCGAAGCATATGTGCACGGTAAGGATGCGAAAACCGCCGTCGTCGCCGGGTACAACCATGCGGTGCGTGTGGTGGTTGCCGCGATGATTATCATGATCTCGGTGTTCGGCGGGTTCATCTTCGCCGAATCCGCAATGATTCGCCCCATCGGCTTCGGCCTGGCCTTCGGCGTGCTGGTTGATGCTTTCGTGGTTCGCATGACTATCACCCCCGCGGTTTTGACCCTGCTGGGCGATAAAGCATGGTGGATGCCGAAGTGGCTCGATAAGCTCGTTCCGAATATGGACGTGGAAGGCGCGACCCTTCTGGAAGAGCTGGACCACAAAGACTCGGATAAATCCGACGATGGTGATGAAGGGTCTAGCGAATCTGAAGCATCCGACGATTCTGAGGAGAAAGAAACCGAAGCACAGGAATCTGAAGCAGCACAGGAGTCCGCGGCGAAAAAAGTAGCCGAGGTCGAGATTCCCTGGGCGAAGAAGAAAACTGAATAACCGCTAATACCGCATACCGCGCGAGCAGGTCGTATTGTGCCGAGCAGGTAGGAAAATCCTACCTTGTCGGAGCAAAAAAGACCTGCTCGCGCTTTTTAGGTGATAAGCGGTAGGCTACACAAAACACGCTTATTAACGTCTTGGTACCTCCGTGGTCTAAGGTGAAAGTAGGGGATCGCCGCGAGAACACGAGTTCTCACCCCGAGCGCATCGAAGGGGCGCACCGTACGATGGCAGAAAGACGAACGCTCGCCGCATACTTGAACCGCATACCCGCGCCGCTGCTGGTTTTCTTAGGAGGAGGCATAGGCGCATTCTGCCGCATCCACACACCCGGTGGCGTGCTTGCTGCGAACCTGATCGGATCCTTCACCCTGGGGCTTCTGACCGCGCTGTGGGCATCGCGCGCCCGTATGCACGGCGAGGATGCTGTGCGCCCGTTCCGTTTCTTATTCGGTGCCGGAATGATGGGCGGGTACACCACCTACTCGTCCATCGCGGCGGTTACAGCGCAGGCGGTATTCATTCATTACACGGTGCACGGGTGGTATGTTCTGCTCAGTCTTGCTGTGCTCTTTATCGGCGGTTTAGCGGCCGCAGCATCAGGTCTTTTTATGGGCGGAAAAATCGCCGCCCGCTGTGAGGCCCGCCGTGCCAGTGCTCAAGAGGACTCATCATGTTCTCACTAACGGTCTTTCTGCTCGGCGGTTTAGGGGCAATGACCCGGTATTTTCTCGACGTCAAAATGTCGCCCCGGCTGCGCACCGAGCGCTCTATTATCAGCCCCGTATTCGTGATTAACCTGGTGGGGTCATTCCTCTACGGGCTGCTGATTATGCCGGTCGCTAACCCGAATGCGCTCGATATTCACTACGGCGCCTCCGGATCCGTCATTTTCTGGTGTACCGCCATCACCACCGGTCTGCTCGGCGGGTTCACCACCTTCTCCACCGCGATGGTCGAAGCGCTGACGGCACGCCGCGAAGGCAAACGAGCCAAATTCCTGATGCTCTGGCTCGTGCAGGTTATCGGGGCGGTTCTCGCGGCGCTCGCGGGCACACTCTGCTTCGTCCTGCTGCTGGGAGACGACGTAGCCCCCATCATCCCCATCGATATTTTCTTCTAACCCGGCTAGGTAGGGTCTACAGGGTGCATCCGTGTGGGGTGCAGCACAGGTGAGGGGCGCATTCGGCGGCGTGTGAAGCTCCGGTTCTTGGTTGTTGCCCCAATAGCTTTACACTGGTGGTAGGCGAGTTTTTACCACTCACGGCTTGCCTATGACGCTGTATATTATTGACGAGGAATGTGGATGAGGAAACTACTATCGGAGCAGATGGGGACGGTTAGTCTTGAAATCATCTGCGCTACCCTCGCTCTTTTTGCCCTTGGTTTTCTTCTGATGAGAGCGCGCACTCGCCGCGCGGGATCGTCGCTGACAGCCCGGCACTATATCATCACTGGCATATTTTCACTATTCTTGGCGGTGGTTCTGGTGCTGACCCTCACCCCCATCGGGGTGGGTGATGGAAAATGCCACTCAGAGCTATACTATCCACGCCTCTATGCTGGCTGGAGCTGGATTCAAGCATTCCAGATGCTGCAAACCCCGGGAACCGGCGGCGCAACCTCGCGGGCATTCGCCCAACTCTTCTTTAACATCGGCCTGTTTATTCCTATAGGGCTGTTTACCGCCGGATGCCTGCGCTGGGGTCTGCGTGCCTCAGCCTTGGCGGGTTTCGGGCTGTCTCTCTTCATCGAACTGAGCCAGCTGAGCGGCAACTGGGGCTTGGTGCCCTGCGCATACCGCACCTTCGACGTGGACGATATTATCAACAACACCGCCGGCGCCCTGATCGGTGCGCTCATTGTGCTTGTGTGGCGTCGGATCCGCCGTCGGATGCGCTACCGCCACCTGCCGGATCATATCGGGTAAGGGTACATCAAGAATCCGGGAGCGAAAAGTTGCAGTCGCTGAGGGACGTTATTCCGAGCGTGCGAGGCGCCTAATAACGTTCCGAAGCTGACGAGGTAACGAGTCAGAAGGACACGTTCCCGCTGCAACTTTTCGCTCCCGAACTTAACCTGAGCCTACTGCTGATAGGTTCGCTTCTCGATAATCGGGATGGATCCGGTGGCGGTGTAGGTTGCCGCAGCCCTCGCAGCAGTCGCCTGGGTGTCTTCGCCCTGGGGAATCACCTCGGCGCTGGGTGCACGGTACAGGCGGCTATTTGCCCAATACGCAAACCCTAAAAGCGCGATGGCGCATGCCGACGAGATGACAACCCAGAGAGTGAACTCACTCTCGTAATAGAGTTTGAAGAACGCTCCTCCCATAAAACCGCCCACAAGCGGGGCAAAGACGGGAACCCACGAATAGAACCAGCGTGAGGTTCCTTTATTGTGAATGGGCAGCAGAGCGTGCATAATGCGCGGCCCCAGATCGCGCGCTGGGTTTAGGGCGTAACCGGTCTGCCCGCCTAGCCCGACCACGAGCACAGCTACCATGAAGCCGAAGGCGAGGGGTTTGAGCACATCGTTGAGGTTCAGGGAGAGCTCCACGCCGCCGGTAGTAATCGTGGGCTTGAAGTTCACGCCGGTGTACAGCGCCGAGAAGACGAGCATGAAAGTACCGATAATTTCGGAAAGCGCGTTCGTGAAATAGTTGTGAATGGCGGGAACTGTTGAGAATACGCCGAGCTTAATTTTCTGATCGGCGGTGGCCTTCCAATGCGGCAGGTAGTTCAGGTACACCAGCCCTGCGCCAGCCATGGCTCCAAGAAGCTGGGCGATCACATACCCGGGGACCTTAGCCCAATCAAATTCGCCAAAAGCCGCCAACCCTACCGAGACCGCGGGGTTCAGATGCCCGCCGGAATACGGGTGTGAGGCGTAGACACCGAAGGCTACGGCAAAACCCCAGCCGAAGGCGATAGTGAAGAAGTTATCGCCGTGCCCTTTGGAGCGTCGCAGCTCGACGGTGGCGATGGCGCCGCATCCGATAGCGCACATGATGAGTGTACCTAAGAATTCGGCGAGGTAGGGGCTGATGGTGTGCACGGAACCCTCCGCTTGTGTTTATGTTGGAATATTTGGTTTTATATGTGTTTCTATAAGACGTGATGAAGCTCGAAATAGCAATACTTTGGGATAAAGTAACCCGAAGACATAAGCGGTATTCGTGGGTTTGTGTGGAAAAGTGGGGCGTACATCACGTGTGACAGTTCAGGGTTTGGAGGCGAATTACGCGTGTTTAAGCGGCACGGATGTTGATGCGGTTTTTGCTTGCCGATGCGGTGCTGGCTATAAGGGGTGGCTTAACCCGGGCATCAGGGGAAACTTGCTTGAGGGTTCCCGGGGCAGTTTATTACGGTGGCGTTGAAGGAGTATATGCAGATTGGAGTATTTACCATGAGTCAGCGACTTCCGGCAGAAGAGCTACAGGGCATTCCCGGCGGTACTCTCATCACCGAAACCCCCGAAGAAGGGCGGCAGTTGGCGATGCTCATCGCGCGGCACACCATCCACCAGATTCAACCTAACCCGGATGCTCTCAAAGCGGGGCGCCCGGAATACGCGGTAGACCCGGACTCGCTGACAGCTGCGGCGCAGGTGGTAGCCATCGAGTTCCAGACCATCGCAGCGGCCAACAACTACTGGCGCTAACCCTCACCTGGATTTACCCGATAAAAAGTGCCTTTATGTGAATAAAGCGGGTTTTTAACGCTTTATTCACATAAAGGTACTTTTTATGCGGGATGCTGGAGAATAGAAAATAAGGATGCACGGCACATGGGATCCTCTTCCATATTCGCGTCCTGACTAGCTATAAAAATCAGGAGAAACAGGTGAGCACCACATATACCGCACGTCGGATTGTTTGGTCGAGCAAATCCCTAATACCCATGGCGCTCGCCATGATTGCCGCCGGATTTGATTTCTATGTGCCGGTCAGCGCGTTCTTCCTGGAAAGCCGTGGGTTATCGCTCACCGATATTTTCATGCTGGAAAGTATTTTGGTCGCTAGTATTTTGGTGGCTGAAATTCCTGCCGGGGTTATTGGCGACCGTTTCGACCGCCGGAGACTCGTAGGTGCCGGTTTTGTGTTCAACGCGATTGCTGAGATTCTTTTTGCCACTGGCACAAATTTCTCCATTTATGCTCTTTCATTTGTGATGAGTGGGCTGAGTATTGCCATGCTTACGGGGGTGCAAGACGCCTATATTTATGATTCCCTTGGCGATGATGCTGATGCGAAAGCGGTTGGCGCGTGGGGGCATCTTAGCGCCCTGATGCTCACCGCGGGGGTAACAGGTTCCGTGGTGGGTTCTGCGTTGGGGTCCGTCGATATTTCACTGCCCGCTCTGTTATCGGCGGCAATGGCCGTAGTTGCGGCAGTTTGTGTGGCGTTTTTGCCGCAGCAGAACCCGAAAACTCACGATAAACACCCTGAAACTTCGTGGATTTCGCTAAAAATAGGTGTGAAACTACTTTTTACCTCACCGCTTCTGCTATACGTTGCGGTAGGTTCGAGCGCATCCTTTGCACTTTTCAACGCGGTGTACACGCTGAACCAGCCGCTTTTTGCCGCGCAAGATGTGCCTATCGCAACATGGGGCGTGATCGCTGGTGCCGGTCAGCTTCTTGCGGCGGGGTATAACTATGCGGCGGGGCGTATCGAGAAGCGGGTAGGGCGCAAAACCGCGCTTCTGCTGGCCATGGGGTATGGCGCCGCGGGCTTCTGCCTGATGGCGATGCCGCATGTCCTTGCCGTAGTATCGGGGTTCTTACTCGTGGTGGTGGGTATTCACGCGCGCGGGCCGATCACCTCTGCTGTAACCAATAAACTGATTCCTGCACATCGCCGCGCCACAGTGCTGAATGTGGCAAGCTCTGTCGGGAGCCTCGTGGGTATTGTGGTGAACCCGCTCGTAGGTCTGGGTGCAGAAACGAGCACGCGCCTCACCGTGCTGGCGATCGGCGGGGTGTTGCTGGCACTAACCCTCACCTGGATTCCAATTGCTAATCGTTACTTGGGGGCAGATGAGGATGCTGACATGTCGGAAGCCCACGTTTTGTAGGCTATTGCGCATGCGGCGAAATAACCCGCGAAATGCACAATAACTCGCCGGATACATAATTCCTCGTCTATATCTGGGTCTGGTTAATCCAATAGAAGCTCTACCCTACAAAAGCGCCCAGCTGCGGAATAAACTTCTTCATCTGAGCCACGATATACCGCGCGTCTTCCAGAGCTTCTTCGGCTTCATCTGAGGATACGGGCTCATAATCTATATCTGGATATTCGACCTCATGCCGAGTGCGGCGCAGACGGGAGAAAATTTTGCTCACCATATCGTGTGGACCGCGTTGGGCACGCAATGCATCTCCTACGACCACATGTCCTCCACGAGTTGTAGGGCGTAACCCCTGCACTGCAAGCGCTGCGGTCAAAGCCAATCGGGATGCGTCATAGAGCAGGGTGTATGCGCCTTCCGGATCAGTCTCAACGAGTATGTGTGCCGTCGCAAGGTGTTTATCTGCACGGTTTATCAAAGCTTTGGCATGTTCGGGGTTTACCTCAACATGCTCTAGCTCTCCTCTGCCTAGAAGCTCAGTAACTTTCTCACGCCCAGTTGTCCACGATTTTTTCATAGGCTTAGCCGGTTTCGGACTTTCAGGCATCGTTATCTCCTAAATCGCCAAAAATCGGGGTTATGGGGCGCGAACGCACGGTTTTTATGAAAGGATCATCCGAATTCCAGCCTTCACGAGAGAGTTTTTTGACGTTGATTTCTAGGCCAAGACGCTGCTCAACATCATCAATAGCCTCGTAAAGAGCGTGCCGTGATGGAGTGCCGATCGCGAGCACATCAAGGTCGTGGGGAACTTGCCCGGGCTCTCCACTGCGGCGCTTGGCCCATGAACCGTAAATTGCCGCAGCTTCAAGACGCGGAACCTGTGCTAAAGCCTCACGAAGCGCCGGGACGGGACCATAGGTAACATACATAAGCTGCTGCAACGCTTGCCCAACTGGGGTATGCACAAGCGCATTGACGAGGCGACTCTTGCCAACCTGGCGAGACTCTAATAGCCCCGCGTCCTCAAGTCGGCTCAGTTCCCGCGAGACGGTAGCCTGCGATGCATTCGTAAGAGCCGCAATTTCGGAAACCGTGTACTGCCGTTCGGGATGCAGAAAAAGAAGCGCAGTCACCTCACCTTGCAGGTTGCTGCGCAGCAGGGGCAGTAGCGTGGGTGCAGACGTTTTCATAACATGAATTATAACAATCATTTTATGAAAATGTCCCAGGTGAGTGTGCCTCACGCAGACTTTCTATCCGGTGAGTTATTGTGCATTTCGCGGGTTATTAAGTCGCCGCATGCGCAATAACTCGCCGCATAGAAAAGCGGGGGAAGGAGGGGGCTCTACTGCGAGGCCCACCTCAGGATTGCCTCAAAGAAGCGCTCGCATTCGCGAACCTGTTCCAGCTCAATCCATTCATTGGCGGAGTGCGCTTGGGCGATATCGCCGGGGCCGCATACCACGCTCTCAACGCCCGCGCGCTGGAACTGCCCCGCCTCCGTACCGTAGGTGACTTTTTCGGGGGCCTCGCTCGTGTCTAAAAGCTCGTTCATGAGGGCTATGATGGGGGCGTCGTCGGCTGTTCCCAGACCGGGCACGGCGGCAAGAAGCTCATGTTTGATCTGAACACGCTCCTGCAAAACCCCCGAATGTGCGCCGGAAAGCTCCTCCGCCTTCTGAGCGCGCGCCTTCAGATTCGGCAGGATCTTGTCGAAAAGCTCATCCTCAATCAACTCCACCACAGACTCGGTGGTCATTGAGGGGAGCGTGCGCAGATCGTACTCAAGCTCGGCGTATTCGGCCACAATATTGTATTGCAGCCCGCCGCGCACAAAATTCACGCCGCCGGTCGCATAGGGAACCATGAATGCATCGTCAAAAGGCCCCTCAGACTGCCACGTGTCGGCAAGACGAGAGAAGAAAGTAATGAACTCGCCAGCGGCATTGACCGCACTCACGCCGTGCGGCGCCAACGATGCGTGCTTCGCCGTGCCGGTGATCTCCACGCGACCACGATGCGCCCCCTTATGCGCAGAAATCACGCGCATACTTGACGGCTCACCCACGATCGCGAACTGAGGTCTGATATTGCGGTTCACAACATCTTTAAGCATGGTGGGGGCACCCACGCACCCGATTTCCTCGTCGTAGGAGAACGCGAAATGCAGCGGAACCCTCAGCTGCGCCCGCGCGACCTGCGGCAAAAGCCACAGTGCCACACCCAGAAAGCCTTTCATATCGCATACGCCACGCCCGTAGGCGCGCGAACCCTCAACCCGCAGCGTGAACGGATCGGAATCCCAGGTTTGCCCTTCGACCGGAACCACATCGGTGTGGCCGGAAATCACGATGCCGCCCTCAGTTGAACCATCAGCGGCGGGCACGGTAACCCACAGGTTCGCGCGGGTCTGATCTGCGTTATAGGTGCGCTGACCGGTGTACCCGTAGCGCGCGAATTCCGCCTCAATAAGCTCGATAACGCCCAGATTCGAGGTGCCCGAGATGCTGGGAATAGCAACTAGGCGTCGCATCCACTCCAAGGACTGAGGCTCTACGGGGATGTCTGATGTTGTGCCGCCGGCGTGCGCTGCGCTCTGGGCGGGGTCCTCGGTGCTCACGGATTCTCCTTCGATGCTGTGGCTCTGTGTGGGGTTATGTGGCTTACGTTCTCTTAATACCTTAGCGCGTCTGCCGCCTCTATGGACCTGTGAATTGGCTTTCATACATAGTAAAAAGGCTCTTGGGAGTGAATTAAAGCGGGTTTTCTAGCGCTTTAATTCACTCCCAAAAGCCTTAATGCAGCCATATGATGCAGTCGGCGGCGGGCTAGATGGCGTAGTCTACGTTGGAATGCTTGCCAAGCGCATGGAAAGAACGCGAATGATAAACCAGGGGAGTGCCGCCCAAATCGTGACGAATAAACTCCTCAACCCTGGCGGTGAATACGAGAGCGGGGCCAGCCTCTACACGGCTGAGCGGGGTGGCACGCAGCACGCGCCGCACCCCGTGCACGAGCGGCTCGCCGCTGGAGAGGAACTCCCATGAAGACTTATCCGCAAAACGAGGGTAGCCGTGGGTGGCAAAATTCTTGGCGAGCTGCACATTCTCGGCGTCGAGCATGTGGATGAGGAATGAGGGAGCGGCCGCGATCTTACCGGCAGATCCGCTGTCTGCCTTGAGGGAGAACGCTACAATCGCGGGTTCGGCGGCGACCGAGGTGAGTGAGGATGCGGTAAAACCCGCGGGCTCGCCAGCATCATCGGTGGCGGTAATAACGGCAACTCCGGCAGGATGATGCCCGAATGCTTGCTTGAAAAGCTCTGATGTTTCTGATTCTAGAGGCTCAGCCATAGTTAAGACCTTTCTCATACTGCATCGCCAGTGAATGTGGGGCAAACTATCTTTAGAGTAAAACGCCGCCGCCCCCAGCACACGTTTATTGCTCAATATTTCTCTGACAGGGCTTTTATGACGGGCACCAAGCAACATTACGTAATAAAACCTGGGATTTTGGCAGGTTTCTGTGTCGAATGCGTCCACAGTACAACAGGTGGAAGGCTCCATGACCGAAAGCAAACCTGCCCCAGAATTTGTGATGCACCAGGTTCCGATATTTGACACACATAAAGACCATCGAGTTTCGGGGATAACCGCGCAAAACATTCGGAAAGGCTCTCTCAGCGAATCGTATGTCGTTGGTACCTCGCGGAAACCTATGAATCGCCACACAGACATGCATAAAAAGGCGTGAAAAATTGTACTCAGGCGTATTGCCACTACTATGGAAACTAAAGGTTTACATCGCAACACATATAAAACGTACACAAGCACAAGCAGCATACGGCACACTTGAGCCCGCCACGGCAAAACATAGTCACGAGGAGATAACCGCATGGAAACGACCTGGGCTTCGCTCACTATCCCGCTGATAGTGGGTGCTCTGATAATCCTTATTCCGGGTCTTCTCGTTGCTTTGGCTATGCGGCAGCGCGGCGTGGAAGCGTTAGGTCTTGCCGCCCCTATTTCCGTGGGTATATTTGGGGTGAGCGCGATTTTTGCCTCCAAAGTGGGAGTGCGTTTTTCATTCCTGATTCCGCTCGCTTTCGCGGTTATTCTCGCCGGTCTGGGGTATTTGATTTGTCGTCTGCTTGGCAGTCGAGGCTGGCTGGATTTTCCCGCCCCACAGAAACGGCGCGATCAGCAGGAAAACACCGCAATTGTGCGTCCTGGCTGGTTTACCCCGCAGACTCTTGCGGCGGGGCTTAGCGTTCTCGTCGGCTTTATCTTGCTGTACATCAGCATTGCCCGCGCTATCGGACGCCCCGAATACATTTCGCAAACCTATGACGTAAACTTTCACCTCAACGCCATTCGCTATATGGCAGATACAGGCGATGCTTCCTCGCTGACCATCGCAAATATGACCTCGGGCGGGGAAGCACCAACTTTCTATCCCGCCGTTTGGCACGGTATTGCCACGGTTATCTACCAGGTAACGGGCATAAGCGTACCCGCTACCGCAAACCTTATGAGCGTGTTGGTGGGGGCGGTAATCTGGCCGCTGTCGGTCATGTATTTGGTACGTTCCACGATGCGCGCCAGCATTCCGGCCCTGCTCAGCGTGGGCGTTGTTTCGGCATCGTTTACGGCGTTCCCCATGCTGCTCATCAACTTCGGTGTGCTCTACCCCAATAGCCTGGGTCTTGCGCTTCTTCCCACCGTGCTGGGGCTGTTCGCCCAGCTTCTGCGCACGGTACAGGTGCGCCGCATCGAGACGGTTCCGGCGCTGTACATGGGCTTTTTCATGGCGCTAGGGCTCGCATTGGCGCATCCTAACGTCTTGATGACCATGCTCGCGCTCGCTCTGCCTATTATTTTGGTGCGTGCGGTGCTTCAGATTCGTGCGGCGTGGCGCGGCGAACTCAAACCGCTTGTTTGCGTTATACAGTTAGTTCTCTTGGCGATATACCCGATTACCCTAAATATCCTGTGGGGTATCGTTCGTCCGCCTCGCGAGGCGGGCGGCTGGGAACCCACACAATGGGACAGCACGGCCGTGGGTGAAGCTCTTCTGAACGGTCAAATGAGTAATGGTTTGCTCTGGACCGTTTCCGTGCTTGCTTTGATGGGCGCGTACTATCTGCTGCGTACCCGAAGCATCGGCGTTTGGCTGCTGCTCAGCTGGGTGTATGTGATGTACTTCTATGTTGCCGCCCGGTGGATGGTCTGGGACGACGGGCGCGACTGGGTTTTGGGCGTGTGGTACCACGATCCGTTCCGCCTGGCCGCGAATGTGCCAATTCTGGCGGCTCCGATGGCCGTTGTTGGCGTGCACGCCGCGTATCAGTGGCTTAAAGCGGTGATTGCGGTTCTGGGCGAGCGCATCGCACCACTTAAAGAACACGGCGGAATTATATCCTTGGCGCTGGCAGTTATTCTCTTGATTCCGCTGGGTATCAACCTGCAGACAGACCCTAATATCCAGGGTTATATTAAGGGTACCCAGGAACGGTATCTTCCCAAGTCAGACGCCTTGCTCCTCTCGGCCGATGAACGTGACGTGATTGAGCATCTGCATGATTACGTGCCAACTGGAGAAACCGTAATTGTGCAGCCCTGGACCGGCAGCGCGGTGACGTATGCGCTCACCGGATATAAGGTGACGGCTGCGCATCCTCTGTACACGGCTACCCCCGATGCCCGCGAAATCTATCAGCACCTCAACGAGGCCGCCGATAACCCCGCCGTATGCTCTGCGGTGCAAAATTCAAAGGCATACTACTACCTGGACTTTAAGGGACGGGAGATTAACGAAGAGATTCGTGGAGACCACCATTCCCAGTACCCCGGTCTGGAAAATCTGCAGCAGAAAGGTGTTGCAGAGCCTGTGTACTCCAAGGGCGAGGCAACTCTTTACCGTATTACGGCTTGTGGCACCCCTCAGTAATGAGCGGTATTCCCTGTTGAGCTCGGTGGAGTATATATACACGGTGGCAGCGGCGGCTGTCACGGGTATTTCAATGCTCTCTGCCTTTGACTGATAGACTGAGTACAGTCATAACACGTGTATTCCAGTATCACCGAGAGGAATCCCCTACGCATGAGTTCAGAGAGTTCGCAGCCGACGCCGCGCACACTCGTCATTATGCCTGCGTGGAATGAGGAAGAGGTTATCGGTAACACCATCACTGAGCTCTTACAGAGGGTTCCCGAGGTAGACCTGGTTGTGGTGAATGACGGTTCCACGGACCATACCTCAGAAATCGCGCGCAGAGCCGGTGCTTTTGTGATCGATCTGCCCTACAACATGGGGGTAGGGGCGGCAATGCGCACCGGGTATAAATATGCTCGCCGAGCTGACTACGATTATGCGATGCAGGTGGATTCCGATGGTCAGCATGATCCTATGTGCATTCCAGATTTGATTGCGCACGCGCAGGACTGCGATATTGTTATTGGCTCCCGATTTGCGGGCTCGGGCGAATACAACGTATCTGGCCCTCGAAAATGGGCGATGAGCCTGCTTTCACACCTTTTCACCCGCGCCGCGAAAACCCCTTTCACCGATGTGACGAGCGGCTTCAAAATCGCCAACCGCAGAGGTATCAAGTTCTACTGTAAATTCCTGCCCGCCGAGTATTTAGGCGATACCATCGACGTTACCGCTATGGCTATTCGACAGGGTCTGCGTGTGAAGCAGACCCCCGTGAGAATGCGCGAGCGTCAAGGCGGAACACCTTCCTCCGGTCCGGTGAAATCGGCGGTTTATCTTGTTCGTTCACTCTTTGCCTACTGGATTTCGATGAACCGTAAAAAGACTGATAGGAAGGATCAGCATGAGCGCTAGTATATTCTTCCTTATCGTTGCGCTGTGTATTTGTACGCTCGTTATTATTCAGGTGCGCAACCTGAAGATGAAAGAAAAATACGCGGCCCTGTGGCTGGGTGTCGGTGCCGCCATTATTGTGCTGGGAATATTCCCCGGACTGCTGGACGGTATTACCGAATTTGTGGGTTTAACGCTGCCGGTTAACCTGCTCTTCCTGCTCTCTATCGTGCTGTTGATGTCCGTATGCCTGCACCTCACCTTAGAGGTCTCCAGGCTTTCGGAGAAGACGCGCATCCTTGCCGAAGAAGTGGCTATCTTGCGGGCGCTTCACGAGCAGCCCGGTGGTGCGCCAGCGCATCGCACCCCGCAAGATCCCGATCAAGACCCCCAAGACTCAACCTCTGGAGCTGAACACGATGACCGTTGATATCCTCTTCCCCTACTACGGCGATGTTTCAATGATGAAACAGGCTGTGCTCTCTATCGTGCGGCAGACCAACCCCGACTGGCGCCTGATTGTAGTGGATGACGGCTACCCGGACGAGTCTATTCCCGGCTGGTTTGCCTCGCTGAACGATGAGCGCATCACCTATATGCGCAACGAAACGAACCTGGGCGCGAACGCCAACTACCGTAAGTGTCTGACCTTCGTAGAGAACGACCTCGTAACCGTTATGGGTGCGGATGACGTGATGCTCCCCAACTATGTGCAGTGGCTGGTAGACTCTGCCGCCGCCCACCCAGAAGCCAGTATTTTCCAGCCCGGTGTGGTGGTTATTGACGAGAATAATGCGCTGTCTAATACCCTTGTGGAGCGCACGAAAGAACACTACCGTCCTGCGGCAGAGGCGGTTCTTCAGGGTGAAGAGCTCGCGGTTTCTCTGCTACGCGGTGCCTGGTTCTATTTCCCCTCGCTCGGTTGGCGTGCTGAGGCTATTGTAGATACCGGATTCCGTGAAGGCCTTAACGTTATCCAAGACATGGCGCTTATCCTCGATATTACGATGCGCGGCGGCGCCCTCTACTACGATCCGCAGGTAGCTTTCATGTACCGGCGTCACGGTGGTTCCGACTCGTCATGGCGCGCCTTGGAGGGCACCCGCTTTGAAGAGGAACGCGGCTACTACAAGACGATGGCCGCCGAGATGGACGAGCTCGGGTGGAAGAAGGCAGCGCGGGTGGCGCGCATCCGCTTCTCATCCCGTGCTCACGCGCTGACGCTGCTTCCGAAGGCGGCCCTGGCGAAGAAATGGCAGGGTGTGAAGAACCTTGCCGTTCATGTGGTGAAGTAAGGTCCAATGGCTGGCGCGAAGAACACACCCCAGGATGACCCCGCCCCAGAGAACATAACCCCCGAGAATACGGATCAGCAGGGCACAGCCGGCGGGACTATCAGCCGGTATCAATCGATGGCGCTTTTAGCGTCCTCGGTGCTGACGGCGCTGGCGACTTTAGGCACTACCGTTATCGCCAATCATGCGCTCGGCGGTATCCAGATGAAAGAGTTTCTGCTGTTCTGGGGTGCGCTCTTCGCGGTAACCGGTATTATTACGGGCATTCAGCCAGAGGTAACCCGCGCGGTTGGCGCAGCACGGCGTGACGGCGTATACCGGGTGCGCGTGGTGTATGTTGCCGGTGCTTTCGGCCTGTTAGCGGGGCTTCTCGTGGTGCTCACCTCCCCGCTGTGGGCGCATGATCAAATTCCTACAAATACCCCGTGGGCGGTAGGATCCATTGCCGCAGGTGTAGCCTTTTACGCATTGCAGGCGACCATGAGCGGTGCCAGTGCTGGGCGTGACAGCTGGTATCTCTTCGCCGGAATCGGCGCCCTAGAATCGGCGGGTCGTCTCGTGCTGATGATCGCCGCAGCATTCGCGGTTCCCACGCTCACAGGTCTGGAAGTCGCCACCGTAACCCCTATGGCGTTGTGGATACTTCTTGCCCTCTTTCTTCCCGGCGGGCGTAAAGCCTGGGCGGCACGCGCCGATATTGAGGTCAAACAGCTCAGTATGAACCTGATCTGGTCGTTCCTGTCCTCAGCATCCGCCGCTGTGATTATGATGGGCTTTCCCAATATTTTGGACGGCAGCGAGCCGAACCAGAGTGAACACACCAAACTCGTTATGGGTGCGCTCTTTTTGGCGATTTCTATTACGCGCTCGCCGATTATGATTCCCTTGCAGGCCTTTCAGGGGGTGGCTGTTTCGGCGTTCTTGAAGCAGCAGCATCGCCCGCTGGCGGCTTTTCTAAAGCCTGCTGTGGCGGTGCTGGGGCTTGGGGCTTTCGGCGCCGGTGCCGCATACCTGGTAGCTCCTATGCTTTTTAGGCTGATTTACCCGCCGGAAGCTAATCAGAATGATGCTTATGCCGAAGTTATCACCGGTACAGTCATGGCGGTATTGGTTTTTGCCTCCGCCGTGCTGGCGTTAATTTCCCTGTCGGGGAATATGGTGTTGGCAATTGGGCGCCATCGTGCGTATGTAACGGGGTGGGCAACCGCCGCTGTGGTAGTTATCGCGGTAGCGTTTTTAACTCCTCTTCCGGTGGTGGGGCGAGCCCTAGTTGCGCTCTATGCGGGCCCTATCTGCGGGTTCGTGGTGCATCTGGCGGCGATGAGGATTCACGCCCGTTCCGCGCAGGCGCTCAGTGAGGGCGAGGCTTTACGGGAAATGCTGGTTGAGAATACCTCACGAGGTGAAACCCACTAATACGTATAGAAAAGGGGCGGCTATGATAAGCCGCCCCTTGACGCTTTTATGAGAACTGTATGGGATGTATGGGATGCCCCAGAGGACGCGGTATCTGAGCCGCTGCGGGCTCATCCGCCTGTGATGCGGGCGTATCTGATGTACTGTGCGTGGGTGGTGGGGATGATTCCCTGCGTTTGCTGCCCGTCACAATGGGATGCCGTGCCAGATTCATCGCGGGTTTTTCGATAAACATCCAGGAAAGCCAAGCAACGCCAAAGGTGAGTATCAGATCCAAGAAAATATTGGCCGCTAAGCCCAGAGATACCGACCCGAGCATCACCAGGATTTGCTGTACTGGCCACGCATACACATATACGCCATAGGAAATGTCATTGGTGCGCGCCCACGAAACGTTGATGGAACATCCTAAACCAATGATTCCGTAGGCGAGAATAAGCTGGGTCCACTGCAAAACATTCGCATGCGGTACCAGCCAGGTGATGTACACTCCGGCTGCAACGCACAGAATCGACAGCACCGGGTAAACCCTGATTTTGCGGCTCAGCAGGTAAAGTAGGGAGCCCGCGAAGAAGAGCGGGTACATACGTGCCGAAGCGTTGAGGTCGCGCGGGTGAAGCCCGAATGCCTGGCTCATAAAGTCGTACCCCAGATATTGGTTACACAGGTAGTAGCTCAGGCTTATGAGGTATGCCAGCGGAATAAAGATTTTCAGATTCTTGCGAATAAAGGGCAGGTAAAAGAGCGGAAGTAATAGGAGATAGCAGAAGAATTCATACTCTAGGCTCCAGACAGACCCATTCCATGAAGGAAATTCCAGGGGAACGTCAATGGGCCCGCCAAAGAGCGGATATTGAAGCGCCATCAGATCGTAATTGCTGCGAATGTAGTGAAGAGCATCTGCCCAGTTCCATCCCGTTGCGGTGTGCCCCGTTATGACCGAGATCGGGCCGCCAAGAGCAACCACAAAAAGAATAGAAACCCAATAACCGGGAAAAATACGGAGCACACGTTTAACAAGATAAGAACCTGCCCCGCTGCGGTAGGCGCTATGCGCAATCAGAAAACCTGAAATACAGAAAAATGCATTAACCGCGTAGTCACCAAATACATAAAAGTTGTGCACAAGAGGATGCTCGTCTACTTTGGCACCCATGACAAGGTAGGGTGTATGGGAGAAAATCACGCAAGAAGCGAGAATAAGTCTTAAAAAATTGAGTGAATTGGCACGCTCAAATACCCCTTCATAAAGCGTAGGGTATCTCTGTATGTTTTTATGCAGCACGCGGTTGCTCCTGAGTTATTAGACGATCTACCGTGACCATCATTGAGTGACACAAACTATCTAAATTCTACCTGAACAGTGTGCTTTAAATGATTTTATTTAATGGCAGAAATTTAATAATCTTTCTCGGTGAGCTCACTTATATATTGAGAGCGAGTTTACGCTTCCACAAATTTCGCAGCGCTGTATGAATAAACCTCTCGACGATTTCTCGGAGTAAAACCTATTAGGGCAGAATCCAGCGGCGTACCTGAGGAATGAGCCGCAGCATCCACACAATCACGGCGGATAAAGCCCACACGAAGAGTGCATAGGGAACTTCCCACTGCACTTTAGTCAGAGAGAAGTTTACCGCCTGTAGAATTTGGATGATAAGAAGATGTACCAGATAAACCCCGAACGTGAGGGCCGCAAGGCGTTTTAGAATATTCTGCACCGTGGGCGATGCTTGGCCAATACGTGAATACTTGCAGAACACCAAGACCGCGCTTGCCCATAAAATTGCTGGAACTGCAAGGTATCCGTGTACCAGAGGCACGAATGTTGGGCGATGCTCAATTAAATAAGCACTGCCGAAGATAAATCCTCCTAATCCCACGATGCCCAACAGATAAATAACGATGCGCCACGCACGGGAAAATTCGGTATTGGCAAGTGCATACCCAAGAAGACAGAACCCAAGATACCCGGTGATGGGTGCAACAAACTCGGGTAGGACGTGAGGGTAGATCAGGTGGATTGCCTGGGTGATAATCGGTAGGACAAGGCCGAGTGCCGCCATAAGCCAGAAGAATCCGGTGCGTGCCGTGGTAGCTTGTTCCGTCTGAACACCACGTATGGCGTAAGAGAAAATCGGAAGCACTAAATAGACGCCGACTAAGGCCTCAAGGTACCAGAAAGTGGCTGCCTCGCTGCTGGGGGCTACTAATGTTCGCAGAATTTCGTGAACTCCAGGAAACGGAGTAGAACCCGTCCACATATGAACGAAAAGATAGACCTGCGCCCATAAGATCATGGGAATCAGAATTTTGGTAAAACGCTTGCGATAGAACGTTCCTATAGACTCGCGGCGAGTAAAATCCAAGAGATTAATACCGGTCGCCATAAAGAATAGAGGAACTGCCGCAACCCCGAAGCCAGATAGGATATTTTCAACCCACCACGCCGAAGATGAAGGATTATCCGGGGTAATAAAACGCACATGCAGGAGCACCACCCACATGATTGCCACCGAATTGATGAGGTCAAGGTACACACGGCGCTGTTTTGAGGATTTTGTTCCCTTAAGGTGAAGGGAATTATCGCGTGTGGAGCCTACCATACTAACCCTTTGTGTTCTATGACTGCTGTTTATGCTTATAGATACATGACAGTACCAAAATTCATATTCTACATTTTATAAGTACGTTTTATATATATTCCGTATAAAACACGGTAGAGTTTTGGGGAAGTTTTAAGAAGTACTCCCGCTGCTCCAAAGACTCGATTGGTGCGAAGCGCTGTGAGTGCTTGTGCATAGGTGAAGCCTTTGCGGCATGCGCGTAGTGTCTCTCGTGCACCGTCACCGCCGACCACTAACGCTTGCTGGGCGTTGTTAAGAAACGCAAGAACTCGCGCGACGGTTAGGGCTTTTTGCGCATCGGGCTCACTGCGGCGCTCTCCGAGAGCATCCTCAAAATATGCGATAAGTCGGTGTGTTTCTTCTACCGGGGTGATGCGACTCCACGTCAAGCTGCCGGGGGCCACGGTGTACCGGTAAAGGGAATCGTCCAAGACGGTGACCGCATGTGCTTTTAAGAAACAGCTTAGAAGTAGACACTCGTCTTCTGCACGGTGTATATCGGTGGGGAAGCGTACTCCCTCAAGGAGAGAAGCATGAATCAGTTTATCCCACGGATAAGGACTCAGCTGATCTTGAAGAAGTTCATAGGCAGCCTGCTCACCGGTACGTATTCCAGGTTCGCCCTTAAGGCGCTTTGCCTGTTTCCCTACGGTATCGAGCATAGTATGAGCACAGACGATAACGTCAGCGTTATCCGTTGCGCTGTGCATGCGTTCTAGAAACTGCGGCTCATATTCGTCGTCTGAGTCGATGAAGGTGATCCATTCGCCGCGGGCGGCGTCAAGGCCTTGGTTGCGTACGGCGGAGACGCCTTTATTTTCGGGGTTGTTGAAGATGTGGATGCGGGTGTCGGGGTTTTTCTTGTGGTAGTCGGTGATGATGTCGGCGGAGTCATCGGGGGATCCGTCGATCATGATGATCAGTTCAAAGTTGGGGTCTGTTTGGTTTCGGACGGATTGTATGGCGTTGATGACGGTGTTGGCGGTGTTGTAGACCGGCATGATGATGCTGGTACGAGGGGTACGCATAAAATTTTTCCTGGATCGATATAGGGTTAAAGGCCGTAGTTACGTTTGACATAAGCGCCGTAGAGCACGCGGTATAGCTTTGGCGAGAGCTTCAAGAGAGCACCCGCAGCACCCATGAGCGGGCGTGAACGCAGAGTCGCAAAAACCTGACCCCACGAAAGCTGTTTCCGGCATGCGGCGATAACGCCGGGTGCATCCGAACCGCCGGCAAGAAGAGCCTGCTGCGCATTATTGAGAAAGGTGACGCTTGTAGATGCGGCAAAAGCGTTTTTGCCTCGCGGGGTTTTCAGTAAATCTCCGGCGACGCGGCGCATATAGTCGGTGTGGCGAATACTCTCTTCAACGGGTGTGATGCGCCCCCAGGTCAGCCCGCCCTGTTCCATCCTGTAGGTGTAGAGGTGATCGGTGATGCCGACCAGGCGCTTCGCCTTCATGCAGCAGGCAAAGACGACGAGGGCATCTTCGGCACGATGAATATCTTCAGCGAACCGCACCCCATCAAATAGCTGGGCACGGAAGATTTTATCGCACATAAACCCGGTGTAGCGGTCTTCCAAAAACTCAATAGCAATATCTTCGCCTTCGTGCACTCCGGGGGTAACTTTTGCCCGGTGCACTTCGGTACCGTCGCTGTGTCTGATGGTATGCCCGCATACGGCAATGTCGGCATCGTGAGTGCGCGCCGCCTCGTGAAGTTTTTCGAGGAATTCGGGGTGGTATTCGTCGTCTGAGTCGATGAAGGTGATCCATTCGCCGCGGGCGGCGTCGAGTCCTTGGTTGCGTACGGCGGAGACGCCTTTGTTTTCGGGGTTGTTGAAGATGTGGATGCGGGTGTCGGGGTTTTTCTTGTGGTAGTCGGTGATGATGTCGGCGGAGTCATCGGGGGATCCGTCGATCATGATGATCAGTTCAAAGTTGGGGTCTGTTTGGTTTCGGACGGATTGTATGGCGTTGATGACGGTGTTGGCGGTGTTGTAGACCGGCATGATGATGCTGGTACGAGGGGTACGCATAGGATCTCCGTCTTCGTAGGGTAGTCTGCTACTCATGCTACCGCGAGTATAAGAGTTTACCTATCGGAAGCGCGTTTAAGACAGATAAAGCTCCCGCAGGCTCCCCTGTAGGCGCGGGGAATCTGCGGGAACTTATATCTTGAGAAAGCTCATGGTCTAAAATCTCGGATAGATTTTAGATGCCTTCCTGGTGCGCAATCTTCTCTAGTAGAGGCAGAATGCCGGGGCGTTTTTCTCCGGCCTTACCTTCAGGAGTGTATTGAGTGAAAATGCCTTCCCAGATACTATTTACTTTCTGTTCAATCTGATGCAGAGTTGGAGTCTGCTCGTTCTGAGTATCGTGTACTATGCGGTTAGCATCATCAATGCGATTGATAATACTTAGGAAATTTTGGTCGGTAAATTCGATAATTCCACGGTAGATTCCTATACCATTACCAAATTTTTCATTCGCCAAATCACCCTGACGCACGAACTGGGCGTTCAGTACATCATTGGCTGCGTTACGCATATCGCGATATACCTCATCATCAGTAGGCCCCTCTGCTGGCGGCCGGTACACCGTTACAGCAGGGTAACCATTCGCCGCCCAGATAACATTATGAGCATTCACCGTAATACCGTTATATCCGTAGTTACAGTGGATGATGTTATCCGAGTTATCGCAGAAGAACCCGGTATGTCCCTTTTCGTTGCTGGAAGCACCACGGATGCCCCAGATGAAGACATCACCGCGACGTGCCGGAATATTGCCGGAAGGTTCGGGCTGAACCTTTGTCCACCCTGCACGTTCTAAATCGCCGAAGAGACTATCTGTGTTGCCGATCCTCACGTGCGAATAGAAGAGTCCGGCGTGCTTGAGTGCGTAGTAAACCGCTGAACTGCAGTCGTAGGAATTGGGACCCCAGCGGTTTGCCATTGAATAGGTAACCCTGCCCTTGTGCTGGTACATCCAGTCAAGAGCTGCATCAATTTTTGCCATAGTTTTCTCCTTGAAAACAGAAGCACCCCATACCCGTGTGAGGGTATGAGGTGCTTGATGAATAATTCTGTGAAACGGTAGTAGCGTGTGGTAATCCACTTACTCTTCAGAACCGGGTTTCGATGTTTCTTCGGGGACCGCATTAGACGGAACCACCCCTTCATGAGGGTGGAACTGTACCGTGACCTTTGACTGTGGAGCCTCTGCTGTAGTGGGTATGACCTTCACGACCGGAGAAGCAGGGGCGGAAACGTCGTCCTCCTCACCAGGTACTGAAGCTGGCGCGGATTCCAGAGGGTGGGACCAAGCCAACCACAAACCGAGCAGGGAAATTGCGAGACTTGCCCACACGCTTGCTTGTTCTTCGGTCAGAAGACCATAGGTCTGCAAAATTGCCGTTACCGCAGGGATAACTACATACAGCTGGCGGCGCCAACCGGGACGTTGCTTGAGCATGTTGTCGTTACTCCTTAAGTAGCCTAGAGATAGAGGATCCGGAAACATCCGGAGTTGAAGAGAAAAGTTGGTTACTTCACGCCATACTTTTCAGCCAGCTTTTCCAGAACCGGAAGGATACCGGGTTTAGTATCGTCACCCCTGCCGCTCATACTGTACTTGGCGAAAATACCGCCCCAGATATTTGCCACCTGAGTATCGATCCATTTGATGGTTTTGGTCTGTTCTGCCTGGGTATCGCGGAGAGCTCGTTCGAGTTCGTCGATGCGTTTAGTGACACTGAGGAAATTCTGATCTGTATATTCGAGAACCCCTCGGTAAGTTCCTTTGCTGTCGCCAAACACCTTATGTGCCAAGTCGCCCTGACGCACAAACTGAGTATTCAGCACATCGTCAACCGCGCGACGAGCTGCGTTATACATATCGGACATAATATTTCTCCTTCTGAGATGAGAAAACGCACCGTGCGTTCGGCGGTATGCCGAGCATCCAGTGCGTTGGTGGATAGATAGATGGATATGCAGAACCCCGCAATCTCCGTCACAAGGAGCAATGCGGGGTTCTGCATGCTGTCTCGGCGCAGAATGTGCGGTGTATCTGCTGGCGGGTCATCCGCCGGTAGATACACTTCTTCCGAGGTGATTACTACTCTACGGATTTTCTGATCGAAAGTCCTGTGAGAATGTTTTTGCCAGCTCGCGCATGCCTACTTCGCCCTCCCAGACAGCACCGCAAGCACGGCATTTAGCGCGTTTGACTGTGTAACACAGCGCTCGCTTGAGCACATGACCGCCGTTGACGGTACTTTTCTCGCGTATGCGCTCGCACCGGCATATTGGGCAGGGTGCGGTCAGCTCATGGGTTGCATAGCGCATACTGCGAATCTGTTCACACCAGTGGGCTAGCGTTTGCAGAGTTAGTGCCTGCTGATATTCGTCACCATCCGCGCAGGACTGCGCCCATGTCAGTACTTGCTCTTTGAGGTCTCCTCGCACGCCGTACCCGATAACCGTGTGTTCAATATGCTGTTGTACTTCGAGAGCATCTGAGGAAATGAGCATACGCGAGCCATACCCCGATCCTGCACGAGCCGACCCGGTTCGCGCAGCCCCGGCAACATAATCGGAAAGCTCATCAAGAAGAGGCTGCTCACACACAGATTGTTCGTATTCGCGTTCGTACCCTGCACTATCTTGACTAAGGCGCGTAATATGCTGCTGGGCACCTTCCGTTAATTCCCGGGCTAGAGACAGAATCTCGGTTTTCATGTGTACTCCTTGCTGATGTTGATGGTGAATGATGTTAGGGAACCGCTTGGTATGTGTGGCTCAGGCGGCTCGCTTTGGGCAACCTTGCGCGTGTACAGCCTGCCGATGCTGCGTGAGCGTACCCTGTACCCGCCCACGAGCAGGTGTTCGGTGTGGCGCTTGAGCGAACTGACGTGCCCTGCGCGCAGCAAGAAACGCTGCTAACCCGGGATCGACAGGTATATGTGGATGTGATTCCGCAGTAGTTTTAGGCCCGTTTCCGATATATATTGCGTTTTGCTGTTCTCGTTTTTGTATCACCTGAGCAGAAGCGCGCTTCCACTTGCGGTAATGCTGTGTACACAGGCGTTTTCCAAACTGGCGTGCCGCACTATCAATCGTTCCGCCGCATGCGGTGCAGGTTGCTCCTAAAAACAGCACCGGGTTTGCACGGCTCGGGTAGATTCGAGTTCGGGATGAACGGCGCGAGGTTGGGTTCACCGGTAAGTAGACGCGCGGCGAGTCTAAGGGTACGGTTCCCTCTCGGACGCTCATGCAGACGGTGCAGAGCGAGAAAATTGGGTTCCACTGGTTGATAATCTCAACCGGTTCGCCATAGGTTTTGGGCGCTATGCTGCATGCGGGCAAGTTGCGCCCGGCGGTGCGCCAACAGTGCGGACATATGGGCTTGCCGGGATCTGCAGTTGGGCGTTGTCCTGCTCGTTGATGCTGGGAGCGGGCACGGTGTCGAGCGTAGCAGGCTGAGCATCCGGGGGTTTGCTGGTCGTTGGGAATACCGCAGCGAACACAGGTTCGGGGCGTTGACTGATAGGTAGTTTTCATGATGCTTTCCTTCGTAGGATTATGCCCGGAGATGGGCTCAGTGTTGGCTAGGTGGTGCCAGCATACCCGAAACGAAAGAAAAAGTCATGCGTTTTGATTGAATTATTAATGCAAAATACGATTAAAACCCTAGAATTACGGGCAGAATGCATGACTTTGTAATATTTATGACCCGAAAAATAAATCAGTCTGCTAGACTGGTGGCATGGCTATCGGTGACTACATCAAATACAAGACAGGACTCTCCCAGCGGGCGCTCGCCGCCGAACTCGGCATGAACC
>ERZ773022.475-NODE-475-length-32880-cov-7.808469_pt1 | contig 32880 bp, 25 predicted proteins | sample MGYA00580839_ERZ773022 | MGnify/ENA primary metagenome ERZ773022 (study PRJEB29015, sample SAMEA2738020) | human oral metagenome | biome: human oral; feature: human-associated habitat; material: dental | place: China | collected 2044 ... | reverse complement strand
GGATGGTCAATAACGGCAGCCGCCACTTCGCGTATGTCTCAGGCTATGGAATGCTCGATGCCGAAATGGATGAACGGGGAAATCTCTATACCCTCGAAGCTGTCAATGTTCTCGTGTTCCCGCTTATCGGAGCAGATCAGCGTGATGGCGTTCTCTATGTCAAGTGTAACGGAGAGGTCATTTTTTCATACAATCTAGTGCAGCTGTTTGGTCCTCCTGCTGTATCCACGCCTACTGATAGCTATAACTGCCAAACAGTAGGAGGACGGGTAGATAAAACAGGGAAATTCAAAGTGATGATATGGCACTCCACATCAGAGCATGGGAAAAACGGAAGCCATGTCAGCACAGACCGTTATGTGTTCTTCGATGGCAGTAATCTTGAGCCGTGGATGTGGATGGAGAACACAACATCAAGAGACTCTGTTACAGGGGAATCTCATACCTTGGAACGCAGATGGAACGCACCGGATTACAGTGTCCGCTATCCTCTCCATGATGGAATGTATATGCGCTTTCCCGCAAATCTTGACTATCTTATCTCCGGGAAAAAATATATCTCAAAGATTTACAGTGCAAAGGACGAACTGCTCATGGAACTGGAAACGAATCCGACTGCCCGTACAAGTCTCTGCCCTCTGGGACAGGGGAAATATCTGGTCAGCACGGGATCGCCCTTATATTTATGGAAGGACGGTCAGCTTACAGAGCTTATGCGCGGATGCTATAACTACCGTCTGCGCAGGATGAGCAATCTCAATAAATGGAAGAAAGCAGGAGGTATTTGACTTGGATCACATGTTGACCATACGTCTCTATGCGGCGGGCATTGGCATCGTCGTCGGCGAGTTTCTTGGCAGCTTTGACGATCTACTCTATGCCCTTGTCGCATTCGTCGTGACGGACTACATCACAGGAGTTCTCCGTGCGATTGTGGAGAAGAAGCTGTCCAGTGCAATCGGCTTCAAAGGAATCTGCAAGAAAGTCTGCATCTTCACTCTTGTCGGCGTAGCGAACGTACTGGATACGAACATCATCGGGAGCGGGTGTGTCCTGCGCTCCGCTGTGATCTTCTTCTACATCTCGAATGAAGGCATCTCCATCATCGAGAATGCAGCACGAATGGGGCTTCCTGTTCCGCAGCAGCTGCAAAATATGCTGCTGCAGTTGTATAGCGATAAAGCGGCAAAGACGAAAGGAGAGAATGACAAATGAAAGTGTTTCTGAATCCGGGACATGCCCCGGACGGTAATCCCGATCCCGGTGCCTGCGGATGCGGGCTCAGAGAATGCGATGTGGCAAAGAGCGTCGCCGATCTCGTGGAACATTATCTCACGGCGGCGGGAGTTGATGTCGTCGGCAATATGCAGAACGATAACCTCTGGGAAATCACCTGTGCAGCAAACGAGAGCGATGCGGACATCTTTATCTCGATTCACTGTAATGCCTTCAACGGCATGGCACAGGGAACTGAGGTGGAGGTACATCCCGGCAGTCGTGCGGGCAAAAAGCTTGGCAGATGCATCCAGTGGCAGATCACCGACAGTCTCGGCACAGTAGACAGGGGGCTCAAGTATCGTCCTGACCTTTGGGTGATCAAGAGCACGGATATGCCCGCCGTCCTCGTGGAGCTTGCATTCATCGACAATACCGGTGATGCAGCACTTCTGCGGGACAGACAGGACGCCTTCGCCCGCGCTATTGCACGCGGCGTGACTGACTACGCCCTACAGTGATATATTCACATAAGATTGCATAAAAGCCTGAAAGGAGGTAAGCTATGCTTGAGCGAATGCAGCACACTCTTACGGAGCACAAAGTGCTGATCTTAGTGATCTTGTGTATCCTGCTTATCGGTGTTGCCTATGCTGTTGGCCGTCGCTCTGCCGAAGAGCAGACGGCGACTGAGAAACCCGCTGTCATGACGCAGGAGGAGACGCGGGATGCGGAACGGCTGCGGGCTCAGCTCGACATCTCCAGGCGCAACGCGGATGCCCTGCAGCGGCGTCTTACGGACGTACAGGCGGGGCAGCGCGCACCTGCGGCAACGTACTATGTGCAAGCACCGACGGTGGAGCGGGCAGCAACGATTGTCGAGAGACAGATCAAGGAGGATGCACCAACACTGCCACGGGCAGCGCGTGAGAAGTCCGACCGCGCCATCGTCACACCGATCACGCAGGATAAGGACGGGAAAACCCTGCCGCCCGAAGAGCAGAAAGTTGACGTGTACAAGGTCAACCTGCGCAAAGACCGCCGCATTAAGGCGGGCGCATCCGAGATTGATGGTAAGGCTCTTATGAGCGTCGGGTACGAGCAGGGACGCTTTGAGGCACTTGCTCACTTCGACGGCGGGCGATATAGGGGTGTGACGGTGATGTATAACGTGGTTGAGTGGTGATCCCCGAGGATTCAGCTATAGGGTGTATTTTCCTTGTCTCCCAAATTGCGTTCTCGTCTCCCATTTGTCTCCCATTTGTGGGTTTTTTCGTAAAAATATGATATAGTACGCATAATGATAAATTATGATTTTCTCGTTTAATACATTTACGTATGCTGATAAACTCCAGTAAAATAAGGCATCGGAAGGAATACAGATAATGACTGATAATGACAATATAATCGACATCCCCAGTCTCCAATGGTACCCGGGACACATGCGAAAGGCAGAGAGGCTTGTCAAGGAGAATTTAAAACTTGTAGATGTGGTTGTAGAACTTCTCGACGCGCGGATTCCAATGAGTTCTGCGAATCCCGTATTGCGTGAGATCGTTGGAGGAAAGCCGCGCCTTATTGTCCTCAACAAGGCAGATCTTGCCGATGAGACGATGACGCGCGCATGGGTAAAATATTTTGCATGGCAGGGGATTACGGCGGTTCCAGTCGATGCAGTCAAGGGCCGTGGCGTCAAGGAACTCGTTCAGGCGATTGCGAAATGTGCAAAGCCCAAAACAGACAAGCTTGTTCAGCATGGAGCAAAGGCACGGGCAGCTCGCTGTATGATTCTGGGGATTCCAAATGTGGGTAAGTCCTCGCTCATCAATCGTCTGTCGGGCGGCACAAAGACGAAGGTGGAAAATCGACCCGGCGTCACTCGGGCGAAGCAGTGGATCCGTCTCGGCGCTCAGCTGGAACTTCTTGACATGCCGGGAATTCTCTGGCCGAAGTTTGAAGATCAGCAGGCAGCGCTTCATCTTGCGTTTACCGGAGCGATCAATGACAATGTCTACGATGTAGCCGGTGTTGTCCTTTTGTTGCTCGATACGCTCCGTACAAAATATCCGGTCGTCCTGTCCGAACGCTTTTGTCTGGAGGGGGAACTGCCGTCCGGAGTCATGTTGCTCGAGGAGATTGGTAGGAAGCGCGGATGTTTGCGTGCAGGTGGAAAGATCGATTATGAGAAGACAGAGCAAATCATACTGACCGATTTTCGCAGCGGACGTTTTGGACGCATTACACTGGATGTACTGCCAACAGATTCCTCAACATAGGGGCTTTTGGTAAAGGAAATAACGAAAATGACGATAAAAGAAATAGAGAGAATTTTTCTTTGTGGAGCACCAACAGAGAATTTCATTGAAGCGTGCAGGAAGGATACGCGAAAATCATTACAGACAATTCTTCGTCGCTATGAGCGCAGAGAACAGGAGCGCGAACGTTTGCATATTATGTATGCGTATGAACGCGCTGCCGCACAGGCAGGACATCTTGTCGTTGCTGGCGTGGATGAGGCGGGGCGTGGACCACTTGCGGGACCAGTCGCAGCAGCAGCCGTTATTCTGCCGCAGGAATGTGAACTTCCACGACTGAATGACTCGAAGAAATTGTCCTCCGCTATGCGTGAGGAGCTGTTTGCACAGATTGTTGCGTGTGCTGTATCCTATCATGTTTCCTTGATTGATGCAGAAACCATAGATCGCATAAATGTTTTACAGGCGACACGCATGGGAATGTACGAGGCGATAACGATGCTTTCTCCCTCACCGGATGAAGTCCTGATCGACGCAGTGGAACTCCCAAAGCTCCGCATGTCTTCAAAATCCATTATCAAAGGGGATGCAAAGTCGGCGTCGATTGCGGCGGCGTCTATTTTGGCGAAGGTGACGCGTGATCGTCTTATGGAAACGTATGACAGAGAATATCCAAACTATGGCTTTGCAAAGCATAAAGGCTATGGAACGCGTGAACACATTGAAGCAATTCAAAAACATGGTATATGTCCTCTGCATCGTAAATCATTTGAGCCAATACGCTCCATGTTGAGGAAGCACTGATAAATTCAGCACGACCATCTTGACGCATCTTTTTTGCCCGCACTTTGGCGGAAAATCCTCCACAGAGCACCACTCTGCGTCCGGTTTTCCACCTTGTTCGGACGAAAAATCTACGCCAATCTGGCAGACTTCATTTTATCAGTGATTCCTTGAATATTATAAGATAGAAAAGGCAGTGAATATTGTGTCGATGGAAGCAAGTACCACAACAGCATCTACCACTGTTCTCCCCGCCGCGCAGATTTCTCAAGGGAGAATGACCGAGGGCGTTCAGAGTCGTGGAGAGCAGGGGGATTCATCTGCCGCATTCAGTCAACGGACGAACGTTTCGATTGATACTGCCATCGACCATCTTGCCGATGTTCTCTCAAAGATCAGCGGACGCCAACAGACAAACGTGCAGCAAATGCCGCAGGAACTCAAGGAAATTATCCAGAACATGATTCGGCAGTCCTTTTCCATCGAAACGACACTCGGGCAGGGACTTGGAAGTACTGCTGCCAGTCAGCGCTTTTCGACGGATCAGCTGACCACACTTGCACGTATGCTCAATCAGTTGGGGACAATGGCGGAAGCGGGCAGCAGCCTTCAGATTGGAGATGATCTTGCGGCGCTACTCGTCGGGTTGAAGACAGCACTTGCCCGCGAGTCGGGCGGGACATTTGAACCGATTATGCTGACGAAGGCGGCATTCCAGCTGCTCGATACAGGAAAAGCAGAACTTCTGCCACAAGAATTACAGACATTTCTCTCTCAGTTAAGCACACAGGGCGTCGCATCAGGAGGGACGGGGACGACCTCTCTTTCCCTTTTGAATCAGTTGGTTCAACTTATGATGCCGCGCAATACAGAAGGAGCGCCTTCACAAATTCAGAACAACGAAGTGATCCAAGGGCAACCTGCGAATGAGCAGGGATTGCAGAGGTCTTCTGCGGATCCCAACACCAATCCGTCAGTGCCCGAAGAAAGCACTTCTACGCAGACAAATTCAAAGGAAACAAGCGCTCCCAGAGAAAATTTGTCTCCCACACTCACGGAAAAAGAAGGCAATACCGACTCAAATTCATTACAGAAAACATCCTCCATGTCAATGCAAGAAGGGGCGTTGCAGACGCAAAAAGGTCAGAATACAACGACCGGTCAATCACAGTCTGTACCGAATACGCCAACATCGTCGGAGAACCAGCAGACAGCATCTGGAAAAGACATGGGAACTTCCTCACAGAGGCAGGGGAATTCCGCGACAACCGTGGAAAATTCATTAAGAGGTGGAGCGGAGCCGAATTCTACCCCCACGTCAAATTCGTCGGAGCGTATGCAGACGTCTGCACCCCCGACGGGAGATACACCGTCCTTGACATCATCCGGAAAAGAATCCGAGCGCATGTCACGTCAGGGAGCACCAACTGTAGTATCAGAGAATAATGAATCTCCGCAGACCGGTGAGAGCCTTTCCCCACGCATGGAATCACGCCAAGAGGCGGCGTTGCAAACATCACAGTCTACGCGTTCAGGTGTGGGATGTGAGGCAGATATGGCAAACGCCGTCCGATCTCCGGCACAGACGGCAGCACAAATGAAGTCCCCGGAGATGCAAAATGTTCTGCCGCGCTTCTTTACGCAAACGATGGAGAATACGCCGCAGACGATGAATGTTCTGCGAAATCTTGCCCAGACGCTTTTGCAGAACGAAAATCTAAGCCAGAGAGAGGCGCTTCTCCTGCAAAACTTTGTGAGCGGGCGCAGTCAGACGATGAGCGAAGGGGATGCAAAGCAGCTGCAGCAGCTCATTCAGCTGACGCAGCAAAACATTCCCGGCACCATACGACAGGCTGCCCTTGAGCAGCATATACCGGATCTGCCACGCCTCTGGGCATTCATGCAGATGGCAGATATTGTTAAGACGCGTGGCATGACAGCGGAGCAGTACAAACGTGCGGGAAGGGATGTTGCTGCACTAGCACTGACCATGCGAAATGCACTTGAAGGAGAGAACGCGGCACCTCAGCCGGGGCAGCGCTCCATGAATTTCGTTATGCCGCTATTCATGGGAACGTCCGAATATCCTGCCTATATTCATGTCTATGATGAGGCACGCAGGGATGAGGAGACGGATCGTGTCAAAAAGGAAACATGGCTGCGCATCTGCGTGCTCACGGACAACATCGGTACAGTGGAACTCATCAACCGCATCTATGAGGAAAATCATGTGGATATGCGGCTCTATTTCTCCGATGCTGATGCAGCTTGGGAGTTTCGCCATGTACTTGATGAGATACGGGAGACCGCAGATGGTACGTCGCTCATCATTGAGGGGATACAGATTGGAGCGATTGGGGAGCGTCGGTTCTTTACAAATTGAATGGGATGCGCTTCTTGACGAAGAAAGTACATGCACCGTATAATAACAGTGAAAGAATGCAGGTCACAAGGATGGGTGAGAGATGACGGAACACAAGGAAACGTCGCCTGTTGAGGATATACCGGCCGAGCAGGAACAACGCGCCGTTGCAATTAAATATGACGCCAAGAACGACCGCGCTCCGCGTGTTACAGCAAAGGGGCGTTCACTCGTTGCTGACCGCATTCTGGCAGAGGCACGAAAAAACGGGATTCCTGTCTATCAAAACAAATCTCTCGTCAATATGCTGATGGCACTAGAGATTGACCGAGAGATTCCTCCGGAACTCTATCGTACCATTGCAGAGGTGCTGGCTCATGTCTATCGGATTGACCGCCATGCAGGTGATCGAAGGTCATCATGAGCAATAAAATACTTGGTGATCAGGGCGAGTCATACGCTGCAGACTATCTGCAAAGACAGGGCTGTCGTATTCTCGTGCGCAACTATCGCACCAAAGTCGGGGAAATTGACATCATCGCGGACGACCATGGTGTCTTGGTGTTTGTTGAGGTAAAGACGCGCAGAGGCGTGCGCTGCGGAATGCCTGCGGAGGCAGTTGATTACAGAAAACGCAAAAAAATTGTGCAGACGGCATACTGGTATTTACGCGCAAATCATGCAGAGACGCATCTTTGCCGCTTTGACGTGATCGAAGTGTACGCGATGGACAGAGGGTGGAATATTCATCACATAAAAAATGCGTTCGAAGCACAATGAGAATTTTGGATGTTGGCATCATTTCAGAAATACGTCAACATCTTTTTATTTTTGCAAAAATTGAATCACATCAATGAGTATGCTATAATGAAACACAAAGTATGCGGCGGGTGTAAGCCGCGATAGGGAGGTATCATTTTGAACGTTGCAAAGCCGATTTATGTCATTGGTCATCGCAATCCGGATACGGACTCCATTTGCTCGGCGGTCGGATATGCACATCTGAAACAGGCAATGGGCGTCAACGCCATTGCGGCACGTGCCGGTAAGGTAAATAAGGAGACAAAATTCGCATTGGAGTATTTCCATGTGGAACAGCCCCTCCTCATTCCCGATCTCTACCCGCGCGTCAAGGATATTGCGATGGACTGCAAGATTGTTGTCCGTCAACATGATACCCTGCGCAATCTCGGCGAGGTGCTGCGCGAAAACGATCTGCGCTCGATTCCCGTCACCGACAGCAAGGGGATCCTTGTCGGCATTGTTTCGGTCAGCGATCTGGCTAAGCGTTATTTTCAAGAACTGGGTATGACGAATCTATCGGATATGCGTGTGCGCTATCGTGATATCATTCGCGCGACGGACAGCAATGTACTTGTTTCCGGTGAAGAGGGAGAGACCATCAAGGGGCAGATTCGCATTGCCGCAGGCAGTGTTGAGACGATCTGCAAACTCATCAAGGAAAATGATATCGTTCTTGTGGGTGATCGTCGTACAGAGACGATTTTGGCATGTATTAAGCAGGGGATTGCCTGTCTGATCATGACAGGAGATGGACGTGTTCCGGCAGAGGCTCTTGAGATGGCAGAAGCACGCGGGATCTTCGTGCTTTCAACACCTTATGATACCTATACCGTGGCACGTCTCATCAACCAGTGCGTACCGATCCGTCGGATCATGCACGACAATCCGGTCTGCTTCAAGCCGCTCGATCTGCTCTCGGATATCAAGGGAACGATGGAGGAGACCAATTTCCGCAATTATCCTGTTCTTGAAAACGGGCGTATTGTCGGTCTCGTCAGCCGTGATCGACTCGTTGTATCCGAACCGGCGCAGGTCATTCTCGTGGATCACAACGAGCGCAATCAGGCGGTCGAGGGGATTGAGGAAGCAAAGATCATCGAGATCATCGACCATCATCGTTTCGGCGGGATCAGTACGAGCGAGCCGATCTACACGCATGCGGAGCCGGTCGGATGCACCGCAACGATTATTTCAAATATGCACTGGCAGAACGACATTGACATTCCCCCCTCGATTGCGGGACTCCTGCTCTCAGCGATCATCTCGGATACAGTTCTCTTCAAGTCTCCGACCTGCACACCGAAGGATAAGGCGGCGGCAGAACGGCTTGCAGACATTGCCAATGTCGATCTCAACACATACGGTCTTGAAATGCTCAAGGCAGGTTCCAGTGTCGGCAATATGTCGCCGATGGAGATCGTACGCAATGACCTCAAGGAGTTCACAATCGGGGCATATCGCGTCATTGTCAGCCAGACGTCCGTTATGGACACGAAGGAGATCATGGCGAAGGAGGACGAACTGCTTGCTGCGATGAAGACCATCTGCGATACGGAGGGTTTCGATCTGAGTCTTGTCATGATTACGGACATTCTCGAGGAGTCGACCTATCTGCTCTTCACGGGATCGCCGCGCACGCTGATCGGTGAGGCATTCCGCAAGGATACAAGCGGAACGCATCTCTATCTGCCGGGCGTTATGTCGCGTAAGAAGCAGATCATTCCGCCGCTCTCGGAAGCGGTCAAGCGCATCAAGACGTAAGGCATAGATATGATGGTAGGGGCGGAGTTTGCCAGTTTGGCAGCCCCGCCTTTCTTATTGGAGCAAAGAACCACTGATAAGCAGCGGTTCCTAAAAGGAGTTTTCATGGATTTGTTTCAGGGGCTGAACGAGCCGCAGCAGCGAGCAGTAGCCTGCATCGATGGTCCGCTTCTCATCGTGGCGGGCGCGGGTTCCGGGAAGACACGCGTACTGACCTTCCGCATTGCTAATCTGTTGGAGCATGGCGTTCCGCCGTACCGCATTCTTGCCATCACCTTTACGAATAAGGCGGCACGCGAAATGCGTGACCGTGTAGATACGTTGATTGGAGATGCCGCACATGATGTCTGGCTGAGTACGTTCCATTCGTTCTGTGCCCGCTTCCTTCGCACGGAGATTGAGCATCTGGGGACGTATGCGAAGAATTTTGTCATCTACGATGCCTCGGACACGAAGGGGCTGATTCGTGAATGCCTCAAGGAACTGAACATTGACGAGAAACACACTGCTCCGGGGGCAGTGCAGTCGCACATCTCAGATGCGAAGAACCGTTTGCTCGATGTCAAGGCGTTTGCGGCACAGGCAACAGATTTCTTTGCGGAGCAGGTGGCAAAGATCTATGAACTCTACCAATCGAAACTGCGTGCGAACAATGCGCTGGATTTCGATGATCTGCTCATGCTGACGGTGGAACTTCTCTCCAACAATGAGGAAATACGAGTAAAGTATCAGAAGAAATTTCAATACATCCTCGTGGACGAGTATCAGGATACGAACGGCGCGCAGTATGCCATTACCAAGCTGCTTGCCGAGGGTCACCATAATATCTGCGTGGTCGGCGATGCAGATCAGTCCATCTACGGCTGGCGCGGCGCGGATATGCGGAATATCCTGAACTTTGAGCGTGACTATCCAGAGGCAACCGTGATCCTGCTCGAGCAGAATTATCGCTCGACGAAGAACATCCTTGCAGCGGCGAATGCTGTGATTGAGAATAACCTGACCCGCAAGAAGAAGGAACTCTGGACGGATAATCCGACAGGCGATCCCATCACCATCTACGAGGGAGCAACCGAAAAGAATGAAGCGTCCTACATCGTACGCGAGGTGGAGCGTCTGCATACGATGTTTCACGTGAAATATGGCGATATCGCCGTTCTCTATCGTACGAATGCACAGTCCCGCAATATCGAGGAAGCATTCTATGCGACCGGAATTCCTTATGCCATGGTCGGCTCTGTACGTTTCTATGACCGCCGCGAAATCAAGGACATCATCGCCTATCTGCGCGTCATCTATAATCCGCGTGATACGCTGAGCCTGCTGCGCATCATCAATGTCCCAAAGCGCGGACTCGGTCAGACCTCTCTCGGGCGCATGATGGAGACCGCGGCAGAATATCGCATCTCACTCTTTGAGCTCATCACAGACGATCAGCTGCTCAGTACGATCCCAAAACTCTCCGCGAAGGTGAGGACAGCACTGGAGGATTTTGCCGCACTGATCTTTACCTTTATGGGACAGGTGGGAACGCGTCCTCTCCATGAGATTGTCGAAGACATGATCGAGGAATCGGGGTATGCTGCTGCCCTTGAAGAGGACAAAAAGGAGGATAATCGGGATCGCCTCGAAAATCTGCGCGAGTTCATCAGCGTGGCGAAGAACTTCGAGGATGGGGCGGAAGAAGGAGAGAACGGTCTTGAGGATTTTCTCGCACAGATCTCACTCATCTCCGATGTGGATGAGACGGAACAATCGGACGGCAATGTCACCCTCATGACCTTCCATGCGGCAAAGGGGCTCGAATTTCCGGCGGTATTTATGGCGGGTATGGAGGAGGGACTCTTTCCACACTCGCGTACGCTGCTCGATGATATGGAGATCGAGGAGGAGCGACGCACCTGCTACGTTGGCATCACGCGTGCGCAGCGGCGCCTTTATCTCACCTATGCACGTCAGCGGACAATATACGGGCGGACGGAACTGTCTCGCCCTTCACGCTTTCTTGCAGAGATTCCGGAGGAGCTTGTCGAACACAAGGCGGCGGATTTCTTCGCGGAATCTGCCCATGCACGCGAACGCTCCGATGTTTGGGGGCGCGGGACATCTGGTACGCGGCGTGCCTATATGCCTCCACCGCCGCAGCATACGGCGGCAGACGGGAGCGTGATCCGTCCCAACTCCGCCGCGAAGTTCACGGCGGGAGATGCCGTGCGGCACAGCAAATGGGGCGATGGACGCATCGTTGCTATCAGTGGTGAGGGGGAAGAAGCGGAACTCACGATTGCCTTTCCCGGGGAAGGCATCAAGAAATTCGTGCAGAAATATGCACCCATTTTGAAGCTGTGAGGGCAGTATGAGCAACATCAAAGAAATTAAGGCGGAACTGAATGAACTGCGGCGAAAAATCCGAACGTATTCCAAGCAGTACTATGATGAGAATGCGTCCGATATTTCGGATTATGATTTCGATATGCTTATGCAGCGGTTGAAAAAGATTGAAGCGGAATATCCGGAACTCATTACGAAGAATTCGCCAACACAGAAGGTGGGGGGGACGGCACAGCGCGAGGTCGGCATACTTGTCCCGCATGATGTACCCATGCTGTCCCTTCAGGACGTGTTCAGTGAGGAAGAGATCCATGCATTTGTCACGGGGGTTCTCTCACATTTCCCGACGGCAGAATTTGTGGTCGAAGAAAAGATTGATGGCTTGTCGCTTGCGCTGCGCTACGAGAACGGCGTACTCGCCCGTGCCATTACACGCGGTGATGGCACAGTACAGGGAGAGGATGTCACGCTGAACGCACGCGCCATCAGCGATGTTGTCGAAGAACTGCATGAACCGCTGCCGTATTTTGAAGTGCGCGGCGAGGTCTATATGGAGCGTGCTGCGTTTGCAGAGGTGAACGAACGGCAGGAGCTGCTCGGCCTGAAATCGTTTGCAAATCCACGCAACTGTGCAGCTGGTACATTGCGTCAGCTGGATGCCCGCGTAACAAGAGAGCGCAAACTCTCCATGTTTGTATTCAATTTGCAGCGTGCTGAGGGGCATAGTTTTTCCTCGCATACAGAGGCATACGAGTTTATGCGGGCGCAGGGGATTAAGATCATCGCCAATTACAGCGTCTGCCGTACAGCAGATGAGGTCTGGAAAGCAATTACGGAAATTGGTGCACGGCGGGGAGAACTCCCCTATGATATTGACGGTGCCGTTGTCAAGGTCAACGATTTTGCGCAGCGTACGGAACTCGGCGCAACTGCAAAGGCACCACGTTGGGCAATCGCCTATAAATATCCCCCCGAGGAAAAGGAGACCGTTCTCCGCACAATCGAACTCTCCGTCGGGCGTACGGGACGCATTACGCCGACGGCGGTCTTCGATCCCGTACAGCTTTGCGGAACGCGCGTCGAACGTGCGACACTCCATAATCAAGACTATATTTCAAGCCTTGATGTACGCATTGGCGATACGATCCTCGTCTACAAGTCGGGGGAGATCATTCCGCGGGTCAAGGCGGTCGTCATGGAGAAGCGCCCGGAGGGAACAACTCCTTATGTGATCGGGGATCAATGCCCCGTCTGCGGATCTCATGCCGTGCGAGAGGCGGATACTGCCGATATGAAGTGTCAGAATCCCGCGTGTCCCGCACAGGTGGAGAACCATATCTTGAATTTTGTCAGCCGCAATGCAATGGATATCAAGGGCTTTGGAGAATCGGCAATCATTGCACTCACACGGAGCGGTTATCTGCATGATGTTGCGGATATATATTCGCTTCACCTGCATCGCAGTGAATTGATTTCCTCTGGAGTGATTGGACGAGAAAAAAGTGTGGACAATCGTCTCGGCGCGATCGAGGCGAGCAAGACGAATACGCCGGATCGTCTGCTTACAGGTCTCGGGATCTCGGGCATCGGTCGTGCAGCAGCCATTTCGCTCATGCAGACATTTCCATCCATCGATGCATTGCAGGAGGCTGCGCGTACAGATCCGGAGCGCATTCGTGCCGTTCCGGATATGGGAGAGGTCAGTGTGCAGAAGCTCACGGATTTCTTTTCCTCCGAATCCGGAGTGGCACTGCTCGATAAACTCCGTGCAGCAGGTGTGAATTTTAAGAGTACTTCGATTGTCCGTGCAGGAACATCACTGGAAGGGAAAAGCTTTGTCATCACTGGAACCCTCCCGACACTATCGCGCGAGGAATGCACCGCGCTCATTACCTCTCATGGTGGCACAGTAAAAGGCTCCGTCTCGAAAAAGACCGATTATCTTGTAGCCGGAGAAGCTGCGGGAAGCAAATTGCAGAAGGCAGAAGATCTTGGCATACCGATCTTGGACGAAGCAGCGCTCAAAGAGATGCTCCGATCGGAATGAAAGGAGAGCACATGAAACTAAGCAGATATATTGATTCCTCCCCGCTGAATCCCGTCATGACCAGCGATGAGGTGCGTGCGGCGATCATGGAGGCAGTTAGGCAGGAATGCTGCTCTGTCTGCGTTCAGCCGTCAGACATTCCGCTTGCTGTGGAGCTGTGCCGTAACACCAAAACGCGTGTCTGTACAGTACTGGATTTCCCGCATGGAAAAGCCCCTGCTGCAGTCAAGGAGCTTGAGGCACGCTATTATATGGAGTACGGTGCGGAAGAACTTGACATGGTCATGAACTATGGCCTTGCACGCTCCGGAAAATGGGAGGAAGTCGAGGAAGAGATCCGTGCCGTTGTGAATGCGGCTCATGCGCGGGATGTCGTTGTCAAGGTCATCTTTGAAGCAAGTCAGCTGAGAGACGAGGAAATTGCACGTGCAACAGAGGTCAGCGTTGCGGCAGGTGCGGATTTTGTCAAGACAGCGACGGGATTCTTGGGGACGGGCGCGACGGAGGAGCAGCTTCGCATCATGCTGGAGACTGCACGTGGGCGATGCAAGGTCAAGGCATCCGGTGGTATTCGGGACTATCGGACGGCAAAGAAATTTTTGGATATGGGCGTTCACCGCTTGGGCATCGGCAGTTCATCGGTCGCGGGAATTCTTGCCGAAGAAACACATTCGTAAAATGAGATGAGGGACTGTCATGCGGTTCATCCATACGGCAGATTGGCATTTGGGAAAACTCTTCGGGCAGCGGCACATGACAGAAGATCAGGCGTATGTATTGGAGGAACTCCTTGCGCTCTGTGCTGATCTGCGCCCCGACGCGCTCATCATTGCGGGAGATGTCTATGACCGCGCCATCCCGCCGCCGGAGGCGGTGGAACTCTTCAATACAATATTGACAAAGCTTTCCGAGCGGGGAATCCGTGTTCTCTTCATTGCCGGAAATCATGACAGTGCTGTGCGCCTCGACTTTGGCGCACAGCTTCTTCGTTCGTCCGGCATCTATTTGGCAGGCGTTATACGTGCAGCAGAGCCTCCTGTCATTCTTTCGGACGAATTTGGCGATGTCTATTTCTCCCTCCTGCCCTATGGAGATCCCCCTCATGTTCGTGAGGCGTTCACTCTCGATGAAACGCCGTCCTTTGACGGTGCAATTGCTGCGCAGATTGCAGCGGCGCGCGAACAGATCCCATCCGGTGCACGCAGCGTGGCAGTTGCCCATGCCTTTGTCATCGGCGGGCAGAGTTCAGAGTCGGAGAATGCGCTCTCTGTGGGCGGCAGCGATCAGGTACATGTGGAGAATTTTGCAGCATACAACTATACAGCACTTGGGCATCTGCATGCACCGCAGCGAGCCGGAGCAGATCATATTCGTTATTCGGGATCCTTGCTGAAATACTCCTTTGACGAAGCACATCAGAAAAAGGGCATTGAACTCATCGAACTGGATGCTGTGGGACATGCATCTCATACATTCTATCCGCTGATGCCGCGCCATGATGTACGCATTGTAAAAGGTACGATGGCAGAGATTATGAGCGATGGCTTTGACCCGCTTGCACACGATGATTATATCTGCGTAGAATTGCTCGATACGGATGCCGTACTTGCCGCACATGAGAAGCTGCGCAAGATCTATCCGAACCTCTTTACGATCACACGACCGAACATCAATGTCAATCGCCTTTCCTCTACGGAGCGAACATACGAGCGCGGTAAGTCCGACCTGCATCTATTTTCCGATTTCTTTACGGAGGTGACCGCATCCGAGATGACGGAGGCGGAGCGCGGTGAACTCATCCGTGTGATTGATTTGATGGAACAGGAGGTACGTGCCGAATGAGACCTCTCAAACTACGCCTGCAGGCGTTCGGTTCATACGTTGAGGAGCAGATATTGGATTTTGAAAAAGCTCTTGGAGATGCTCCGTTCGTCCTCATCCATGGATCGACAGGGGCAGGAAAGAGCACGATACTGGATGCCATTGTATTTGCGCTGTATGGCGAGTCAAGCGGTAATATTCGTAAAAGCACAACACTCCGCTCTTCCACAGCACCGCCTGAACGGGTGACGGAAGTGGAGTATGTATTTGCGCTTGGCCGCCGTCGCTATCGTATCCTGCGCTCACCGGCATACGAGCGTATGTCACGGGGGAAAATGACAACGCGTACGGCAAAGGGGCAGCTCTACCGACTCCCGGACGAGGGCGAGGACGGAGAAGAGCTGCTGCTGGCTTCGAATGTGACCGAGGTATCAGATCGGATTGGTCAGCTGATCGGCTTTGATGCGGAACAGTTTCGTCAGGTCGTTCTCCTGCCGCAGGGACAGTTTCAGCGCTTCCTCCTTGCGGAGGTCAAGGATCGCAGTGCCATCATGCAGCGCATCTTTCGTACAGAGCGGTATCAGCGCCTCGAAGAAGCCCTGCTTCAGGAGTCCATAGATCTGGAAAATGCGGCAAAAGAGGAACGCGAGCATATTGACCAGATGCTTCGTTCGGAAAATCTGAACACAAGCGATGAATTGCGCACGCGTATTGCCGAACTGAAAGAGGCGATTGACCGCCATGCGGAAGAACTCAAAGTCCTTGAAGATCGTCAAAAGGATGCGCGTCGTGCACGTGAGGCAGGCGCGGCGGCAGAACAAAAATTACAAGATCTTGCGGCTGCACAGAAGCGCTTTGCAGAGAAAGAAGCGCAGGGAGAATCTGTGCGGGATTTTCGGGTTCGATTGGAACGTGCTGAACGTGCTTATCCTGTTCTCTACAAAGAGCACATGGCAATCGATGCAGCAGCATTGGAAAAACGCCGGACAGACGAACAAAGAACAGCAGAGACACAGATCAAGACTGCACAAAAAGATCTTCATGCGGCGCAGCAGAGACGTGAGGCTGTGGAGAAGCAGGAGCCGGAGCGCACCAAGAAAGCGGAGCGCATTCAAGTGCTCACAGACTATGCGGAGCGCGCCACGCAGCTCCATACCTGCCGAAAGCTTGTAGAGGAGCTGCGTGCATCGTGTGTGCGTGCCGAGGAGCGTCTGAAACACAGCGTGCGCAGCATCGAGATGCTCAGCATAGAGCGCAAGGAAAACGAAGATTGCATCGCCGCACTTGAAAAAATATTGGCGACACGCGAGGCCGTTCAGCATGAACAAGAACGCCTGAAGCGCTGTCAGAACTCTGCTGTCCGCATGGAGGAACTGAATGTGCAGGCTGCAGAACTGAGCCGAAAGGAAGCTGCTGCACAGAAGTCATGGCAGTCCTCCGTGGAGCTGCTGACAGCAGCGAAATCGAAGCTGCGGCAGATGCAGACCCTCTATGATCTCGGCAGTGCCGCGCGGCTTGCCGAGACGCTTGCGGACGGCGCTCCCTGTCCTGTCTGCGGTGCGCTGTCACATCCGATGCCCGCCATGCACACGGAGGATATCCCATCCGAGCAGGTGGTGGAAGAATGCGCAAAAGCAGTGGATTCTGCGGAACAGACGGTTCAGGAAGCCGCGCATAGACTGGAAAAAATAAAAGCAGAGCATACGAGTGCACTGCAGAGCTGCGCCCATGAGCAGAAACTGCTGAGCGAGTATCTTGCTTCTGATACGCTGGAAAGCCTGTCGCAGCGTGTACAAAAGCGTGATGAGGAATTAAGAACGACACAGATGGATCATGAAAAACGCACGACACAGCTTGCCGCACAAAAGGAACAAATGGAAAAACTGCTTGTGGATCAGCAGGCACAGGAGTCAGAAGTACAGAAAAATCGTGATCTCCTGCACAAGCATGAGGGCGAACAGGCTGCACTTGAGGCACACCTTCCGCAGGAATACCGTGACCATGCACAAATTGATGCAGAAATTCACCGCCTGAAAGAGGAAGTGGCGCAGGAAAAAAGGGCATATACGGAGGCTTTGGAGCGGGCTAACGAAAGTGCTGCTGCGTATGCACGTGCGGAGAGCACACAGGCAGCGGCGCTGCGTGCCGCTGAGGAGGCATCTCAGCGTGCGCGAACGGCACAGACGGAGTACGCGGCTGCATGGAACGCAGCAGGCTTCGCCTCCGAGGAGGAATACCATGCGGCGGTTGAGGGAAAGTGGGGAGACAGCAAACATCTGGAGAAGGTGCGCGAGCGTTTGAATCTGTATGACAGCGAGCGCAAGGCTGCAGAGGAGTTGTTTCAACAGGCGAAGAGCGCAGCAGATGGATGCACTGCTCCCGATATGGAGGCACTCAAAGCTGCAGAGGCTGCTGCCGATCAAGCGGTACGAGAACACGCGCGGGAGCAGGGGAGCCGTACGGAGCGGCAAAAGACGCTCACGCGCATGATGGGGGACATTGACGCGCTTGAAAAAGCCGGTGCAGCCCGTGCAGCGCGCTATCGTGTCATTGGCAAACTCGCCTCCGTTGCGGCAGCGAAAGCTCCCTATCTGGTGCATTTCCAGACATACGTCCTGCGCTCGATTCTGAGTGATGTCATTGAGGCCGCGAACGCACGGCTTATCATGATGAGCCGCGGACGCTACCGCCTCATACACGGTGAGGGCGGTGAAAAGAGAAAGTGGTGGGGGCTGGAGATCGATGTATTCGATGAGTATACGGGACTGCCGCGTGTTTCGCGCACACTGTCCGGCGGAGAGACCTTTCTCGCATCCCTTGCGTTGGCACTCGGACTTTCCGATGTCGTGCAGCACTATGCGGGCGGTATGCACCTCGACATGATTTTTATTGACGAGGGCTTTGGATCGCTCGACAGCGAGACCCTGGACATTGCGATCAGGGCGCTCCTTGAGGTGCAGCAGGAGGGTGGGCGACTCGTTGGCATCATCTCTCATGTGGAGGAGCTGCGCGCACGTATCCCTGTCCATCTCGAGGTGCTGCGTACGGCAAACGGCAGTAAGGCACGCTTCACACAGGGCGGCTTGGAGGCATTATGACGGCAAAACTCGAGTTTATCATTGGCCGTGCAGGTACGGGAAAGACGCATGCCTGTCTTACGGCGATGGCAAAAGAGCTGGCACACGCCCCACTGGGCAAGCAGCGTATTCTCCTCGTCCCTGAGCACATGACCTATGCTTCAGAGCGCGCCCTCGCACAGACGCTGACGGACAGCGCAGGTTTTTTGCAGGCTTATGTATTCGGTTTTCGCCGCCTTGCACGACAGGTACTCCTCGAGACCGGGGGCGCACATCTGCCGCGCATCAGCGATATCGGCAGACGTATCCTCCTCAAGGACATTCTGCTGAAGAACAAGGGGGCGTTTTCGGTATTTGCGCGATCGGTCGGCAAGCGCGGTTTCACCGAGACATTGGCACGCACCATCGCCGAGCTTAAACGCTATCGACTGAGTCCCGAAATTTTGCGCGATGCTGCCGATGATGGCGAACATACGCAGGGGAGGCTTTCTCAAAAGCTCAAGGAGCTTGCACTCATTATGGACGATCTCTCCGCGCGCATGGAGGGACGCCTGACCGATCAGACGGATCGTATGGAACGCCTTGCAGAACAGCTGGGAGATGCCCCCTTTCTGCGCGGGGCAGAGATTTGGATAGATGGATTTGACTTTTTCAATCCGCAGGAGATGGCGGTTTTTCGTGCACTGTTCCAGACAGCTGATGTTATACACGTAAGCCTAACAATGGATGGACAGTGTGATGGAGAATGCGTTCAAATCAATCTGCCTGAAAACACGATGGAAACAGGTCTGTTTGCACGCAGCTATCAGACAATGCACGCTCTGGTGCAGCTCCTTACCGAACTCGATCCGGCGGCGGATCCAAAAATCCGCCTTATGGAGAAACAGCATCGCATGCAGCAGCCCTCGCTCAGAGCCGTCGAGGCGCAGCTGTTCGGACATGCACGTCTTGCGCCCGCAGAGGATCATGCGTTAAAACTTGTGGAGGCAGCCAATCCCCGCCTTGAAGCGGAGGCAGTTGCGGCGGATGTCCTGCGCCTCGCGCGGGAGGAGGGCTGTCTCTATCGTGAGATTGCCGTGCTCGTGCGCGATATAGATACCTATGGCGATCTCCTGACACTTGCCTTTGCGGATTGTGGGATTCCGTGCTATCTGGATGCAAAGCGTTCCAGTACACATCACCCGCTCGCCGAACTCCTGCGTGCTGCCGCACAGATCGCATGGAGGAACTGGGGCTATGATACGGTATTTCGCGCTCTGCGTACGGGATTTTTTCCCGTCCTGACGGAAGATATGGAGAGCTTGATTTGCAGTGACTGGCAGGAGGTCGTAGACCGGCTCGAAAACTATTGTCTGGCATTTGGAATCCGTACAGCGAAACAGTGGACAGCCACCGAGGATTGGAATTTTATTCGCCATACGATCCCCGAAGGCGAACAGGATACGGAGAAAAATGCACTGCGGATTGCCGAGGAGATCGCTCTTGATTCCGTTCGAAGACGCATCGCAGCTCCACTTTCCATCCTAACGCAGAATCTTTTCCGCGACGGAAGTACCGCGTATGAGCGTACACAGGCGCTCTATGACTTTCTCACGGAGCTTGAAGTGTCAAAAACACTCGAACTATGGAGGAGAACCGCTGATGCAGAAGGGCGTCTGGCAGATGCCGCCGCGCACAGACAGATCTGGTCTTCCTGTATGGCGCTGTTCGAACAGCTGGTCGAGGTCAGCGGAGATCAGGTCATCTCTGCCCGCGACTTCGAGGAGCTGCTGGGAGATGGCTTGGATGCACTCGAAATCTCACTTATTCCGCCGGGGTTGGATCATGTCACAATAGCGGCATTTGATCAAAACAGTCTCGCTGGAATCCGTGCAGCGTATATTGTCGGCGCAAATGCGGGGACGATGCCGCGTGCCGGATCGCCGCAGGGGGTTCTGTCGGATGCAGATCGACTCTCCATTCGCGAATCCCTTGCGAAGACACAGCATACAATCTTTGGCGGGAGTCATGAGCAGAGCTTTTTGGAGCGTTATCAGCTCTATCGCGGTTTTACAGAGGCGCGGCAATATCTGTGGGTATCCTATGCACTTTCCTCCGTCGATGGAACAGCGCTTGCTCCATCGCCCCTGATTGCACGTCTGCGCATGCTCTGTCCGGATATTCTGTCCATTCCGCTCGCCATGCTGGAACGTGAGGACGACCTCGTTCTCTCTGCCCCATATCCGGTGCTTTCATCGCTTACCGGAGCTTTGCAGGGACAGAAAGAGCGAGGGAAGATGCGCCCTCTCTGGGGCGATGTCTACAACTGGATGCGCAACAATCCAGCGATGCAGCCGCTGCTGAGACTGATGGTGCGGGGGCTTTTTTCATCACCGCGAGAGGAAGAACTCTCCGATCAAATTGCAGGCAAACTGTTTGCGCGCAACGGTCGTATCAGTGGAAGTACAACGCGGCTGGAAACGTTTCGTCAATGCCCATTCCGTCACTTCGCAATGTATGGACTTGGTCTCAGAGAACGCGATGTCTATGAGTTTCAGAGCAGCGACTTCGGTACACTCCTGCACGAGATTCTCTATGGGTACGGTGAGTGGGTTCGCAGAGAACATGTAAATGACTGGTGTGCGGCAGAGGTCGAAAGTGCAGAGAAGATTGATGAACTGCTGCAGGAAATTGTACCGCGTGTACGCAGCTCCATCCTGATGAGTTCCGCAGCTTACCGCCACCGGATCGAGCGGATTCGGCGCACGGCACAACAGGTCATTCGACATCTTACCTCGTGGGCGAAGGCATCTTCTTTTCACCCCTACGGCTTTGAGATCAGCTTCGGCCGCCGCGGCGATCACATCCCCTTGATGGAGTTTCAGCTTGAGGGAGGTGTGACACTATCCCTGCGCGGACAGATCGATCGATTTGATCTGACCAAAGAGCAGGATCTCTATCTCGTACTTGACTATAAAACAGGCAGCACATCACTCCTTCTGCCGGAGATTCGTCACGGACTGAAAATGCAGCTTCTGCTCTATCTCTTCGTTGTGCGTTCCCTGCTCAGTGACACGGAAACGTTTCCCGCAGGTATGCTCTACGCGCCCGTCGTCAATCCCGTCGTCAAGAGCGATGTGCGTTTGGACGATCATACGCTGCACCAAAAGGTTGCAAACGGCATGGTGCTCACGGGTATGTTGATCGATGATGTAGAGATTTTGAAGAAGATTGATAAAATGTCGGATCACATCTGCATATCATTCAATAAAGGCGGCAGCCTTTCCAAGAGTTCGGCACAATTCATTCGCTCACGGGAGGAATTTGAGCAGCTCCTTTCGTATCTGCCTGTCCTGATCCGTGAGACAGCCGAGGAGATCCTGCATGGCAATATCCGTGTCTCTCCTTATCGCTTTCAGAATCGAAATGCCTGTACCTTCTGTGCCTATCGCTCCGTCTGTGCCTTTGAGCCAGATCTTGGGCGAGGGGACTGCTACCGTGATATTGCGGATAATGCACAGACGGCGATGGAGGAGATTGCACAAATCATTATGCAGGGAGGTGAAGAGTGATGGCAGAGAAGATGCAGTTTACCGAAGATCAAAAAAAAGCGATTGAGACTCGAGGAAAGAACATTCTCGTTGCGGCGGCAGCAGGTTCCGGTAAGACCCGCGTTCTAGTCGAACGCATTATCTCGCAGGTACGCAGAGGAGAGCTGTCCCTGGATCATATCCTTGTCCTCACATTCACCAAGGCAGCTGCTTCAGAGATGCGTGAACGCATTGAGATGGCACTCAATGAGGAGATCAACGTCCTGACCGAAAGCGGCGGTTCATTCGAACAGATCAGTGCTATGGAGCGTCAGCGCGTCCTGCTCACGGGAGCGGACATCTCGACATTTCATTCCTTTTGCCAGCGCTTGATACAGTCGCACATTGACGCAACGGAGATTCCTCCGACATTCCGGATTGCAAACGAGCAGGAAATACATCTGCTGAAAAACGATGTGTTTGAGCAGATGCTTGAACATGAGTATGAGACCGCTGCAGCGGTCTTTCTATCCTTTGCCGATGCCTACGGTGGAATCAAGGGAGATGATGAGAAGCTGCAAAATGAGATTCTTGATCTGTACGCCTTTTCGCTCAGCCAGCCATCGCCCATGACATGGCTGGCTGCACAGGGGCAGGAAAGCGATGACGCGCCATGTTGGGAGCGCCGAGGATTTCGGATGCTCACAGATGAGCTGCAAAGAAATATCACTCAAGTTTGCACAGATTATGAGGCGGCGATCACACTCCTAAACGAAGATCATGACTTGCGTGCGGCCTGCGTAAAAACCATCGATGCGCTCATACATAATCAAGAACTCTATGAGGGGGTGAAACGAGAACTCAATGCGGCTCTGAATACCAACGATGACAACGCATGGGGCACATTCCGCATGGAAGCGGCTGCGGCGAAAAAAAATAGGAAAAACATTCCGCGCAAGGCTGTCGAAGAGTACGATGCCGAAATCGGGGGGCAGCTGCTGAAGCTCACGGAGAAGATTCATGCCGGATGGGATTCCTGCATTACACCGCTTCCTGCAACCGCGCAGGAGCTGTGCGAAACAGAGAACCGTGCAAATGCTGCCATTCGTGCATACGCAAGCCTTGCAATGAAATTTCATACAGCCCTTCAAAAAGAAAAAATGGCACGCGGCATTCTCGATTTCAGTGATCTCGAGCATACGGCGCTCACACTTCTCTGCAAACATCCGGAGCGGCTGCAGGCGGATCCGACCATCGCCGATCCGACGGAGATCGCTGACGAGCTGCGTGCGCATTATACCGCCATCATGGTGGACGAGTACCAAGACACAAACGGACTGCAGGAGGGAATCCTGCGCCAGATTGCACGTGAGCACAACCGTTTCATTGTCGGTGATGTGAAGCAGAGTATCTATCGTTTCCGGCTGGCTGATCCAACTCTCTTTCAGAATACCTATGAGGCATATCGTACGTGCAGTGCAGAAGGCGAACTCGTGACCATGTCCGAAAACTTCCGCAGCCGTGCTGAGGTACTCGAGCCGATCAACGAGATCTTCTCACAGATTATGAGCAAAGAGGCCGTAGAGATCACATACGACGAAAATGCACGTCTCAATCCGGGACGCGTGTTTGGTGAAATATCGCAGGGAAAGTCGCTGGCACAACCGCTGGAGATCAACCTCCTGCGCGCCGATTATTCTGTCGACGAGGAGGAGCAGGGGGAAGAGGAGCGAAAGGCATTCGAGATTGAGGCACATTTTATCGCGCGCCGCATTCGTGAACTCAAGGAGGATGGGTCTGTCCTTCACAATGGAAAAAGCATCCGAAATAAGGACATTGTGATTCTCCTCCGGGGTGCAAAGGGGCGTGCGGGAATTCTGCTCGACGCACTGCGTGCAGAGAATGTGCCGGCGTATGCAGATGATACCGCAGGTTATTTCGAAGCGAGCGAGATACGCATGGTATTATCCCTGCTCGCAGTCCTTGACAACGCGCGTCAGGACACGCCGCTTGCCGCCATACTCACATCGCCGATGATTGGGCTTACGATGGAGGAGATGGCGACCCTGCGCATCCATACCCCGATTGGCAGTGTCTACGATATGCTGACCGGAGTTCGGGGGGATGATCTTCCCCCCGAACTCAACGAAAGGGCGGCGCACGCGTTGGAGCGTATTCGAGGCTGGCGGCACTATGCTCTCATTCACAGTGTCCCGGAGCTGCTTTGGATGCTCTACCGTGACACAGGGTACTATGACTATGTTGGCACACTCCCCGGCGGCGTCCTGCGTCAGGCAAATCTGCGTATGCTAATCGACCGTGCTGCTGATTTTGAGCGGACAAACGAACGCGGTCTGTTTCGCTTCCTGCGGTATATTGACGCGTTGAAACGCCGCAGAACGGATCTCTCCGTTGCACGCACCCTCGGCGAAACAGAGGATGTCGTACGTATTATGACGATTCACCGAAGCAAGGGGTTGGAGTTCCCTATTGTTTTTCTCGCGAATATCACGGGTCAATTCAATACACAGGATACAAAGGGCGATCTGCTCCACCATGCACGCGAGGGAATTGGGCTTCTTGTCCATGAGAATACAGTCACAGGGCGGCAGAAATACGACACCATATCACGCAGGAAGGTCAAGGCGGTTATTCGCCGGGAAGCGATGGCGGAGGAAATGCGCATCCTCTATGTTGCCATGACACGCGCGCAGGAAAAACTCATTCTGACTGGAACACTCAACATTTCACGCAAGGGCAGGGACGCATTGGAGCAGCTGCGCGAGAATTGTCTCACATACGCACAGACAGAGGATACTGTGTTTCCAAAGGAGGCTGTTCTCGGGGCAAAATGCTATCTCGATTGGATTGCCCTTGCCCTTATGCGGCATCCCGATGGTGCAGTGCTGTTTGACGATGCGGATGATATTGTGCGCCGTGCGCCAAGTCAACAAAAGGCGCGCTTCGATGTACGGATCATTGACGAGAATATACGCACGACACAAAAAGAAGCACAGGAAAACGAGGATGCCATTCTCTCTGCCGTACGTGAGGATCAACCGCTTCCCGAGGGCGATGACGCGGATCATGTTGCGGAAGTTCTGGGCTGGCAATATGATCTCCGTGGAACGTCACAGATCCATGCCAAGACCAGTGTCACCGAGCTTAAGCGTCGGCAAGCAGCTGAGGATGAAGCCGTCGCTCCACTTCTTCCTGCTGTTCGTGATTCGTCAAATACGCTGCAGGAATGGGAGGTGCCGCGATTCCTTCGTTCCACAGAGCGGGAGCATCTGACTCCAATGGAGCGCGGGACAGCGATGCACACGGTCATGCAGCAGCTCGACCTGGGAGATGCCGCAGACATCGATGCCATTGCACGGCAGGCAGATGTCCTTCTGGAAAAGGGAATTCTCACCGAAGCGGAGCGCAGGAGCATTGAGCATGGAAAGATCTGGAAGTTTGTCGGTTCAAAACTGGGACGGCGCATGCGTGATGCAGTAGCGGTCTATCGTGAGCTTCCGTTTGGACGACTTTTACCGGCACATCGCTATTACGCAGATGCGACGGACGAAAGCGATCAGATCTTTTTGCAGGGTATCATCGACGTTCTCTTTGAGGAGGAAAACGGTGACTACATCCTGCTCGACTACAAGACCGACCGTAAAATCTCCGCCGCCGCTGCGCGGGCGCGCTATCAGTTCCAGATCGATCTTTACCGCGATGCCGTAGAGACCATCCTTGGCAAACCGGTTAAAGAATCCTATCTCTTCCTGCTTGATACAGGCACAGAAGTAAAAATGTGAGATATCTAAAAACAGAGCAGTGACGCACACAATACGTCACTGCTCTGTTTTTACTGTGGAGGAAGGGGAACACATGTGCGGCTCTCGGGAACATTATCATATCCGACAATCTTTGCCGTAACCCCGTACAGTTTTTCCAGCCGCTGCTCTGTAATCACATCATTTGTTCGACCGACGAAAAACACGCCGTCCCGCCCCATGACTGCAGTCTGGTCGGCACAGTAAAAGGCATGACTGGGAGCGTGGGTCGTCATGATCACCGTGATCCCCGTCGCACTGAGCGCACGGATGCGGTTCATCACGAGCACCTGATTGCCGAAATCAAGGCTCGCCGTGGGTTCGTCCATACACAGGAGCCGCGGCTGCTGTGCGATGGCACGTGCCAAGAGGACGAGTTGGCGTTCTCCACCGCTGATCTTCGTATAGATCTTTTGCGAAAGATGCGCGATGCCAAGCATTTCGATCGCATCGTCTGCAATTCGTTGATCCCTTTTCCCAGGAATGCCGAGACTGCCGATGTGGGCAGCCCGCCCCATCAGTACGACATCGTGAACGGTGAAGGGGAAGGGGGGCGTGTGCACCTGCGGGACGTAGGCGATGTGCCGTGCCCGCTCCTCTGCTGTCCATGCAGACATATTCTCTCCGGATAGAAATATATCACCCGCCAGCGGGGACAGCAGTCCCAGAATCGTCTTGAATAGAGTCGTCTTTCCAACGCCGTTCGGTCCGAGCAGACAGAGCGTCTCCCCATGATTGACAGCAAAGGAAATATTTTGGAAGATGGGAAGGCTCCCATAGCCGCAGGTAACAGATTTTAGTTCGAGTAACATGCCATTACACCTCAGTCCCAGCCATGATGATATTTGATCAGCAGATAGAGAAAGAATGGCACACCGAAGAGTGAGGTGAGAATCCCGAGCGGAATCTCCATTGTCCATAGTGTACGTGCGAGATTATCTGAAGCAAGCAGAAAAAGCCCGCCCATGAGTGCCGAACCCGGCAGGAGAAATCGGAAGTCAGGTCCCACGATAAAGCGCACGAGATGCGGCACAATCAGACCGACCAGGCCGATGATGCCGGAGAGCGAAACCGCCGCCGCCGTCAGCAGCGTAGCACAGAGAATGACGATGAGACGGAGACGTTCCACGGGAATCCCAAGTGTCTGTGCCTCCTCATCGCCAAAGGAGAGCAGATTGATGCGCCAACGCAGGAGAAAGAGCGGGATGAATGCCGCTCCCATAAATATGAGCGGGAAGAAGAGACTGTCGAGTGAAATGGATGCAAGACTCCCCATCAGCCAGTAGACAATGACGGGCAGTTTATCATAAGGATCGGCGATATATTTGATCATGGAGAGCAGGGATGTGAAGAGCGTGCTCACAATGATGCCCGATAGGATGATCGCAAGCGTTGTATTGCCGCCGCGGCAGAGCTTTGCACCGATCACGTATGTGATCGCGACCGCGCACAGACCGCCGACAAAGGTCATTGTATGTATGAAAAATGCGGGTACACTCCACAGGATGGCGACTGCCGCACCAAATGCCGCACCTGCTGAGACACCGAGGATGGCGGGGGAGACCATCGGGTTGCGGAACATGACTTGATAGGCTGCTCCGGATACGGAGAGTGCCGCTCCAACCATGACCGCACCGATGATGCGCGGCAAGCGCAATTCAATCACGACAGAGGAGGCAGTGTGCGTCTCCGGTGCAATTCCCAACCAACCGCCGAATGCAGAAATGACATCTGACAGACTGAGAGGGAAACGTCCCAACAGGAAGGAGGTAAAAATCGTTGCAATAAGCATGAGCACCAGTACCGTAAGCTTGAACTGAGGAGAAAATTTACTCATGGGAGGACACGATCCCCTGCGAGCAGAGCCGCACACTCCACATCGTCCAGTTCGTAATGATAGAAAAGACGATAGTACATCTTCATCTCCTCATGCAGATTGATGCCGGACTCCTCGGCGGGATAGAGGCGTGCCGCAAGCCACGACAGCCCCATGAAACGGTTGACAGAGGGGGGGCGCCCCATCCAATCGTATGGCTTCGACGGCACGCGCAGAACGCGTTGCGACTGCACGGCACGCAGCTCCCGCCAAGGAAGTGCAGAAAAGTCTGCTTCTGTTTCGGCTACAATCACAAGAACCTCCGGATTCCATGCCAGAACCTGTTCCATTGAGACCTGACTCATGGAACCCTCAGTCGGCTCCGGTATCACAGCAACATTATCTGCGAGCAGATCGACAATCTGTGCATGGAAGGAACCTCGTGCGACCGCCATATTGCCCTGTGCTCCGCCAACGTAGAGAACACCTGGCTTGTTCCGAATTTTTTCGGAAACTGCCTTGCTGCGTGCATACGTTGTGTGACAATAGTCGGCAATAGCATTTCCTTCTTCCTCGCGGTCGAGGATTTTTCCGAGTGTACGATATGCCTCATCGGTATTGTCGAGCCGCGCCTCGATGAAGATCACAGGAATGCCGAGTGATGCCTGAATCTGATCCATATCCTCGACAATGGTCGCTTTTTTCTCCCCCACGTCAATAATGACCTGCGGGTTGACAGAGAGCACCGCCTCCTTGTTGAAATTCTTCATGCCGTAGAACTGACCAAGAATCGGCAGATCACGGTACTGATCCCCTACATAGGGAAGGACGGAATCTTTCCACTGTCCGGAAACGCCGACGAGCTTATCCGGTGCAATGGCAAAGAGTGCCATCTGTGCCAGACCGCCCGGGGGGCGATGCGATCAATCTGTTTTGGAAGCTCGACCGTACGCCCCGCAGAGTCCGTGAATAAATAGGTTTCAGAGGCAGAGTTCTCCTTTGTCTCCTGGCCGCATCCGACGAGCAGTACGAGGAGGAGCAATAATACGATGAGCAAGGAATTTCTTTTTTTCACAAACATCTTCCTTTCGTTCTCCGTTCACCGTTGAATCCTCTGAATCGCTGTGTTATCCTAGAGGCAGCAGATCTGTGAGGAGGTATTTTCGTGAACTACTGGAATCTTTACGATGAGATCATCGACGGGCTGCCGCAGGACATCTATATCGACGGCTACGCCGTTGGACGCCCGTGGACGTATGTGCGTGCAGGGGATTTGGTTGGCATTTGTATGACGATCCCTGCATACAGCCGCCCACGTCTGCGAAAGGAGAGCTTTCTCGGCTGTTCTCTGCGCGAGGCGGGAGAGTACGTGCGCTCGTGGCAGGGGCAGGAAGCTTCCATCGCCGCTGCCGCCATCAATGCTTACTACAATCAGCCGTCCAAGGTGGAGGCGATGCAGGGATTCCACGGCGAGGATGCGTCCGCCGAAACACTGGATGAGCGCAAGAAACTGGAAGCATTCGCCATGTATACGGAGCAGATTTGCGGAAAGAAGGTTGCTGTCGTGGGGCATTTCCCAAACTTTCAAAAGAAATGGGAACCTATATGCGACCTCTCCATCCTCGAGATGCAGCCGGAGTGGGGGGACTATCCGGCCGAGGCGGCAGAGTTCCTTCTGCCGCAGCAGGACTTTGTCTTTATGACAGGTGCGACATTCGCCAACAAGACCATGCCGCGCCTCTTGGAACTCTCAAGGAATGCTGTGACCGTCCTCGTCGGTCCCTCCGTGCCCATGCACCCATGTCTTTTTGACTACGGTGCAGACGGGCTTTCGGGATTTACCGCAACCGATGCTGCGCTTGCCGCTGATCTCGTGCATTTCGGCTATGGAACCGATATTGCAAGCTGCGGCAAGATGGCGGACGTTCTTCCACATTTTGTTTGAATGCGTTTGAATACAACATAACAGAGTTGCCGTACATTTTCAAAGCGTACGGCAACTCTGTTTTATTGTGAGCGATTAGAACGTCATATCAGCGCCAAGGAGGAAGTTCGTGCCATCGACAGGACTGCCCCATCTATACTGGTAGTCCGTATCAAACAGATTGTTGACGCGCAGGAATATGCCAAGATCTGTCTGCGGTTCATAACGCAGATCGAGATCTGCCGTAAAGTAGCCGGAGCTGTCCGGATCACCGCTGCTATCCAACCGTGCGCGCATAGCACGTCCAAGCAGCGTGGAACGCAGCTTGCCCTCACGGTAGGTAACGCCGAGATTGAACATCTGCGTCGGAAGACCGGAAGCAAGTTTCGTTACGCCATTTTCCTCATCTTTTGCATTGATCCATGTATAGTTTGCAAAAGCGGAGAGTTTAGAGCTAAACGTCTGCCGATAGGCAAGCTCCAAGCCGCGAATATGCGTCTTATCGACATTTCCTAAAACACGGTCACGTCCGAATGTTATCATCCTAATGCGATCTCTTACATCGGTGCGGAAGTGGGTAAGGTCAAACTCAGCCTTTGAGCCGAATTTATGCTTCCACCCAATCTCGTAGTTGCTGTTGCGTTTCGGATTTGGGATGGGGTAACCACTACGAATGTTTCTTGCCGCATCCTTTGAGCCGACGAACACATGCGAGCGACCCGCCGAGAAGCGAATTGTAATGAAGTCCGTCAGATTGGCGTAGATTTTTTCGTCCGAACAAGGAGGCAAACCGGACGCATAGCAGGGGCTATGTGAAGGATTTGCCGACATAGTACGGGCAAAAAAGATGCGTCAAGATGGCGTGGCTGAATTTATCAGTGTTTCCCTAACTATTATGTGATATTTTGTATGAAAATAGTAAGTAAGCAGGAATAATGCTCTTTTTAGCGAATCATTTCACTATAAATAGATATGAAAGGAAGTGAATCAAATGGCAGACTGTATCTTTTGCAAGATTGCACAGGGTGAGATTCCGTCGACGAAGGTCTATGAGGACGAGCGCGTGCTTGCATTTCGTGATCTCGATCCACAGGCGCCGGAGCATGTTCTCGTCATACCGAAGAAGCATATTGCAAGTATTTTGGACTTTGGCGTAGAGGATCGGGAGCTGGCTGCGCATATTCTGACCGAGGTGGTTCCGGAGATTGCACACAAGCTTGGCATCGATGCAGGTGGATTCCGTCTTGTGACAAATACGGGCGTGGATGGTGGACAGACCGTTGGGCATCTGCATTTTCACATTCTGGGTGGACGTTCGCTCACATGGCCACCGGGGTAAAGAACAATATCATATCCCATTAAGGCAGTGTTATGTCACGTTATATTGTGATAAATACTGCCTTTTTTTGTTTAAGTTCCACTGTCAGCAAACGATATTATTGATATAAGATAGAATAGTTTGTCAATAAAGTGTTAGGAGGTGTCAATGATGGTAGAACGTATTGAACGAGTGATGCGCATCAAGCGCCTTCGGTTCAACAATGATGAGTTGTTCGAGCGGAGAAAAGGCTTTGAAGAGCGTGAAGATGGCGAGTCATTTGCTTCTGTTTTTGAAGATGAAATAGAGAAAAAGAAAAAACGTCAGTCGGAAAACACTTCTTCAAATGGTGCGTATCATCTCGATGTAGGTCGCCCGACGCAGTCTCTTTTCTATCAGGGAAAAGTTGACATTTCAGACGCGCAGGGGAAACTGCCCCATGCCGGATGACGTGCAAGGAATGCGTCTGGCACTGGCAGAAGCGGAGCACGCATATATGCTTGGCGAAGTTCCGATCGGCGCAGTGATCCTGGATGACAAAGGAGACGTTGTCGCTAGGGGATACAATCTACGGGAAACACAACATGATGCAACGGCACATGCCGAACTGATCGCCATTCGCCGTGCTTGTCAGGCTCTTGGTCGGTGGCGTCTCACGGGAATGACACTCTATGTCACCATTGAGCCATGTCCCATGTGTGCCGGTGCGATCATCATGAGCCGGATTAGCCGCGTTGTTTATGGAGGAACAGACGCAAAGGCAGGAGCCTGTGAATCTCTCTTTAATATCACAGGCTGTCCGGCATTGAACCATCAGCCGGAAATGCGCGCAGGCGTATTGGAAGATGAATGCTCCGCGATCATCAAGCAGTTTTTTCAAGAGCGACGAAAAAATAGAGCCGCACACATATAAAGACATCCATCGCATATCGCGGTGGATGTCTTTATATGTGTCCCGCAAATTACTGCAGGGCTTCCTTCAATACCTTCATATTAGCTTTCATCGTATCAATGTACGCATTCTTTGCCTGAGGGGTTGCCTCGCCGGTCACAACCGGGTCGAGCGTATAGATCTTGGCTCCCGTCTCACGTGCGATGGTCTCAGCGGCAGCAGGGGAGTACTGCGGCTCTGTAAAAAGCACCTTGGTCGGGAGAGCGTTGACCTGCTCGATGGTTTCCTGCAGTTCCGTCGGTGTCGGCTCCGTCCCCGGCTCGCGCTCTACTACGCCGATGATGTTCAGGTTAAATTCCTTTGCAAAGTAGGGGAATGCCTCGTGGAACGTAACGATATCCTTGTGCGGAACATTGTCGAGCGCCGCGTGCATTTCTGTTTTGAGTGCCGTGAGCTTTTCGATGTATGCTGCAGCATTCTTCTCATAAGCATCTGCGTGTGCAGGATCGGCTTCCTTCAGCTGATCGGCGATATTGCGCACTTGTTGAATGGCATCCGTAACGCTCAGCCAGACATGCGGGTTGTCCCCCTCATCATCGTGGATGAGTTCAATTCCGCGCGAAGCATCAATGACCTTCAGCTTCTTCTGCTGTTCGGTCACCTTGTCCATGAAGTCCTCCATACCCGCACCGTTGATGACAAAGGCATCCGCCTTTTCCAGTGTCTTCATATCCTCCGTCATGAGCTGATAGTCATGAAGACAGCCTGTTTGTGGCTTTGTCATATTGTAAACCTCTACACCGTTAACGCCATCAGTAATGTTGATGGTCGCAAGGTACATTGGATAGAACGAAGTCACAATACGGAATGGCTCCGCTGTTTTCTTTTCCGCAGCCTTATCCGCTCCGCCGCATCCGACAAATGCGACAGAAAGAACAAGCAGTAGGATGGATAGTACTTTTGTTGTTGTACGCATGGGTAAATGATCTCCTTTGTGAATGATACATTTTGTGAACTGGGTTAGGGAAGCACTGATAAATTCAGCGCCACCATCTTGACGCATCTTTTTTGCCCGTACTGTGTCGGCAAATCCTCCACATAGCCCTGCTATGCGTCCGGTTTGCCTCCTTGTTCGGACGAAAAA
>ERZ773022.472-NODE-472-length-32952-cov-6.652734_pt1 | contig 32952 bp, 30 predicted proteins | sample MGYA00580839_ERZ773022 | MGnify/ENA primary metagenome ERZ773022 (study PRJEB29015, sample SAMEA2738020) | human oral metagenome | biome: human oral; feature: human-associated habitat; material: dental | place: China | collected 2044 ... | reverse complement strand
TCGTCTTCATGATGCGCTCACGCGCCTCCTTCGTCGCCCATGAGATATGCGGTGTAATGATGCAGTTCGGCGCATGGAGGAGCGGGTTGTCCGCCTTGATCGGCTCCGTTGACACCACATCAAGCGCAGCATACGCGACCTTGCCGCTCGCGAGCGCCGCCGCGAGATCTGCCTCCGCGATGAGCTGCCCGCGTCCATTGTTGACGAGGATGACACCATCCTTCATCTTCGCGATATTCGCCGCGTTGATGATCCCCTCCGTCTCGGGCGTGAGCGGGCAGTGGAGAAAGATAAAGTCCGCTTCGCGCAGCAGCGTATCGAGCGGCACATAGTCGGCGAGTGCCCGCCCCTCCGCGCGCTCCGTACGGCTGTAAGCGAGGACGCGGACATTCATTGCGCGCAGGATGCGGGCGACCGCCTGACCGATGCGTCCGAATCCGATGATACCCGCTGTCTTGCCGCTGACCTCGATCAGCGGGCGCTGCCAATAACAGAAGTCGATGCTCCGCGTCCAGTCGCCCGCGTGCACGGAGCGATCATGAAGCCCGACCTGCGAACACGCCTCAAGGAGGAGAGCTATAGCATACTGCGCGACGTTGTCTGTACCATAGACAGGCACATTCATGACGGGAATATTCTTTTTGCGTGCATATACCGTATCTACAATATTGTAGCCCGTCGCGAGTACGGCAATCGCCTTGAGGTTTGGACAAGCATCGATGACCGCAGGCGTGAGTGGCGTCTTGTTCGTCACGGCGATCTCCGCATCGCCAATGCGCTCCGCAATCAGCGGCGACTCCGTGAGTGCCGTGCGGTCATAAACCGTCACCGCGCCCAGCGCCTCCAGCGGCGCCCAGCTGATGTCGCCCGGGTTCTCCGCATACCCATCAAGCACAACAATCTTCATGGCATTTTCTCCTCAACTGTACTTTGAATCAATCCTTTTATCGCTTTTTATTTTACACGAATAATCCTACATTGGAAAGGCGTAAATATGTCCCTTCCACCGCTTCGCGAGCTTCCTCCCGTACGGAGGAGGCATCGGGATCAAGATGTAATTGAGAATTGACAAGCACCGTCATATTATCTATTATCATGCACAGCGAATAAAGGAGGAGCAGCATGACGCGCGAACCACCAAAACACGGCGAGATCTGGCGCCACTTCAAAGGGAAGCTCTACCGCATTGAGACTGTGGCTGAGCACACGGAAACGGGCGAAATGCTCGTCATCTATCAGGCACTCTACGGGACATACGGCATCTACGCGCGCCCGCTCGCGATGTTCCTGAGCGAGGTGGACCGCATGAAATACCCCGGTGCCGCACAGAGGTATCGGTTTGAGCGAATCAATACGGCGCACGACACATAACGCCGTGTGTATTTTACCCGCGCCCGACAGCAGGTATGCGCCACTTTATCGCGAATTACACCAAATCATACAGATACGAGCATGACAGGAATCATGCCAAGGAAGAACTGAACTGATTGAGAATGGAGAAAAATCTATGGATCAGGCAACACTGACGCTCATCGTCCTCGCCGCTGCGGCGGTGCTCTTTGCGACCGAGGTCATTCCGCTCGCCGTCACAGCGATGAGTGCGGCAATCGTCCTCGGGCTCCTCGGTGTGCTGACGCCGACACAAGTCTTTGCCGGGCTGTCGAACCCCACCGTCGTCCTCTTTGCGGGCATGTTCATCATCGGCGCAGCGATGTTCCAGACGGGACTCGCACAGCAGATCGGCATCGCCGTCGTCAGGCGCTCGGGCACGAACGAGCGCGCGCTGATGGCCGCCCTCATGCTCATCACAATCATCCTCTCGTCGGTCTCCTCGAACACGGCGACGGTCGCCTGCCTCATGCCCGTCGTCATCCAGATCTGCCGCACGGCACAGATCCCCGTCTCGCCGCAGCTTATGGCGCTCGCCATCGCCGCGAACGTCGGCGGCACGATCACGATGATCGGCACGCCGCCAAACATCCTCATGAGTGCGACCCTTGAGACGGCGCATCTGCGCCCCTTTGGCTTCTTTGAATTCGCATGGATCGGCATCCCGCTCTCCCTTATGGGCATGATCTACATGCTCACGATCGGCCGCCATCTCTGTCCGCGTCACCTCGCACTGGAGAGTGCCTCCGAGGAGTCGGAGGCGGAGAAAAGCGATCCGCGCAAAATGGTCATCTGCGCCGTCATCCTCATCGCCGTCGTCCTCGCCATGGTGCTCGAAAAGAGCATCGGCGTCGACATGGAGACCATCGCCATCATCGGCGCACTCGCCTGTGTCCTGACGGGCTGCCTGACAGAAAAGCAGGCGTATCGCGGCATCGACTGGACAACGATCTTCCTCTTTGCAGGGATGCTCCCGCTCGCCAATGCCATGGAGAGCAGCGGCGCGGGGCAGCTCATCGCGAATGTTGTCGTCGGGCTCATGGGCGATGCCCCCTCGCCGATGCTCATCATCACGGCGATGTTCATCCTCTCGTGCGGGCTGACCCAGTTCATGTCCAACACGGCGGCGGCGGCACTCCTCGCCCCCATCGCCATCTCCATCGCGCAGACCATCGGCGCGGAGCCGTACCCAATCGTTATGGCCATCGGCATCGCCGCCTCCTGCGCGTTCACCACACCGGTCGCGACCCCGCCGAACACGCTCGTCCTTGCCGCGGGACAGTTCCGCTTCATGGACTACGTCAAAATTGGCCTTCCGCTCGTCCTCCTTTCCCTCATCGTCTGCGTCGTCATCATCCCCCTCGTCTGGCCGTTCTGACACGCCAAAATTGCATAGAAAAAGCTGCCGCATGAACGATCTCCTTGACCTGACCCCCAAAAGTTAGATTTCTCAAGTCTGCTTCTGGGGGGTCAGGTCAACTGTCGTCCAGCCCGGTTTTTTATACTCGTAATAGACGGTCTTGCGCTGCACTCCCGCAAGGTGTTCCCGAACATAGTCCAGTTTTCCCTGGAAATACTTGATAAAACCGTCCGTCTCCTTGCCAAAAATCGTACCTGCCAGCCGATAGAGTGCCTCAAACTTATCCGTAGGGAAACATGAACAGCGCTGCTTTCTTCCTATAATATTCAGAAACGTCAAAAATGGATGACCAGACGAAAATATTGTGGTATACTGTGAGCAAAGCAAAGTGCCGACCGTGTTCTTTCGTTGTCGATTTTTAAGGAGAATTGCCCATGAAACGCGAAGAAGTCGCCCACCATCTCGAAACCTTTGACCCCGAGATCTACAACCTTTTGGAGGAAGAGCGCCAGCGTCAGCGCTACACACTCTCGCTGATGCCGAACATGAACGCCATGTCGCCGTTCGCGAAGTACCTTGAGGGCAGTATTCTGACCAACAGCTTCTTTGACCGCAGCGACGAGACACCGACCGGCGGTCTCCATCTCGACGCGATCGTACGGGAACGTGCGAAGCAGCTCTTTCACAGCGACCATGCCATCGTCCGTCTCGGCAACATCGTCGCCGCCTCGCGCGTCGTCTTTCAGGCACTGCTTGCAGAGGGCGACATGGTGCTCTCGCTCAATCTGCGCAAAAAGGATCACGTCGCAGGGCTCTCCTACCGGTTTGAAAACTACGGCATCGAGCCAGGCACGCAGGAGATCGACTGGGGTGCCGTACGGGAACAGGCAGAGCGCGTAAAGCCGCGCCTCATCATCTTCTCCCCGGTCAGCTTCCCGCGGACAATCGACTATCAGATTCTTTACGAGATCGCACAGACCGTCGATGCGTACCTCTGGGTCGACATCAGCCAGAGCGTCGGGCTGGTCGCGTCAAAGCTCGTCCCTTCCCCCGTCCCGCTCGCCGATGTCGTCACCTTCTCCACGCGCGACTCCCTGCGCGGCCCCGACGGCGCCATCGTCCTTACGAAGACAGACCTCGCCGCACGTATGGATGCCGCCGTCATCAACACGGGGCATGAAGCGCTGCACATGAACCACCTTGCCGCGCTCGGCGTCGTCCTGCGCGAGGCGGGCAGTGAGCGCTACGCCAGCTACGCTGCACAGGTCGTGCAGAACGCTCAGGTGCTCGCGCGCACCCTCGCCGACCACGGTGCATCCGTCCTCTGCGGCGGCACGGATACCCACCTTGTCCTTGCCTCCGCTGCCGCCGGCATCGACATCAATGCAGCAGTGAAAGCAATCTCTCAGATGGGCATGCGTGTCAAGCTCGACACCGTCCCCACCATGAACTCCGGGCTCTTCCTGCACGCCCTGCGCCTCTCGACCTCGAATCCGACAACACGCGGCCTGCTCGAGGAAGATATCGCCTACATCGGCTCTCTGCTTGCAAAGCCGCTCACCACGGTTCTCACCTCCGAACAGATCGAGGCAACGCGCAAGGAAATCGTTGCCCTCGTCAAGGATGCCCCCCTCTTCGACGACGAGTGGATGGGAGATTCTGAGAACTGAGCCGCGACCCACACCATACGAAAACGCGCCCCTCGGTGCATGGACGGAGGGGCGCGTTTTCATATGTGCTATGCCTTTCCCCTTTCTCTCCCATCAAAAGAATATTGCTTCTACAGTATAAAATAATATTACTTTTCTTTCAACTTCTGAAAAATATTTTTCTTTTTCTATTTGACATTATAAATTAGATCATATATAACCTAAATATGTTCACAGACAACTGAATCGTTTCATCAAGCAAGAATATATGAGGAGTGTTATCATGAAGAATATCCAGCTCTTACTGAACGACGATGAGTACGCCCATATCGCAGAGGCAGCGGAGAAGCAGGGCATTCCCGTCCTCGCACACATCCGCGCGCTGCTTCTCGGCACGGAGGATGCGTTTGCGGCGACATACGCCGACACGCTGCGCCGTGTCGAGGCACTGACGCCGGGGACAAAGTTCAGTCTAAAGACCCTCTTCGGCACAGACTGGACAATGCCGCGCGGAACCAAACTGACCCTCGGCAGAGCGTTCTACGACATGGTCGACGGCGGCAAGGTCACTGCGGCCAAGGCACTCGGCAAGGACAGCTCGAACATCATGCAGTACGTGCGCGTGTAAAGGAACACGCACAGAATAGGAGAGAGAACGGAGGAACGCATGAATCTCAAGGAAGCATTCCAGATGCAGAAAATCCTCAGTCGCCTGCTGGAGGAGGCTGCCTCATATCTGGACGATACGGACAACGTCATGACGGTGACGGAGAAGCATCTCCGCAGCAAGGTCGTCCCCGAGCAGGCGGACGAGGATGTGGACTGCAGCGAGAAGTTCTACATGGCGTACGATCCCATGACCGTGCTGCGCGCATGGCACGCCCTCATGGAGGAAAAGGAACGGCTTGGGCGCGCCATTACACAGGCAAAGGCGACAATGGCGCTGAACTTCGACACCGCCGCCGAGGAGAACAAGGCACGCCGCCGCTTCCTCAAGACGCTCGCGCGCCTATCCGAGCAGCGTTCCACGAGCAGGATGAAACGCGGCGCCGGGAAGGGCTACGTCTTTAACAAGGACGGCAACCAGACCCCCTACTGCTACGACATCGAGGTAGTAAAGACGATCGACTACGATCGGAATGCCGTGCGCCGCATGCAGGAGGCACTTTCAAAAACGGCAGCGGATACGTCCCGTGCACTTGACGAGGCGCTCCTCAATGTGCAGGTTGACTACACGCTGCAGCTCCCGATCACGATGCCTACGCTCGGCGAAGACAGCGCCGAACGCCGCCCCATTGAACGCATCTTCGGCTACGATGGCACCTCCCTCACGGAGATCATCGAGGCACTGGAAGGGAAGTAGAGAAAACAAGGGCGCCACTTCCCCCGCAGCGACGGGGGAAGCGAATATCCCGTCATTTCAGCCTCCCCTGCGCGAGCGGGGGAGGGGGACCGCATCAGCGGTGGTGGGGGCGAAAACGGAAAAGATGCACCAAGATAACGGCTGCTCCGGCAGGGGCAGGGGTTACACTCCCGGTTCAGGTGCAGATGAACGAAGAGGCTGCACGCCCCCTCTGTGTGTGTCCGCACACAGAGCCCAAAACATGGTATAGACACTCCCTGTGAGGAGAATTCAAATACCACCCCCGCGCCGCGCCTTGGCATCGGCGGACCATGCCGTAGGGCGGATGAACGAGGGGCCGGCGGGAGAGACCGCCACCACACTTCGCCGTGTAAAACCCAATGGCCGAAACACCCAACGGCGTCCCTGAACGCACAGGGTACGGATGCAGACTGCAACGTACAGCACCCTGCCGCAGACACACGCTGCGTCAACGCCCCGTCCGCACGCACTTTCCCCAACACCAAAACACGCTTTCGCCCCCTGAATATATGTACGCTTTCGCCGCCTCCTGCGGGAGTGCGGCACAATGGGGAGCCCCCTGCCTCTGCCGGAGCAGCCGAAATCAAAAAAGACGCCCACACAGGCGTCTTTTTTATGGAACAATTCTTTATCCGATGTGCCGCTGCCGATACCGCACGGATCTCTTCTGCCATCGGCGTAGGTTGGCACGGAATGTATGGTCTCAAAGAATCCACTATGCCGCATCCCGATAATCCATGATAAAGATTTTACTCGCAATCTTTTCGACCTGCTCCAAAATCTGATCGATTTTCTCCAGAACAGAAGCAGTGTACACGATTTCTCCGCACTGTTCACAGATATAGCAGGGAACATGCTCGATGATCACATAGCAATGGGCGAGCGCTGCAAAATACGTTCCCCGCCCCTCTTTCATCGTCCCATCCTTACAGACCAAGCAATTCATGTCAGTTTCGCTCCTTTCTGACCGTAAAATCGCTGTTCCATTTATCTACATCAGGAAAATATACGGTAATGATACGGCTCATCGTTCCCTCATCGCTCATGACTACATGAATCACTCGTCCCTGTACAGTCATTCCACAGATCAGGCAACTTGGATACGGATAGTCATCCGGATACTGCTCGATCCATCGCGTAATAGCCACGCAAGCACTCTATATCGATCATACACCGCTGCCCCCGAGAATCTCTGTGCGGATATAGCCCTCGCGCACGCCGGAGTCGCTGTAGAGGATATCCTCAGCAGCGAAGGTGTCAGCGAGGACACGGGCGATAATCATGCCGGGGACGATGTTGTGGAGACGGTCGGGTGCGGCACGCAGCAGTAGAGCGGTGTCGCGCTCCGCCAGTGGGCGGCCGCTGCCAAGCATCGCAATCATCGGCGGGAGTTCTGCCGCGGTGATCCTGCGCGGCGGTTCCGTGGGAGCAAGGAGGGCATGGAGACGAGCCGCACTGCCGAGCACGCCGCCCAGCCCCACAAGATGCGGCGCACGCAGGGCACACACGGCAGGCGTCTCTGCGAGGATATCACACACATCCGCCTCGATCGCCGCACACTCGGCCGGCGTTGGAAAGAGTCCCGTCACATGGGTGCGCTGCAGGGCAAGTGAGCCGAGCGGCAGACTCCACCGCTCCTGCATCGCACGCCCCGTGAAGGAGACGATCTCCGTACTGCCGCCGCCGATATCCGCCATGATGCCGTCCGCATGGGGGATGCTCGCCGCCGCCCCGCAAAAGGCATACGCCGCCTCCTCTGTCCCGGAGATCACGCGGACGCGGACACCTGTACGCCGCTCGATCTCCGCGAGCACCGCACTGCGGTTGGCTGCCCTGCGCAGCGCTGCCGTCGCGAAGGCATGGACGCGCGCAATCCCAAGTGCATCGATGAGATCCACGAATCCGCCGAGGATCTTCGCCAGCGTCTCGACTCCGTCACGCGTGAGACGGCCATTCTCAAGGCAGCCCGCCAATCCAACCGTATGCTTTCGCTTCATGAGCATCTCAAACCCGCCGTCCGCGATCTGATAGACCGCCATACGGATGGTGTTCGAGCCGATGTCGATGACTGCATGCAGCATCAGAACTACCTCTTCAGTCCGCTGCCGGGCACAGGAACAACAACACGATAGTTGTCGGGCATCCCATTCGCAAAGAACGTCTGCGCCCCCGCCAGTGCCGCCGCCGCCGTCAGCTCTGCATAGATGCCGCGCTGCCCGAGAGCCTTTGACGCCGTGAGGATCGCACCGTCCTCGACCGCAACGGCATCGCCCTGACTGCTTCGCAGGACCCAAAGGATCTCCTCCATGCGCGGCGGCGCCTCCACGCGGATCGTCTCCGCGATCGTGTGCCGATACGGTGTATGCGGCAGATGGTGGAGTGCCTCCACAACAGGCGCACACTTCGTGCTCTGCACACCGATAAAATGCGGCAGGCGGCCGATCTCCTCGAACCCCTGATAGAGCCCGAGAAGCATTGTCCCGTTGCCGATGGGGACAAAGATGTAGTCGGGCACCGTATCGCCGAGCTGCTGATAGATCTCATACGCCATGCTCTTCACCCCGTCGATGAAGAGGGGATTGTAGATATGAGAGGCATAGTAGGCATCACCAAGCTCCTCCTGTGCCATCTCCATGGTCTGCGCACGTCCATTCGGCACGCGTACAATGTCTGCGCTGTATGCAGTAATCTGCTTGACCCGCTCCGCGGAGACATCATCGGGGACATAGACACGGCATGCAATGCCCGCCGCCGCCGCGTACGCCGCAACCGCCGCCCCGGCGTTGCCTGCCGAGTCGACAACCACATGGTCAATGCCAATATGCGCCAGCTCCCCGATGAGACGCTTTGCGCCGCGATCCTTGAATGATCCGGTGGGCTGGCGATCCTCCATCTTGAAGTAAAACCGCTGACCGTCGATCATGCGCGGCAGGAGCGGTGTCGGCAATTCACCGAGCGTTACCCCCGCATGGACATCCTCTGCGTCCATCGCGCTCTGGTACAGGCGGAACAGACCGCCGCACTCACACTGAAAGGCATGCGTTGCAACGGGATACTCCTTTTTGCATTGCTCACAGAAAAAGTGCATTGTGATCCTCCTATTTCTTCTCCGCGGCAGGGGCGCCCGCTGCATATATCGGCGGGTCAACGTCCTCAGTCAGCGCGTGCGTCCCGAGCATTGTTGTCAGCGTCTCGCGCGTAAATCCATACGTGGACGCCGAGAAATCCTGCCGTGGATCATAGCGGTTGTTCGGTGCGCCGAGGAGCCCGCAGACCGTATCGTACATCATATCGTTGGTGAAGTACGCGTCCTGCCGTGCGGCCAATGTCGCCGTACGGCGCGGCATCGCGGCGCGGTACTCCGGTGAGAGGTAGATGAACATCGGAATGTGCACCATGTCGAACTTGAACACATCGGGGTTATGCGAGATCTGCAGATCCTCCCCGTGATCGGAGAAATAGATCATCGCGCGCAGATTCAGATTCTTTTCCGCATAGGCAAAGATCTCCGACAGAATATGATCGGTATAGAGAATGCTGTTCGCATAGGACGGCGCACTCGTCGCCGCCGAGTCTCCCGGTGCCGACGTGAACTTCGCCCATGTGTCGGGATAGCGGTTGTTGTAGTAGATATGGCTGCCCATCAGATGCAGCACAACGAAATTATTCGCTTTTGGGTCAATACGCGTCAGATATGGGAGGAGGCTCTCGTCATACTTCGTTGTAAAATTGTAAGAGTCATCTGTCCACTCTGCCTCATCGGCCGTCTTTGCGACCATCGTAATCGCACTGTCAAACTGCCCATAGCGCCCCTGATTGCTGAACCAGTAGGTCTTGTAGCCGATCTTCTTTGCCACATCGAGAATCGATGCCGACTCATAGAACTCCTTGTCATTGTACTGACTCTTCTCCGTCAGCGCACGCTCCAGCACGGGAACGGTCTGCGTCCATGCCGAGTAGACATTCTGATAGACCAGGAAACCGTCCCGCCCCGTCATGCTCTCCAGCCACGGCGTATTCTCATACGGGAAGCCCGGCGTATAGGCATGCATATAGTCACGCGATGCCGATTCGCCGATGACAAAGATCACCGTCCCCGGAGCGCGCGCAGCAAGCGTATTCTCCAGATCGATGATGAGCGACTCATAGCGTTCGCCCTGATTCAGTCCATACGACTGCGTTTCTTCGACATACGATGTCACGTCTTCGTATAGGCCTGCAATCGAGCACTGCGGAATGAGGACGAAGAGAACCCCTGCCGCGGCCACCATGGCCGCGACGAGTGCCCCCATACGCGAGCCCTCCGCACTCGGATAGATGCGGCGTGCGAGCACAAGGTGGCTGCGGTAGAGGAGATAGGTGAAGAGGAGGAGCAGCAGTACCACGCCGAGCGCGGGCACCGTCCCCACCGTCGACTCGATATAGTCCCCCGCCTCGTGCCAGTTTGTCAGATAGATCGCCATCAGTGAGGCGGGGCTGAGCGCGTGCCAGACCGTCAGATAGTAAGCGATCTGCGTCAGGGGGATAAGTGCCATGAGAAAGCCGAGCACGGCGAGCAGCGCCGCCGTCACGCGCCGATGCCCGAGCCGCAGGAACGCGCCGCCGAGCGCGGCGAGCGCGATCATCAGCGACGTCCCGATCAGAAAATCATAGTAGATCAGCGACTTGTACCAGTCCTGATGATAGGTCCACACATAGAGCAGCGGGAACGTCAGACACCAGAGCAGCCCCGGCACCATTGCCCCAAGCATCCCGCGCGAGAACAGGGACACACCCAGCCCATACTGCAGCAGCATAAGGACAACAAGGACAGGAATGATCGCGGGAAGAAAATACTCCGCGCCCATGTCCTGTCCCATATCGATATAGGCGGCAATCAGTGCCAGGAAATAGGCACCTGCCGCCATTGCATAGCGGATCCACTCATTGCTCCGCTCCACACTTAGCTTCATGAACGAATTCTCTACTCCATGATAAAGATCTCAAGATCCTGCCGGCCAAAGGACAGCGCCTCGGCATGTGTATCGAAAGCCACATCGATGCGATACCCGTTGATCGCATAGCCAACGTCCTCTGCCACAGCCTCACCATAGCCCGGGATGAAGACATGCGTCCCGAGCGGAATGACCGACGGGTCAACAGCGATCACGCCATGGCGCACGAGAGTTCCCGTCGCCGTACGGCTGCTGTTTCCGGGATCGTATGCACTGTATGCCGTGGCCGACACATAGACCGAACGGCCGCCCCCGCGGCTCACCTGCGGTGCACGTTCATCAACGATGCCGAGCGCCGCGGGGTCATAGTCTGCACCGCCCGAGAGTACATGATAGGTTGCCTCACCGCAGATCCCGTCTACGACGAGCTGATGATCCGCCTGGCAGCGTTCGATCGCCTCACGTGTCAGCGGGCCTGCGATGCCGTCCGCCGCCCCCGCAAGGTAGCCGCTCTGAATCAGCAGCTCCTGCACATGCCTGACCGCGCCGCCGCGCATCCCCTCCTTGACGAGGATATGCGCTGCCTCGGCGGGCATCTGCACCATCAGCGGCGCGCAGACCGCCAGTGCCGTTCCTGCGGCGAGACTGCGGCGCAGCGTCCGCCGCGAAATATGACGTCCATGCCCGAAGATATGTTTCACTGCAAAAAGGAGTTTTCGTATCCGCGTCATCATAATGCTCCCTTCGTCCTTCTTGGCTGTATCCATTCCCTTATGTCTATACAGCACATCCACTTCTTTCAATAAGAATATTTTACTATAAAGAAGGAAATCCGTCAAACCGAAGCCATCTCAATGGCAGGGGCGCGCCTGATGAACCCGTCCTCCGCCGCGTACCGATAGAAGCAGCGCAGCCCCTCAAGCGTCTCTGCGTCCAGCTGCCAGACCACGGCATGTCCGAGATACTCCGTCAGCTCTGTGCGCGTAAAGCGCCCGTCCGCGAGCACCTCGCCGATCGCCGCGTCCTTTACGCGCTCCCAGTCTCGGAACGCCCCTGCGATGCGTTCATGTACCATGTGAAGTGCCGCGGGGTGTGCCGCCGCGAACGAACGCGCCGCCGCCCAGATCCCAAACACCATGCGCAGCCCCGTCAGACGCTTCCACTCGCGCGCGAGATCGTAGATATAGATTCCCCGCGGCGCATGATGATAGAGCTCCAGGGCATCATCGCCGATAAACATCGACGCTGCCGCACCATCCGGCACGGGGTCGTCGGGCGTGAGCGGCCGCACCTCATACATCGGCGCAGCATCATAGAGGCGATGCAGAATGATTTTCAGCAGCACATGGGACGAGGCGGACTTGTCCGAGAGCACGACGCGCTGCGCCCCGATCTCCTCCGCCGGCACACGACTGACGAGAAGCACGCTCCGCACATCGCCGTCCGAGGCGATGCACACATCGGGCAGAATGAGCAAATCATCGGCATGATGCGCGTATGTAATCGACGAGACCCCCGACACATCGAGATGCTTCGCCTCAAGACGGTCGTTCAGCTGTGCAGGCACCGCACGCAGGATATCCAGCCCCTCCGCCGCTCCATGCGCAAGCGCATACGTCAGCGGCAGCACATTGAGAAACGCAATATGACCCACGCGCGGCACCATGCGCAGCCCTCCTCTGAATCGAAGGAATCACTGATAAAATGAGGTTGCCGGATTGGCGTAGATTTTTTGTCCGATTGAGGCAGCAAACCGGACGCATAGCAAAAGCTATGTGGAGGATTTGCTAACGAAAAGCGGGCGAAAAAGATGCGTCAAGATGGTCGTGCCGAATTTATCCGTGCTTCCTTAAGTTACACCTCTATTATAATCCCAATGCGCCAAAAAATACAGTATGTTGAAAATATATCTTTCCCATTGGTTTGGTCGTCTCTAGGGAAGCACTGATAAGGTGCTTGCCTCCTGATTGACACTGCCAAACTTCTCCTATATCATAAAAGTGAAAGAGGAGAACGACCGAAGGCGTCAGGCTGTCGGCGGCATTTGCTGTCCGGCGGGGGTGACCTGTAAGCATGGACGCGGCGTTTCCTCTTTCTGCAAATCTAATGGCTCGTTCCGATCTGCGCGATCTTGAGATCACCACACTCATGATCAAAAATGCCGTCTTGAAAAGATACAGTCATTCGGAAAGTGTTCTGCAATACACACCTGACGCACCGTGGGGTTTCTTACAACTCACACGGCTTCAGCCGCAAATGTGACTGCGTTGACTTCATGCCGTCACCATGCTACAATATGGCTAACAAAAGAGGCTTATTCCTCCCCCTGTTTATCGATCAGGACTTGTGGGGGAATCGGCTTCACAGAAGGCGTTTGACTCTCTTCGCCCGGGCTCATAACTCGGATACGTTGCGGGGAAACGCCTTTGGGAAGACTCCCCTCGGCCGCACTAACGCCTGTCTTCGGACGTGGCGCAGCGGAGAGGGGAGATTTTTACATAGTAAACGCATCAGCATCCACTTCCGTCTTTACATTCCGCCTCACACCTGATACAATGAATACAGATAAAGCATCTTGTGTCGTGCCTTTGCTAAGGGAATCGCCCTCAGCAGACTGCTCCCACAGGATGCTTTCTTGTTCATATATAGATACATGCCTTTGCTGCATTCTGTTCGACGAACCATAAAAGCCTCCATCCATTTTCAACGGAAGATTATCTGTAAGGCACGCATTTTCTCTCCCCCTCTAAATCATATTCCCTCGGGAAAAATAGCTTCCTCTGAATGTCCCATCCCACGACATCTATTCGTACGGTCGAACACCTCAAACGCTGCATCGTATGATACACTGCCAGTAGCTCTTCGTTCTCGTCAACCGCCTTAGAACAACGATTGACATTCTCAAGATACTTTGCGATAATGCATCTAGAAGCTTGAGGTGCGCCTCCTTTGGTGGGGGTCTTGAACGCACTCTCGAGCTTTTTGGATTGCTGTGACTTCGTGCAGATAGACCCCCGATATTCTCTTTTCGTCTTGCCCAAATCCACCTCGTCTGCTATACTGAGAATGCTAAAGGACTATTCGTGAGTGGAGCATGATGCCTCCCAGCCGCACCCGTTCGGGACGCGACTCAGCGAGCAGTCCTCTTTTATTTATATACCAATGATAACAGAACGTGCCCGCACGCCTTGACAATATCTGCCGCCGTCAGTATACTTGAGAAAAATGAGCCTTGCAGGGCGGATCGTCCCGGCGCTTTGTGCCGTTGGATAGCTTTCACCCATGGCAGGGCTCTTTTTATGTACGCAGAGCATATCTCTAAGCACCATAAGAGTATAGTACGTCATGCTGTCCAAACAGCCTCTTCCACGTAGATTTTCCATAGCATCTCTTCAGCACAATTGGAACAATCACCGTGCTTCCATTCTTCATTCCGAAAAATCCACAACACGCAGATATCCCTTGTCTTTTTAGCAGTGAAGGTGTACCACATCTCTTAAGAAGAGGCTGAACCTCCGCCCTCTATTGGCGGGGGCTTCCTCTTTTTGTATAAAGAAAAGCACTCTGCGTGTTGCAAAGCGCTTTATGCGAGCGCATACTTCCGAAGGCTCTCGTTGTGATATTTCCCCATAAGATTCAAAAATGCACAGCACGCTGAAGTCTCGTCGGGAAAATCCGTCGATCCACGAAACGCCCTCGTTCGTTGATCGAAACCTCATAGCCGTCTGCCGAATATCTAATGCAATAAACAATCTCAAGCGTAATGGGTTCTGATTCATCCAGAGAATAGCAGTGCGTGTCAATCTGCTCATTTTGCAAAACTTTGCGCAAGTCTTTTATGCCCATCCTCATGCAGTCCCTTTCGTCCCTTAAATATCCAGAACACTAGCCCATCCCTTATTTCTATAGGGGATTTACTCAAGCAGTTCATTCTCGCCAACAGCATCATAAAGGAGCCATGCGGCAGCATTATACTCCTCTGCTGTTGGATGGGTGGGTCAAGGTGCTGCTGTACGAAGTTTTCGCTCCGTACAGCAGCACCGCCATCACACCAACAGTTTCACATCGTGCTCGTCCAGAAATCTTTTCCACTCCTCCGATGGCTCACGGTCGGCGGCGAGGTAGGAGAGCGCACGGATGTCGCCGAAGTGTACCAGTGCCGTTTTGTCGAATTTGCTGTGGTCGGCCAGCAGGATCACACTGCGCGCCTGCCGCATCATCACCTCTTTGACCTCGCTCTCGCTCTCGTTGGACTCCATCAGCCCCTTGGCGAGGTCGAGCGCCTTGCAGCTGATGATCGTATAGTCCGCATGATAGCCCGCCAGCATCCGCGTCGCCGCAGGCCCCGTCAGGGAGCAGGAACTCGCGCGAAAGTTCCCGCCCGTGCAGATCATACGGAAATCACTCGAACGAAAATCGTACATCAGCCGAACTGAGTTGGTGATGACGGTGATGTTCGCCTTCTTCACGAGGCGGCTCAGCAGCATCTGACAGGTCGTGCTGGAGTCCACCATAATGGTGTCCCCCTCGTGGATCAAGGGGTGCGCCGCATCGGCAATCCGCAGTTTGCTCTCCTGGTTCTGCCCGCTGCGCCGTACAAACGAAAGATCCTCACTCGTCGCCTCCGCGAGGACCGCGCCGCCATAGCTTCGGTGCAGCAGTTTCTTTTGTTCCAGCTTCTCCAGATCGCGGCGGACGGTCTCCTCCGTCACATGAAACGCCTCTGCCAGTTTTCCCACATACACCCTGCCGTCACGGGTCAGCATCTCCATCACGCGCTGCCGCCGCTCTACGCCCAGCATAGCAAACCTCCTCTATGGAATGAAAAATACCGATTCCTTCCGCGTGAGAAAGGAATCGGTATCGTTATGCGATGAAACGCCGGGCCAATACTACCGTGTCACGATCTCTGCGGGGATGTCCAAGATCTTCGCAACCTTCAGCAGCGTGTCAATGTGTCTGCCCGCGCCTGCCGCCATGTGATGCGTCGGTCCTGCCTCGCTCCAGCGATTGCAGAACTCACGCGCACCGCACGTGAAGCGCATGCGCATATTCGTATCGCCAAAGGTAAAGATCTCCCCCGACTCATTGACGCCCTCAGCGACAATAAATTTGAAATGACCGTCACCGTCCTGCGTAATGGCGAGATAGGTAATAGGCGTATCCGTCGGCGGATAGAACTGCGTCAGGTAGCCGCCGCCCGTCTTGCCATGGAACACCGGAACGATCTTCATCGTCGGTTTCTTTGCCTGCGAAATATCCGCATCACCGGAGCCGCTGTGTCCTATAATACAGATATCTTCGTTAAAGTCAATCGAATACATCTCCGAAAGCTGTCCCGTGCCGCAGATCGTCTTCATGATGCTCATCGCCATGGCGACCTTCATATCGCCCTCGACCGCGCACGCTGTGCCCTGCTGGATGAGCATGGAGAACGCGGGGATCAGCATGCTGTCGAGTTTTCCTGCCGCCCCCTGCGCATAGCCGTCATAGTGGGACGCGACCAGACCGAGCCGTTCCTCCTGTGCCCACTGCTCGAATGCGACCACATACTTTGCCATATCCCAGACCGTATCGACCGTCGCGCCGCCCGCAATGTCAAAGGTATCAAGGATCTCCTGTGCCTTGGCACGGATCACGGCATCATCGGCGACGTTGTCGGCAATCGCCCACATCTTTTCCCAGTCAAACTGCTTCGTGTAAAGGCCGAGGCGGCGATAGAGGTTCGACTCATCGATGTAGAGATCCATCATGCCGGGATAGGGACGGCCGATCTGCGCGATGTTCGTATCGCGGAAGCGGCGGCGTACCTGCGCCGCACGGCACCAATCCGCAATCTCGCGCTGCACCTCGGGGTCGCCGCCCTCGACCACGCCCGTGATGACGGCATGACGCTTGCCGTAGCGATTGAGATCGGCCGCCATCTCGCCGACTGCCCCGCAGGCGTAGAGCGTGCCGAGCCATGTGGGGATGTCCGTATGCTGATAGTCCGGTGCCTTTTTCTTCTGCACGTTGACCAGAATCACCGGCACATCGAGATCCTTGACGGCGGGAAGCATATTGTAGGACGTCGCGTACGTCAGCAGCTGCAGGATGACGAGATCCACATCGGCCGCGCGGAACTTCTCGCCCGCCGCCTGCGACTCCTCCTTCGTCGTGACGAATCCGCCGTCAACGAGCTCCACCGTGCCGGGAAGCGTCTTCTTGAACGCCTCATACTGCCCCCTGAACTCCGGAACGAGCTCAGGGAACTGCGGCAGATATGCCCCGAGTGCGATGGAGAAAACGCCGACCTTTGCCTTTGTATTGACAAGCATATTCTGATTCTCCTTCATTTCGTATGAGAACTCGATGTTCATGCCAGGAAAAAGACCTGCTGCATCTTGGGCTGCGCCCCCGTCTCCGGGTCGAGCTCCATCACCATCACGTCCTTCATATACGCATTCCAACGGTCAACGACCTCGCTCTTGGCCTGGTAGTCCTCGGCGTAGGCAACGCCCTTTTCACACTCGAAATAGCCGAACAGCTCATTCCCCGTGTTCCAAATCGTGTAGTTGCTGATGCCGGCATCCTTGAGCACCTGTTTCAGCTCCGGCCAGATGGCGTCATGCCGCCGCTTGTACTCGGCGAGCATGCCGTCCTTGACCGTTGCCTTCCACGCAAATCGCTCCACTCGATTCTCCTCGATTCTCAGTTCGTATGACCCGTCGTCCGTGCAGACGCCGCAGGGTCAACAAGCCAGCCGTTCTCATCCACCTCGTCGCCGTAACGCTCGGCCGTGATCTCATCGAGCGTCTTGCCGCGGTCATCCGCGCCGAAGAAGGTCCCTGCCGCCCAGCTGATGACACAGAAGCCGACCATGAGGATCGCCGCCGTCTGGAAACCGAGAAGCTCCATGATGATCGGAACGGCAAAGCCCCAGATCGCCGCCGCAAAGCGCGTAACGAAGAAGGTGAACCCCTGCGCCGTCGCACGATAGCGCACCGGGAAGAGCTCGGAGCTCCAGAGCTGATAGAACTGCTGCTGCATGGAGAAGCCCCATACAATCGTAAAGAAGAAGAGCATCCACGTCTGCAGCATATCGGGCGGGAGCACCCAGACGAGCCAGCTGATGACGCCGAGCCCGGAGAATATGGCAAAGATCTTGCGGCGGTTGAAACGGTCTGCCGTATACATAAAGATCACCGTCGTCAGGATACAGACCGCAAAGTTCAGGCACGTGAGGAAAAGCCCCATCGCATTGCTGAGGTTGCCGACATGCTCATAGACATACGGCATGAAGAATCCATTCGTACTCGCGGCAAGGTTCCACATCGTATAGACGCCGCAGCACATGATGACCGTACGAAGCGAAGTGCCGCGCAGGATGTCGGCATAGGTCGCCTTTCTCTGGACGATCCCCTCAGCAGCAAGCTTCTCCGCATGCTCCTTGGCTGCCTTCCACTCGGCTGACTCGGGCATCTTGAGGCGCTGGTACCAGATCCACGCGGCGACGATGATGAGATGCGCAAAGATGAGGCGGTTCCCCAAAAGTCCGAACATCGAGTTCATGGGAATCGATGCGGCGAACACGACGACCGGACCTAGCATCCACGCAATCTGCGCCGAGCCGCAGTGTTTTGCGCGGTCCTTCGACGGCGCCTCCTCGGCGATAAACGTCCACGATGCCACGACATCCGCACCGACTGTGAGTCCGACGATGACATAGCCGAGCAGGAACATGGGATAGTTCGTCGCGAGGCAGATAATGGCAACGCCGATCATATAAATTAAGAGGGCCCAGTTATAGACGAACTTGCGTCCGTACTTATCACAGATCCTGCCGCCGATAAGGGCGCCGAGTGCCGCCCCGCCCGTGTTGGACGAGAGTGCCGCGAGCAGCCCCATCTGCACGCTGCTCATGCCGAGATAGTCGGCCCACATACTGAGCCCCGACGCACCCGCCACAATCGACCCGGCGTCGATGTAGCTGATCAGACCTGCGATCAGCGTCTTTTTCCACGCGGACATGTGCATGTCCTGCTTTACCCCTAACATAGGAATCTCACCTTTCTATGATGCCGTAATGATGTCAGTCGAGCAAATCCATATTGAGCGCGATATGGAAATCCTTCGCGAGCTGGACAAAGCCCTCACGCGGGATCGTCTGCTTCTTGCCGCCCATGGAGAGCACCTTGACGCAGATCGTGGCCGCCTTTTCCACGGTGTCCATCAGGCCGAACGCCTCGTCGAAATCATCGCCGCAGACGAAGAGCCCATGATGCGCCCAGACAACGACGCGGTACTTCTCCATCAGCTTGACGGACGCATCGGCGATCTCCTTGCCGCCCGGAACCATCCATGGCACGACACCGATCCCCTCCGGGAAAATCACGGGATCCTCCGTCGCCATCTCCCAAAGCTCGCGCGTGAATGCCTTGTCCTCAAGCGGAAGGACGAAGGTCAGTGCGATGAGATTGGTCGGATGCGCATGGTAGATGATGCGGTTCGTTCCATTCGTCATCTCCTTTTTGAGCTCATGCGCCGCGAGATGCGTCGGCAGCTCACTGGTCGGACGCCCGCCGCCGACGAGCCCCCAGACGATGCCGTAGTTCTCGCCCGCCGCATCGATCTGGATGAGCGCGACATTCTCCTCCGGGGCGAGCTCGACGTTGCGCATATACTTGCCGCTGCCCGTCACGAGGAAATATTCCCCCGCAAGCCCCGGCACCGTATTGCCGATCGGCTGCCATGCGCGGACCTCGTGCAGCGAGCCCTTGACCGCCTCCACTTCCTCCGCCGGAACGCGATACGTCAGATTCCCGCCGTTCCGCTCATGCCACCCCTTTTGGAACGCATCAGCGGTCAGGCGCTGAAAGCGCTCCATAAACTCTGCCTCTTTTATCTCCATGTCGTCTTCCTCCTGCTCCGGCCGCGCCTGCGCCTTTACAGCACAGGCGAAACCTCGTTGACATCAAAGGATTTTGCCACCATCTGACGCGCCTCGGACAGATCCTCAAAGGCCTTGTCCTTCAGCATCTGCGCCATCAGATTGCCGATCGCCGTCGCCTCCACGGGACCCGCGCAGACCTCCTTGCCCGTCTGCCGCTGCAGCAGGCGGTTGAGGAACTGATCCTGACAGCCGCCGCCGACCACGTGAATGCGGTCGAACGTCCGCCCCGTCACCTCCTCGATCTCCGCCACCGTCTCGGCATAGCACTGGGCGAGACTGTTGTAGACGCAGTAGAGCAGCTCGCACTCCGTCTCGGGTGCCTCCTGCCCCGTCCGCCCGCAGTACTCCTGCAGTGCCGCCCGCATGCTCTGGGGGGCGAGGAAGGCCGCGTCGTTGACATCCACCGTCGAGGCAAAGTAACGGCCGATATGCGCGAGCTGGTACAGCTCCTCGAACGTGTAGTCGTGGCGGAACTCCTTGCGCAGATTCTGCATGATCCACATGCCCATGATATTTTTGAGGTAGCGATAGCGGTAGTGGTAGCCGCCCTCGTTCGTGAAATTGTGCCGCTGCGACACCTCCGAGCAGTCCGGGATCAGGCGCTCGATGCCCATCAGCGACCACGTCCCAGAACTCAGATAGATGCTGTCATCCGACGTGCTCGGCACCGCCATGACCGCCGATCCCGTATCGTGCGTCGCGGGCAGAACCACCTCCGTCTGGAACCCGACCTCTGCCGCGATCTTTTCCGTGAGTGCTCCCACAGGGGTCTTCGGCATCGCAATCGCGCCGAACATCTCCTTCGGGATGCCGAGCATATCCATCAGCTCGTAGTCCCAATCCTGCGTCTCTGCACTCACGAGCTGCGTCGTTGTCGCGTTCGTGTACTCGTTCTTCATGACCCCCGTCAGGAGATAGTTCAGATAGTCGGGAATCATCAGAAAATGTTTTGCCGCCGACAGGATCTCGTGACTTTCCTGCCGGATCGCCATAAGCTGGTAAATCGAGTTAAAGATCTGCTTTTGAATCCCGTTGCGTGCGTAGAGCGCCTGCTCCGAAATCGTCCGGTAGACCAGCGCATCCATGCCCTGCGTCCGCCCATCCCGATAGGCAACAGTATCGCCGAGCAGCTGTCCGGCCCCATCGAGCAGGACAAAATCCACCGCCCAGGTGTCAATCCCGACGCTCTTCGGAATCCGATTCAGCGTGCGGCACCGCTTCAGCCCCTCGACCACCTCGTGAAAGAGATGATCCACATCCCAGCAGAGATGCCCGTTCCTTCCCACGAGACCGTTCTGAAAGCGATGAATCTCCTCGATGCGGATCTTCCCGTTCTCAATCCAGCCCAGGATGTGACGCCCGCTCGATGCGCCAATATCAATCGCCAGATAATACGGATGCTCCATCGTCTCTTTCCTCCTATATCTTGTTTGTCTGTTTTGTTGTCTTTATGTTGTTTTATCTTTGTTTTTTATATAATAAAACATAATACATCATAAGTCAATATAATATTTGATTGTTTTTATTTCTTTCTATCTTTGTTTTCTTTGGTTTTCTGTTTAACGCAATCGGATGGATACGGCAGATGGGTACGCACAGCCTGTTCCGCCGTATACAATATTCTTTCTCAGTCCATCGTGCTTTATCGAGAGAACCGTTGTATAATTACCGTTGTATTCTTCTGTCTCGTTTTCATCTTACGAAAGGAGCTTCTCATGCGGAAAAGAATCACCTCCCTGCGCCGCTTCTCCCTTGTCATCGGCGCGGCGTTCCTCTGCGGAATGCCTGCGGCATACGCGGCCTCAAACAACGCTCCTGCCTCCATCGCCGCCGCTGCACACAAGACAGCGGCATCCCCCGTCGTCGGCGACCCTGCCGCACTCCCACAGGGTGCCGCTCTCTCTCCTGCGGCAACAGCACAACTGACAAAGCGCCTCGATGCAATGATTGGAGATACGGGCACAAAGGTGCCCGGGCTTGGTGTTATTCTCTACCGCAACGGACAGGAAGTGTACAGTCACTTTGCCGGCAATCGTCGTTTTCTCCGCCAGAACCCAATCGCAGCGGAGCCAATCACACGAAATACACGGTTTCGCATCGCCTCCGTCTCCAAACAGTTTACGGTATTTACCCTGATGCAGCTCGTCGAGGAAGGAAGGCTTGGCCTTGACGACGATGTGAGCCGCTATCTCGGCTTCTCGCTGAGAAATCCCGCCCACCCCAACACCCCCATCACGGTGCGGATGCTCGCGAGCCACACCTCATCGCTGCGGGACGGAAAAGTCTACAGCATCCCGCCATCGGTCAGCGTACGCGAGTTCTTCACCCCCGAGGGACGTTACTACGAAAACGGCGACCACTTTGCCCCTGCAAATGAAGCTCCCGGGCAATATTTCTGTTATGCCAATATCAATTACGGACTGCTCGGCACCATCATTGAGAAAGTGACAGGCGAGCGCTTTGACCGTTACCAAAAGGAGCACATTCTAAAGCAGCTGGATACGGCAGCAGACTATGTGCCCGGCAATCTTACGAAGCGCGGCTTTGCAAAGCTCGGCACGATCTATCAAAAGAAGGACGAGAACGGCACCTGGAATGAAAATGGCCCCTGGTACGGCAAGGCGGATGACTATAACGGCCGCCAGCCGAAAGCAGAGTCCATCTACCTGCAAAATCCGTACGCAGAGGACATCCAGGGATGGTTTCCCCTCGCAGGCTATGTGCCCGGCACGAATGCAACGATGCTCTCCCCGCAGGGCGGTCTGCGCATCTCCTATGAGGAGCTGACACACGGTTTGGAACTGCTGATGAACGGCGGAACCTATCGCGGGAAACAGATTCTCTCTCCTGCATCCATCCAAGAGATGCTGCGCCCCCAATGGCAGTATGATGCAGCGCAGAAAAACGGAAACACCGCCGGCGGCACACTGCTGTCCTATGGGCTTGGCGAACTGCAGATCGCAGGCGACAGCACGGCGCGTGTGAACCGCAGCCATGTGGTCGATCTTGTCGGGCACAACGGCGAGGCGTTTGGTCTGCTCTCCGGCGTATTCTTCCGCCCTGGAACGAAGGACGGCTTCGTCTACATCATGAACGGCGAAGCCGTCGCCGAGGACGACGACCCGCGCAGCGCAGGCACATTCAGCGGCAACTACATCTGGGAAGAGGAGATCATGGATGCCCTGACCGAGGCTCTGCTCTCGAAAGATTAAAGACCCTCTGATAAACCAGCTCCTCGAATCGGCGTAGATTTTTCACCCAAACGAGATGGAAAATCGGACACCGTATATGAGCCTGTGGCAGTTGTTTCATCGAAGTACGAAAAGTTGTGCCAAAAAAGCTTGAATGTATTAGTGATTTCTTAAATTTGAAAAAGCTGGATTGAACGTCTCTGCAGGATGTATAATCCTTGTGTAAAATCTGCTTTGACATGCTTTTTATGCCAGTTCCCGGTGTCATCAAACATTGGGAGCTATTTTTTTACAAAAAAAGAAGCCGGTGCACGTTTGTTGCGTGCACCAGCGCCTTTGGCAGAACTTCCTAAAACACCCACTCTGCATTCACGCTGGATGAATACAAAGCGGGCATCTTAATAACATTTGACTATCTTCCGTTCAGCAATGTCAGCGAACAGCCTTTGCAATTCCGCTCACAATATACATCATCGCGGTGGCACCGGGATCCTGCCGCCCGACAGATTTCTCCTGGTAATATGCAGCTCGCCCATGAACAGACTGCATGGTCTTCGTCTTCTCTACACCATCCTTAGCCGCTTCATAGGCTTTCTGCCATGCATCGGAAAGAGTGTCACCAGAAGCAGCCGCTGCACCAAGTGCTTCTACAGCAGGATGGAGTGCATCGAGCATCGTCTTATCACCGGGTTTCGATTTCCCACGCTCCATCACGCCGGCAACGGCGCCCTGCCCCATCTTGACCATATCCTGCAGCGTGAGCTCTGTCTTCCCCTTTGCTGCAGGCGCCGCCTTGATGAAGCACACCGAAATGAGCGTCCCCATCGTCGACGGCACCGTCGCATTCATCTTCATGCCGAGCTTCATCATGATCTTGCCCATATCCGTCTCATCAAGGGCGCGAATCTCCTCTGCCACGGCAGTAAACCCGTTGACCATCGTAAGGCCGAGATCGCCGTCGCCCATGGCGCCGTCAAGTTCGATCAGCTCTTCCTTCGCGCCCTCCATGACGGCAACAATCGAATCAAGGATTTGCGTCAGTTCTTCCTTTCGAACAATATCCACCATGTGCCTCCTTACTTTGTCTGTGCAAAAAACGGAGAATGACACGGAGCATCAAGCAGCTCCTTCAGCTCATCATCCAGACGCAGCAGCGAAATGGACATCCCGGCCATCTCAAGCGAGGTGGCGAATTCACCCACATAGTTGCGGTGAATGGAAATTCCTTTTCCCTTCAGAATCTCCGCCGCTTTGCGATATGCGATGTAGAGCTCCTCCTTCGGCGTAGCCCCAAGGCCATTGATGAGAATGGCGACTGTATCTCCGGACACAAACGGCAGATCCTCCAAAATACGGGAGAGCATCGTCTCCACCGTCGCATCGATTGTTTGCAGTTTCGTCCGCTCAATGCCTGGTTCGCCATGAATGCCCATGCCGATCTCCATCTCGTCGTCATGAATCGAGAAGGTTGCCTTTCCCGCCTCTGGGACAATGCACGGCGTCAGTGCCACCCCCATCGTCCGCGTATTGTCTACTGTTTTCTGGGCGATACGTGAGACCTCATCCAGCGAAAGCATCTTCTCTGCCGCAGCACCGGCAACCTTGTACGCGAAGACAAGTCCTGCCACACCGCGGCGTTTATCCTCACTGCCCTTCGGCGCAGAGGCAACATCGTCCGTGACGAGAACCTCACGAACCTCAATGTCGTCCATCTCACAGAGATCCTTCGCCATACCGAAATTCATAATGTCGCCGCCATAACGGCCATAAAGATGGAGAATACCGGCACCGCTGTGAATTGCCTTGTCCACCTCATACATATCCTCTGCACTCGGTGAGGCAAAGACATTGCCGATTGTCACGCCATCGCAGAGTCCATAACCGACATAGCCGAGAAACACGGGCAAATGGCCGGAACCGCCGCCCGTCGCTATAGCAACCTTGCCTTTCTTCTTTGCATCGGCACGTACCATACGGTGCCAGCTGCCGTCCAGAATCTTCAGCTGATCTGAATGCGCCGCAATGATCCCTTCCACCGTTTCCCGTGCGAAGTCCTCCGGCTTATTGATCAATTTTTTCATCAATGACCCCTCCCTTTTCCTTCCGAGATCGATACGGTTTATTTCTGAAGGAGCTTGATCTCTTTCGGATACTCCCATTTCTGCAGTTCATTCTTCGGAACGGCAGGCGGCTCCTTGCCGCCAAGAACCGTCAATGTCGTCAGATAGATCTCAGCCATCTCCTCGACATAGGAAGCCTTTAGCAGTGCCTCCTTAAGCTCGCTGCTGTCCACAGCAATAACGCCATGCTTCTCCATGAGTGCAACATCCGAAATCTTCAGCGGCTCGACAATGGACGAGGCAAGCTCCGGCGTCCCGGGTCTGCCGTATGGTGCAACCGGGATATACCCCTCCTTGCAGCCAAGCGTAGCAATCTCATAGACGACCGCAGGAATGGGCTTATTCAGCACAGCAAAGGCCGTCGCGATCTTCGAATGCGTATGCGCAATCGCATGGATCTCCGGGCGCGTCTTATATGCCATGAGATGCATCAGCGATTCACTGGTCGGGCGCTGTCCGGTTTCCGCCTCCACCACCTCGGCATTCATATTCATGACAACAACATCATGATAGGACATCTCTTCACGATCCATGCCGGTCGGTGTGATGCAAACCAGCTGCGTCTTTTCGTCACGTATGCTGAAATTCCCCGAACGATGCTTGCAGAGTCCCATGCGGTCTGCTTGAAGTGCATACTCTGCAACCTGTTTCTTCAAATCCTCTAACATAACAGTGCCTTCCTTTCGCGCACAGCAATTTTTCACTGAAATTATGCCTTATTGTCTGCCGTCTCAAGCTCAGCATCGCGCGCCTTCATCCGCTTGAAATACCAAACGAACAGTGCACAAAATGCAATCAGTACACCAACGCCTGCAGCCTCTCCGTTAAACGCATGTGCCAGAGCCCAGCGGAATTCGGGTGCTTCCAGCTGAATCCACGTAATATACTGTCCTGCATTCACCTGCAGTGTTCCTGTCTGCGCCGCCATATCGGTCAGCATACCGGCAAAACTCGTTGCAACCCAGAGATACGTAGGTGTTGCAATAATGCAGATGATAATCATACGAATGAGGTTCCCGCCCGTGACAATCAGTGCCGGAACCGCAACTACCACATTGATAACGGAAGCCAGAGGAATAACATTGTTCATATCAAAGTAGCTGAGACCGACTGCCCACAGGAGTTCAAACGGAACCAAGATAATGGCAGTCACCCAAAGTTCGGACGAACCGGCAAGGAACGGCCAGTCAAGTCCGACATAAAACTCACGTCCCTTAAAGCGAGCCTTCATAAATGCACCCGCTGCGTCAGCGATCGGTGCGAGAGCCTGCATGAAAAGCTTTGCCACCATCGGGAAGAGAACGAGCGAGGTCGCAACCTGCATCGCTGTCGTCAGAACGCCCTTGAGATCATATCCGCCCATGACAGCGATCAGTGCACCGATGAGGAATCCCATCACACTGTTCTCACCAAAGAGGCCGAGTTTCTTACGCATATCCGCAGCATTCATATTGATTGCATTCAGTCCGGGAACAAAATCCAGAGCACGATTGATGAGTGCCAGCAGCGGAGCCTGCAGCATCATCGGATGTGTACAGGTAACCCCCGGGATCTTGCAGATGCGATACAGCTGCTTCTGTATCAGATCACCATTGATCAGCTCAAAGACAATCTGGATGCCTGCGGCAATCAGGCCAAACACCAGACTGCCCGTCAGCCCCATGACCATTGCTGCGACAAAAATCTTCCCCCAGACGTTCCAGAGGTCGACGTTAAGGCAATTCGTCCATTTCAGCGCAAGCATCAAGAGATTGATGCCGATCTGCACAGGGAACAGAATCAATGCATACGGCCACGCCCATGCGATCGCCGCAATCGGCGACCAGCCAACGTCAATCGCCGTCAGATGAAGGCCTGTATGTTCCACCAGAGCCGTCGCCGCCGGTCCGATCGCATCAAACATAAATCCGAGGATGACATTCATGCCGGTGAATGCGATACCGAGCGTCAAACCCGCGGCAATCGCCTTTTTCAGCTTCATCCCCATGGCGAGTCCCAGGATAATCATAACAAGCGGCAAGAAGATCGCCGCTCCCAATCCAAGGATATAATTGACTACATCCAACATAGATAAACTCCCCCATTACAGCGTAAGAATCATGCCTCGATATAAGACTTCAGCTGCTCCCATGTTTCATCCATGCCAACACCGGTCAGGAACGGAATCCCGCTCACTGTCGGCTTGCCATAACTCTCTGCATCGCTGGATACAATGGAAACATAGATATCACACTGGTCAATGATACTCTCGAGGGATTTGATATCAACTGCCTCAACAGAGGCATCCAGCCCCTCATCCTCGATCATATTTCCGATCTTGGATGCAACTGTCTGGCTGGTTGCCACACCGGATCCACACGCAACAAAAATCTTCTTCATGTTATCGCCCCTTTCGGCATACGGGCTCCCCACAAATCAGGAAGCAAAAAGCACTCCATTTCGCACCTCTTTAAGGAATACGAAATAATATGACAATATCCTCAGGCAACGACCTTCGAAAGTTTTTCGACAACGGCCTTTGGATTATTTGTCTCATAAAGATCGACAAGTTTTCCCTCGTCACAGAAAATGGACATAAACTTCCCAAGCATAATGACATGTCCCTCGGGATCATCAATGGAGAGCATGAACACAAGACGTGCCGGCACATCTTTTCCAGTGCCGCCCATCTCCTTAAACGTAACAGGATGCTTTAGCCGTGCAACCAGAATCGCCGCCTCAACGGCATGCGCCGCCGCAGCATGCGGCATCGCTATTGCAACTCCTTTGGTATTAAGCCCCGTCGGATAGGCAGCTTCACGTTCCAAAATCGCCTGCGGATAGGAATCTTTTACATACCCTTTCTCCCGCAGTACATTGGCCAGCTTCGTTAAAAGCTCTTCCCGATCAGCCGCCTCCACATCAAATAAGACAAGATCCTCGTGCAGCAATGCCATTCATACCACTCCCAATCAAACCATATTGTTTACGGCGTTTATTATATCATTAACAAAGAAAAACACAAGGCCGTCTGCAGATCTGTGCAAGAATACAAAATATATGGTGCGTTAGGAAATCATCAATAAAATAGAATTCACCAGATGGATACAGTTCTTTTGTATGATTGAACTGAAACACCAGCCATAACGCAAAGGCGGTGCCCCTCATAGGTACATAAAAAGCGCAGGAAATCGTTTTCCTGCGCTTGACCACGCTTTCATGCCCAATTGGGAGAACACGCCGCCGGTGTATGTATATGAGAAATATGCGTGATCAGATTGGTCAGATCGACTTCGACAACAGCGATTTTCATGGCACTCAGCCCTCTCCGCTGACGATCTTGACGCCGCTGCTCGTCCCGAGGCGCGTTGCCCCTGCGGCGATCATTGCCTCGGCATCTGCGCGGCTGCGGACGCCGCCCGACGCCTTGACCCCCATCGCGGGCCCCACGGTCTCGCGCATCAGTGCGACATCTGCCGCCGTTGCACCGCCCGCGGAGAACCCCGTCGAGGTCTTGACGAAGTCCGCCCCCGCCTCCTGCGCGAGGCGGCAGGCCGTGCGCTTCTCCGCGTCGGTCAGAAGGCAGGTCTCGATGATGACCTTCGTCAGGGCTTTTCCTTTTGCCGCAGCGACGACGCCCGCAATATCCGCGCGCACATAGTCGCAGTCCCCGTCCTTCAGGCGGCCGACGGGGATCACCATGTCCACTTCCTCCGCGCCGTCCGCGATTGCCTGCTGCGTCTCGAATACCTTCACCGCCGTTGGCGTCGCGCCCTGCGGGAAGCCGATGACCGTGCAGGTCTTGACGCCCGTGCCGCGCAGCTGCGCCGCCGCGTAGGCCACCCAAATCGGGCTGACACAGACGGAGGCAAAACGATACTGTTTTGCCTCGCTGAGCAGCTGGTCGATACCGGCTCTCGTCGCATCCGTTTTCAGCAGTGTGTGATCGATCATCTTTGCAGCGTCCATGTGTTCCTCCTGTCGATATGAAAAGATTGTCAGCTCGCCGTCCGCAGCACTTCTTATATTTTTCCCGCTCCCACAGGGGCAGGGATCGTTGCGGCCGACCTTCTCCTTCTCTGCGGCGAGTCCAAGCTCTGCCGCAACGCGCTCCAGCTCCTCCAAAAATGCCGTACGCACGCTCTCATGGGGGAATTCCTGCGTACGGAACTGCTCGCGCAGCTCCTCCACCGTCATCGTCCCGCGCGCGAGTGCTTCGCGCATCCGCGGACCGATGCTCGCCGTCTGCGGCTGCGTGAAGTCACGCGACATCAAGGCGGAGAGCTCCGCCGGCGTATGCCCGCGATTGACAAACAGTCGCGCGTGGTTGGTGTAGTCCATGCAAAGCGTGACAAATTCCTCGACCTCATTGTCACGCTTCATGGCAAGTCCCCACTCCTTCGCCGTGCCGAGGAGGAGGTGAACATTGCCATCGACGCGCACGCCGAAAAAGACATTCCAGAGAGCGCGCTCTCGGTCGAGCGGGTACCAGTTCTTCGGCATCCGTTTGATCAGAAATGCTGCGAGCTTTTTCTGCCACGGTGTCCCCTCGACATACCGCCAATCTGCATAGCACAGCATCTCTTCCTTCGTCGCAGGCACATAGAGCGGCTTTCCCCGCTGCTGATTGAGCATAGCAGCATACCCCTCGTCCGTCTCGAACAGGATATCGCTGATGATGCTGCGCTCCTGCGGCGTGTGCGGCGGTTCATCCGCAAAGCACTCGTCCAGCCCCATGATGTCATAGCCCTCATCCTCATGACGCGCCAGCTCGGCAAACGTCCAGAACTGCTCCTCCGTAATCGCACCGCGCGGATGATAGGAATGAATCAGCGTCCAGGCCTCCGCCAACGAAATCGTGCCGTAGAGATTCGCCATCGCGCAGAAATAGCTGCGGAGCAGATAGGACTTGCGGTCGGGCAGGCCTGCCGCACGGTACATCTTGTTCAGGCGTCTCCGGTCGTACGTCTCGGGGAACTGAATGAACCGCGGTTTGTTTTCGTTTTCCATGGTGCCTCCCCTGCGGATGGCAGAATATACGCGTGACAGGCATAGCGGCGTATGTTTCTATGCGCTGCTCATCTTACATATTACGTTGCTTTTGCAGCACTGTCAAAGAAAATTCACGCGCAAAAAATTTTCATTGCATCATTATCGTATGCCGCACTTCCCCTGTCACTTCTGTTCTTCGGTTGAAAAACCGCCGCCGCCCCGCTATAATGAAAGGAGAATATAGGAAGCACTGATAAATTCAGCGATTCCTTCATCAGCAAAAAGGAGTGCTCACATGGAAGAACTCACACTCAAATACGGCTGCAATCCGAACCAGGTGCCCGCACGTGTCTTTGCCGACGGCGGACTGCCCTTTACCGTACTGAACGGACGGCCGGGCTACATCAATCTGCTCGACGCACTGAACAGCTGGCAGCTCGTGCGCGAGCTGAAGGCGATGGCGGGGCTGCCCGCAGCGGCGTCCTTCAAGCACGTCAGCCCGGCAGGCGCGGCACTCGGTCTGCCGCTCAGCGAGACATTGGCGCGTGCGACACACGCGGCGGGGCGCGAGCTCTCACCTGTGGCGTGTGCCTATGTGCGGGCGCGCGGCGCGGACCGCATGAGCTCCTACGGCGACTTTGCCGCCGTCTCCGATGTCTGCGACGAGAGTCTTGCAGAGATCCTGCGCGGCGAGGTCTCCGACGGCATCATCGCGCCGGGCTATACGGAGAAGGCCCTGGAGATTCTGAAGTCCAAGCGCAAGGGCAGCTATCTCGTTCTTCAGATGGATGAAAACTATACGCCGCCCGCCATCGAGCGCAAGGACGTGTACGGCGTCACGTTCGAGCAGCAGCGCAACGATGTGAAGATCACGGAGGACTGTCTCACGGATCGCCCGACGGCGAACAAGGACATCCCCGCTGCCGCGCGCCGCGACCTCCTGCTCGCACTCATCACGCTGAAATACACACAGTCGAACTCCGTCTGCTACACGATGGACGGACAGGCGATCGGCGTCGGTGCGGGGCAGCAGTCGCGCGTCCACTGCACGCGCCTCGCGGGAAACAAGGCGGATATCTGGCAGCTGCGCCAGAGCCCGCAGGTGCTCGCACTCCCGTTCCGTGACGATGTGCGCCGCCCCGACCGCGACAACGCGATCGATGTCTATGTCGCGGGCGACGAGGACGACTACGCCCTGCTCGCGGCGGACTGGCAGCGGCTCTTTACCGAAAAACCCGCGCCCTTTACACGCGAGGAGAAACGCGCCTACCTCCGCACGGTCACGGGTGTCGCGCTCGGCTCGGACGCGTTCTTCCCGTTCGGCGACAACGTGGAGCGTGCCCATCAGAGCGGCGTCTCCTACATCGCGCAGAGCGGCGGCTCGATCCGCGACGACAATGTCATCGCCACCTGCGACAAGTACGGCATCGCTATGGCGATGACCCACATCCGCCTCTTCCATCACTGAGCGCAGCATCCTCTCCGCAGATCTCAGCCTCCTCCGTGCAATATGGGGGAGGCTTTTTCATTGTACAAAATTCTTTTCGCACGCGATCTTCATACATTGTTCCACCATTAAATTTCTGTTTGACTTATCTATCAGAATTATGCTATCATTCCGTTATCTATTCTATAATAAGTCTCATTTTCGCTATATAGGAGGTATACGGAATGACCCGATCAACCCGCCTTGCTCTGCTCGGCATGACGCTCAGCACAGCATGTTTTGGTGCGCACGCGTACGCGGCAGAGACCATGCAGATGGATATGCACGGCATGACGAGCACCCCCGCCGCCGACGGGATGTACGAATTCACCCTTGACGAGGTCATCGTCACGGGCTATCGCACGGCAACGCCGCTCACCCTCTCCACCGATCCGCAGCGTCCACGCCAGCCCATCCCCGCCGCCGACGGCGCAGGCTACCTCAAGACCATCCCCGGCTTCTCCGTCGTCCGCAAGGGCGGGCTCGGCGGCGACCCGATGATGCGCGGCATGGGCGGCTCGCGCATGGTGATGGATATGAACGGCGGCGGTATGTCGGGCGGCTGCCCGAACCGAATGGATCCCACGTCGACCTATGCGTTCCCCGAGACGTTCAGCCGCATCATCGTGAACAAGGGCCCGCAGAGTGTCCGCTACGGCGCGAGCGTTGCGGGCAGTGTCATCTTCGAGCGCGAGACGGAGCGTTTTGAAAAGCCCGGCGTGCGCGGCAATGTTTCCGTTCTCGGCGCATCGAACCACCGCTTTGACGAGCTGACCGATGTCACGGCAGGGGGAAAAGAGGGCTACGCACGCATCATCCAGACGCGGAACTATGCGCGCGACTACGCGGACGGCGACGGGCGGCGCATCCACTCGGGCTACGGCCGCCACAGCCTCACGGGCATCGTCGGTCTCACGCCCGACCCCGACACCCTCTTTGAGGTCTCCTACGACCGCAGCCGCGGCTGGGCGAAATACGCGCACGGCAAGATGGACGGCAGCCAGTTTGACCGCGACAGCTACGCCGTAAAGTTCGAGCGCGCCCATCTCTCACCCGTCGTGGAGAAACTCACGCTGAATTTCAACCACAACACGATTGATCACATCATGGACAACTATACCTTCCGTCCCGGCGGGATGATGGGCACGGATGTCAAGCGCGTGCAGTACGGTGTCCGCGCCGTCACTGACCTGAAGTTCTCCCCGAAGGACAGCGGCGCGGTCGGCATCGACCTGCGCCATGATGCGCACTACTTTGCCGAGGCACACAAGCGTCTGAAGGGTTCGTTCAACAACGATATGGACATCAAGAATTTCGGCATCTTCCTTGAGTACAACCGTGACCTCACGGAGCGCAGCCGCCTGCGCACGGGACTGCGCTATGATCGGACGGAGACGGACTACCACAACGCCCGCTTCCGCAACCCCACGGGGATGCTCACGCGCAACCTCGTTCCCGGCAGCGCGAGCGATCACGCCGTCAGCGGCTTCGTCCGCTGGGAAAACACGGCAAAGAAGCAGCCGCTGACATTCTACG
>ERZ773022.470-NODE-470-length-32990-cov-6.022924_pt1 | contig 32990 bp, 29 predicted proteins | sample MGYA00580839_ERZ773022 | MGnify/ENA primary metagenome ERZ773022 (study PRJEB29015, sample SAMEA2738020) | human oral metagenome | biome: human oral; feature: human-associated habitat; material: dental | place: China | collected 2044 ... | reverse complement strand
TCTCATGGCAGTGAGGTGAACACATCAGGCATCCTCTATCATCATATAGGCTATACGCTCAACCGGGAGACTGGACGTGTCGACTATGACGAGATGGAACGGCTCGCCCGGGAGCACAAGCCGAAGCTCATCATCGGCGGTGGCTCCGCTTACAGCCGTGAATGGGACTATAAGCGTATGCGCCAGATTGCCGACGAGGTGGGGGCATTGCTGATGATCGACATGGCTCATCCTGCAGGACTTATCGCAGCAGGGCTGCTCGACAACCCCGTGAAGTATGCACACATCGTTACCACGACAACCCACAAGACCCTCCGCGGTCCTCGCGGCGGTGTCATTCTCATGGGCAAAGATTTCGAGAATCCCTGGGGCCTGACAACGAAGAAAGGTGTTGTGAAACCGATGTCCATGCTCCTCAATTCTGCTGTCTTCCCTGGGAACCAAGGCGGTCCGCTGGAGCACGTCATTGCAGCCAAGGCTGTCGGGTTCGGCGAGAATCTCCTGCCAAGCTGGAAGGAGTATGCCCTTCAGGTAAAGAAAAATGCTGCCGTACTCGCCCAGGCACTCGTTGACAAGGGCTTCAGCATCGTCAGCGGTGGTACGGACAACCATTCCATGCTGCTCGACCTGCGTCAGAAGTACCCTGACCTAACGGGTAAGGTGGCTGAGACGGCCCTTGTTGCAGCTGACATCACAGCCAATAAGAACAAGGTTCCGTACGATGAGCGTTCTGCTTTCCAGACAAGCGGTCTGCGTCTTGGAACAGCAGCCATGACGACCCGCGGCTGCAAGGAAGACATGATGCTGCTCTGTGCCGACCTCATCGACGAGGTGCTGGCAGACCCGGAGAACGAGCAGGTCATCAAACGTGTACGTGAGAAGGTGAATGAGACGATGAAGGATTATCCGCTCTTTGCTTACTAAGGGCAATATCATTGCTGTATCTAAAAGATACAAAACAAAAGAAGGTGTGCAGGATTTCCTACACACCTTCTTTTGTTTTCCCTGCCAGGACATTGGTTTGAAGCCTTGAGGAAACCGGGCACAATAAGGCTTTCATATTCGGCAGAGGGAGGTCCGGATGGACTTTTTTAATAGAACAGGCATGAAATCCGATATTTTTATGTAAGTTTGCAGAGTTTTTGGTATCGTGGCAGAAACAAATTCGTATTTTTAATAAACAATAAATAAAACCGTATATAAATGAAAGGTATAATACTTGCGGGAGGTAGTGCCACAAGGCTATTCCCACTATCTAAGGCTATTTCGAAACAGATAATGCCCGTCTACGACAAACCGATGATTTACTATCCTTTATCGACACTTATGCTTGCCGGCATACGCGAGGTATTGGTCATATCTACCCCGAGAGACCTGCCGATGTTTCGTGAGTTGCTTGGCAGCGGAAAGTCGTTGGGTATGAGGTTCGAGTATAAAGTACAAGAGGTACCAAACGGACTGGCACAGGCATTCGTGCTTGGAGCCGACTTCTTGGAAGGCGAAGGCGGTTGCCTTATACTTGGCGATAATCTATTTTACGGACAAAACTTTTCTACTATGCTCCGACGTGCTTCGGATATAGAGAGAGGTGCTTGCATCTTCGGCTATTTCGTAAGAGACCCGAGAGCATACGGAGTAGTAGAGTTCGACGCCGAAGGTAAGGTTATAAGCCTCGAAGAGAAGCCGTCGGAGCCGAAGAGCAACTTTGCAGTGCCCGGACTATATTTCTACGACAATACTGTGGTAGAAAAGGCAAAATCGCTCAAACCCTCGGCTCGCGGTGAGTACGAGATAACCGACCTCAACAAAATATACCTCACAGAAGGCACTCTGAAAGTAGAGATCTTCGGACGCGGATTCACTTGGCTCGATACGGGCAATTGCAATAGCTTGCTCGATGCCTCTAACTTCGTGTCTACCATACAAAACCGTCAAGGCTTCTATATCTCGTGTATCGAAGAGATCGCTTGGCGAAACGGCTGGATATCAGACTCTCAGCTTTACGACTTGGGTAAAAACCTCGATAAAACCGAGTACGGACAGTATATAATGAGCCTCAAAAAATAATCGACCGACTCTATGCAGATAACAGACACACCAATCGCCGACCTCAAGATAATAAGCCCCGATGTATTTGCCGACAAGCGAGGTTTTTTCACCGAACTTTACAATGAGGAGCGTTACCGTAGCCTCGGCATAACGAATAAATTCGTACAAGACAACCTCTCGAAATCGTGCTACGGGGTAGTGCGTGGGCTACATTTTCAGAGAGGCTCGTCGGCTCAGGCTAAGCTCGTGCAGGTAATAATGGGCAAGGTTTGGGACGTCGCCGTCGACCTACGTCCCGGCTCGGCTACCTATGGGCAGTGGTACGGCGTGGAGCTCTCGGGCGACAACCACTTGCAGTATCTCATACCTCGCGGATTTGCTCACGGATTTTCGGTGCTAAGCGACACAGCCATATTTAGTTACAAGTGCGATAACCTGTACGATAAACAGTCCGAAGGCGGTATCGTTTTCGACGATCCTACTCTGGCTATCGATTGGAAGATACCAAAAGACAAGATGATAGTATCGCCCAAAGATATGGAACTCAAGCCGTTTAGTATATTGGAAATATGATACGACGCATACTTGCTTCTACCAGCCTACTTGTAGTTATATCGGTTGTTGCATATCTGATATCGGTTTCGTGTGCCAATCGAGGCAACGGACCTCAGGGCGGACCAAAAGACATTATGCCACCTCGTCCGCAGAAGAGTATCCCCGATGCCAACTCATTGAATTATAAGAAAAACAGGATAGATATAATATTCGACGAAATAGTACAGGTACAGAATACTTTCGACAATATAATAATCTCTCCTCCTCAAAAACAAGCTCCTACGGTAAAAGCCATAGGTAAGAAGATTTCGGTGGAGCTCCAAGACACGCTCAAAGACGAGACCACCTATACCATCTTTTTCGGCGATGCCATAGTCGACAACAACGAAAACAACGTCTTGTCGGGGTATTCGTTTTCGTTCTCTACGGGCGAGTCTATCGATACGTTGAAGATGTCGGGTACACTCATCGATGCCGCAACGTTGAACCCTATTGCAGGAGTTATGGTGGGGATACACAGCGACTTATCCGACTCAGCATTTACCTCCAAACCGTTCGATAGAATCACTAAGACCGACAAAAACGGCAATTTTTCGATAACAAACATAAGAAGCGGTAAATATAGAATATACGCTCTCGACGATGTCGGCAATAACTATCGTTTCGATACGCCCGACGAGAAGATAGCCTTTTCGGACTCTATTTTCGAGCCTTCGGCATCGACAAACGTCGTAGCAGATACCGTTTATCGCGACTCTGTGGTAAAACTATCGACCGGCAAATACGATACTTTGAGGCTCGTAGACACTGTGATACGTAAGTTTGACGTACGGTATTCGCCCGATTCTATCGTGCTTAGAGCCTTTGTAGAAGATTATTACAATCAGTATGTGGTAAAAAGCTTACGTCCCGATGTACGACATTTTACCATATATTTCAATGCTCCCAATAAGGAGTTGCCTCGAACGGAAGGTATCAATTTCGATATAGGCAAAGGTGTAGTCGTAGAGCCCAATACCCGAGGCGATACTATCGACTATTGGCTCAAAGACTCTGCCCTTTGGGCTATCGATACTCTGAAGTTGAGGCTTACGTATATGAAAATGGATTCTACGCACAACCTTGTACAACAGACCGATACCATATCGCTTAGGTCGCAAAAACGGCGAGCGAAAGCCGAAAAAAATCGCACTCAAGAGTTTCTGACGCTTATATCGAATGCAAAGGGTAGCATCAACTATTTCGATACCATCGAGATAAGTACACCTACGCCTGCCGAGATGGATACTGAGAAAAAAATATTGCTCCAAAGGCGAGTCGATACTATATGGCAGCCTCAGAAATCGGCTATAACGGCAATCGATTCGGTGGGCAGAAGATATAGAGTGGCAGCTACTTTGCAGCCGTCGCAGACCTATCGTCTGGTGGTAGACTCAGCCTATTTCAGAGATATATACGGCAATGTAAACAAGGGCACTACCTTCGACTTTACCGTAAAAAGCAAAGACGTATATGCCTCGCTTACACTCGAAATGGGAGTGTTCACAGGCAAGGAGATAATAGAGCTTATCGACAAAAACGAAAAGGTAATACGCAGAGCCATAGCCGATAAGCAGAAGGTACGGTTCGACAATCTCGATGCCGGTAAATACTATGCACGCCTGTTTGTCGACCTTAATGGCAACGGTAAGTACGACGTCGGTAATTTCGCCGAAAAGCGTCAGGCTGAGCCGGTGTATTATTACAGTAAGTCGTTCGAACTAAGGCAGATGTGGGACAACGAAGAATATTGGAATTACAGCGAATTACCTATTCTGAGGCAGAAACCGCAAGAGATAAAAAAGGTAATCGAACGCAAGAAATAAAAAACATAGAGTAGTAGCCGTTTTTTCGGACACATATATATTTCTCATAATAAAAACAATAGAGATATGAATATACAACAACTTGAATATCTGATAGCAATCGATGAGTATCGCCACTTTGCCAAGGCTGCCGATTATTGCGAGGTTACGCAGCCTACACTCAGCACGATGATACAACGCCTCGAAGATGAGCTAAATGTGAAAATCTTCAATCGGTCGAAACACCCAATAGAACCGACCGATATAGGACGGCAGATAATAGAACAGGCGCGTGTATCGTTGAAGCAATTTGAGCAGATAAAAAAGATAGTACGCCAAGAACATACCACTCTATCGGGGCGCTACAACCTGAGTGTAATACCCACTATAGCAGCATATTTGGTGCCGCAGATGTTGGCAAAGCGTTATAATAACTATCCCGATTTGGAGTTGATAATCAAAGAGAATACCACTTCGAATATTATCGAATTGCTGCTTAATGAGCGTCTCGACGGAGCCATACTTGCCGGACCTATCGAACACGAAGACCTGATATCGTTTCCAATATATTACGAGAAATTCTATGCTTACGTATCGCCGCTCGATCCTCTATATGGAGATAAAGAGGTGGATATTAATAAAGTAGACGCCGATAAACTTTGGCTACTCGAAAATGTACACTGTCTTCGTGGGCAGATAGAACGCTTGTGTAAGATACGCAATAGCCGCCAACACTCTACTATCAAATTCGAATCGGGTAGTATCGATACCCTTCTGCACGTGGTAGATATGAACCCCGGACTGACTATAATACCCGAAATGCACGCTATGGGGCTGTCTGAAGAAAAGCAAGATTCGCTGCGACCATTCAAAAACCTCAATGCGGTAAGAGAAGTAGCGCTTATAGTCAACAGACACAATGCCAAGACCGCTATACAAGATTGTATTATCGATATAGTGAAGCAGTCGGTACCTAAGTCGATGCAAAACCCCGCTCTAAAAAAATACGTTGTCGATTTGTAGCAGAGCAGGGAGTACTATAATGTATTAAGTAATAGTAAGTTACTTTTTGTAGCAGATATTGTCGATAAGCCTTACGTTTCCGCAAAAGACAGTAATACAGCCTACGATGTAGTCTGACTCGTCCCATTTTACGATGCTTTTCAGCGTATGTCCGTCGACAATATCGAAATACTCTACTTTAAGTTCGGGTTTTTGTTCGATAGCTGCAATAGCACACTGTTTTAGATCTTCTACCTCAGTCTGTGGTACGAACTGTCGGCTTTCGTTGAGTACGGCATAGATGTGCGATGCAACTTGTTTTTCGTTATCTTTCAGCAGCGAATTGCGGCTACTCAGAGCCAACCCCGAGTCTTCTCTTACTATGGGGCAGGGTACAATCTCTATCGGTAGGTTGTATCTTCTTGTCATCAAGCGAATTATGGCGAGCTGTTGGAAGTCTTTCTCGCCGAAATAGGCTCTATCGGGACGCACCAAATCGAACAACTTGCTTACAATCTGTACTACACCGTTGAAGTGACCGGGACGAAACTTGCCTTCCATAACTTTATCGAGTCCCTCGAAATCGAATTCAAATCGACTATCTGTCTCGCTTTTGGAATATATATCGTCTGCCTCAGGAGCAAATACTACATCGCAGCCGACAGTCTGGAGTAGCTCCAAGTCTTTGTCGACCGTTCGAGGGTATGAAGCGAGGTCGTTCGGATTGTTGAACTGTGTGGGATTGACGAAGATAGATACTACCGTGATGTCGTTGTTCGATATAGAGTTTTTTACAAGCGACAGATGTCCCTTGTGCAGAGCCCCCATAGTGGGTACCAAACCGATTGACTTCCCATCGTTTTTAAGCTGCTCGATAATAGCTTGTAAATCAGAAGTTTTGTTGATTACTTTCATTTGATTATATCCTATAAAAAATGACGGGCAAAGTTACTCTTTTTTTCCTGTTTATATGCTAATTTATCGTATATCGGTGGCTATTAATCTATATATAGTATGATGTTTCTATGTGTATTACAAATATTATGATTTAATACGTAAATAAATTGTATTTTTGCAGATTATAAAAAAACAGTATCACCAATGAACAACGGCAATATAAAGAGACGAAGTCAGTTGAGACATATCAATCGTAAAATACGTATACACAAAGAAGGACGTGCAATACTTATATCTATGTTTGTATTGCTTGTGGCTATCAATCTGTTGTTCCATTTCAAAACAACTATTGGAATATATCTGATAATCAATCTGATAGTCTCGGTGGTTATGTTTGGTTTCTTTCTCTATTTTTTTCGCAATCCGGAGCGTATAGCCGATATAAATGACGATTCGCTCGTGATAGCTCCTGCCGACGGGCGTATCGTGGCTATCGAAGATGTAGAGGTTTACGAATATTTCGAGGGTAAGAAGATGAAGCAAGTCTCTATCTTTATGTCGCCTTTCAATGTGCATGCCAACTGGTATCCTATCAACGGGACAGTGCTCTATGCCCGCCACCATTCGGGCAGGCACAAGGCTGCTTATTTGCCCAAGTCGAGCCACGAAAACGAACGTTCGTCGGTAGTGATAGAGTCGAGTAGCGGGCAGAAAATCTTGCTCCGGCAGGTAGCAGGAGCTTTAGCCCGACGAATAGTTACCTATGCCGCTCCGACGCATAAGTCGCAGATAAACTATCATATAGGTTTTATAAAATTCGGTTCGCGAGTAGACTTGTTTTTGCCTGTCGACTCCAAGATATTTGTAACGCTTGCAGAGCGTACCAAGGGCAACGAGACTATAATAGCTCGTCTTCCCGACTGAAACAGACAAAACAACGAGCTATGAAAAACTATAACATTATATTATTTGCCATTATATTACTGTCGGTTTCGTGCTCAAGGGGCAAAGAAGAACTGACGCAAGGTCTTAAGTATCCGTACGATATGTGCCAATACGATGGCGGCATACTTATATCGAACTTAGGCGGCGACTCTCTCGATTATCGGAGCAGTGCCCCGACAGGATTCGTATCGTACTATCGCAAAGGTAAAACAAAGATAATCATACCTCCTAATAGTGGGCTCTATGCACCGAAAGGGATCGACGTGAGCGGACATTTCCTTTTTGTAGCCGATGTAAACAGGGTATCGGTATTCGACCTCAACGACTGCAAAAAGATAGACGAGATACTGTTCCCACAAGGCGATGCCTTTGTAAACGATGTGTTGGTAGCAGGTAGTACGCTATTTGTCTCTGTTACAAACTACAACAAGATATATTTGCTCAATATATCTGACCCGTTGCATATCGACCACGGCTCGCTACTCGAGTATATCGATATACCTTATCCGTCTACTATGAAGATGATGGGCGAATATCTGTTTGTAGCCTCCAACTCATTCGACGGCACTGAGTACGACGACAAAATCATTCATATCATCGACGACCTTAGCAACCCATCGATTCGCCCGATAATACACGAAATGGGCGATTATCAGGGCTTGGAATTTTCGCCAAACAAGACTCGTCTCATCTTTTGCAACCACGATATTAAAGGATATATCGGCAATATTGTATTCGAAAACAATGAGTACGGATACGACCAAATAACGGATGCTCCGGGGGCACTTCTCAATTCTCTGTTGCTATTCGACAATAGGCTGTATATAAGCGACTTGGCTAATAGTAAGATATACGTGAGAGAAATTATAGAGTTCGACAATTTTTTGCCTATCATCAAAGGCGAATAAATTAGTGTATCTATCTTATATTCTTGATTTTATAAACGAAATAAAAAAGTGGAAGCAATATGTTTGTCAAAGTCAATTCGGCGGCAGTACAAGGCGTAGATGCCACACCTATTTCGGTAGAGTCGAATACTACGGGAGGAGCTAAATATATGCTTGTGGGGCTGCCCGACAATGCAGTAAAAGAGAGTCTTGAACGTTTCTTTTCGGCTGTAAAACACAATGGTATAAACGTTCCCCGACGAGCATGTATCATCAATCTTGCACCTGCCGATATACGTAAAGAGGGTTCGGCTTACGACTTGCCGATAGCCGTAGGCATATTGGCTGCCAACGAGATAATAGATGCCACGGATATAGATAAGTTCGTCATAATGGGTGAGTTATCTCTCGACGGTTCGCTCAAACCTATCAAAGGCGCTCTGCCAATAGCAGTAATGGCTCGCGATATGGGTTACAAGGGATTCATCTTGCCTCGCGACAATGTGTTTGAAGCCGCCGTAGTAAACAAACTCGAAGTGTATGGGGTAGATAATCTGAAAGATGTGGTAGATTTTTTCAACCACGATAAGATACTCGAAAAGACCGATATAGATACCAGAGCGGTATTTGCTTCGAATATAAATAAGTTTGACCTCGACTTTGCCGATGTCAAGGGGCAAGAGAACGTAAAACGTGCTTTGGAGGTGGCTGCTGCCGGCGGACACAATATAATAATGGTAGGAGCTCCGGGAGCAGGTAAATCGATGATGGCTAAACGGTTACCGACGATATTGCCACCGCTTACTCTCGGGGAGTCGCTGGAAACCACCAAAATACACTCGGTTGCAGGTAAGATGCAGGGTGCGTGTACTCTGCTGTCGCAACGCCCTTTTCGCAGTCCTCATCATACCATATCCGACGTGGCTCTTGTGGGGGGCGGTACATTTCCGCAGCCCGGAGAAATATCGTTGGCACACAATGGAGTGCTTTTTCTCGACGAATTACCCGAATTTAAACGTACCGTACTCGAAGTGATGAGGCAACCTCTCGAAGACCGAAAAATATCTATTTCGCGAGCTCGATTTGCTATCGAATATCCTGCCAGTTTCATGCTTGTAGCAGCGATGAATCCCTGTCCATGTGGGTATTACAACCATCCCGACAAGCAATGTGTCTGTTCGCCATCGATGGTACATCGCTATCTGAGCCGCATATCTGGTCCTCTGCTCGACCGCATCGATATACATATCGAGATAGTGCCGGTGCCGTTCGAGAAACTTGCCGAGCTGAAGACCGCCGAAAGTAGCGAAGCGATACGCCAACGAGTGATAAAAGCCCGAAACATACAGCAAATACGTTTCAAAGATATCCCCGGCATACACTGCAATGCTCAAATGTCGTCGAAAATGTTGCAGCAATATGCAGTACTCAACCAAGAGGGGCAAAACCTTCTAAAACAGGCTATGCAGCGAATGAACCTGTCGGCAAGAGCCTACGACCGAATATTGAAAGTATCGCGTACGATAGCAGATATAGACGGAAGCCCCAATATAGAGATACCACACATAGCCGAGGCTATCAACTATCGCAATCTCGACCGCGAAGGATGGGCGGGCTAAACAAATCAGTAAAAAACGATACAAGATGATGAAACGAGAAAAGAAAAACGTCGGCTTACTCGACAAGACGATATATCTGTTCAAACGTGTTACTCACTTTCTTACACACGATATATGGGAGATAGGCGATAGAAATCTGTCGTCGACTAAGGTGTTTGTTTTCAACTTATTGAAGAAAATAATATTGTCTGCCAAAGGCTTCACTAAAAGCGAATTGATGGCTAAATCGGCATCTTTGTCGTTTCGTACGGTATTGGCTATTGTGCCCGTATTGGCTCTGCTTATTGCCGTGGGGCGAGGTTTTGGTATCTCGGAGAAGGTAAAAGAGTTTATCGCTGAGGCTCTTAGCGGACAAAGCGAGATAATACCGTATATAACAGGCTTCATAGACAATTACTTAGAGCAGATGTCGGGTGGGGTAGTGATAGGTATAGGTGTCGTATTCCTACTTTGGACGGTGATAAGTACGTTTCAAGAGATAGAGGCTAACTTCAACAAAATATGGAATGTAGAGAAATCACGTTCGTTTTTTCATCAGTTTACAACGTATATAGCTCTTATAGTGCTTGTTCCGGTGCTGATAAGTCTTGCAAGCGGTTTTTCGATATATATCAATAGCCGTATGAATTCCGTATTGGGATATTGGTATTCGCCTATGAATAAGTTTTTTGCACAGTTGCTACCATTCTTTTTTTACTGGGTGCTTTTCTCGTTGCTCTATTTCGTGGTTCCCAATACGAAAGTGAAGATTACTCATGCTCTGTTTGCCGGTATCATTTGCGGTACGATATTCCAACTTTTTCAGTATCTGTATATTACTGGGCAGATTAATCTGTCGCGTTACAATACCGTTTACGGTGCTTTTGCAGCTATCCCATTGCTGTTTTTTTGGCTGCAAATATCGTGGTTGATAGTATTGTATGGAGCAGAATTATCGTTTGTAAGCCAAAACCTTAAAGATAAATACTACGAATACGATCGCGATAAGACGTCGCGTAGGTTTATGGACTTTGTGCTTGTGCTTATTACAAAAATAATCGTAAAGCGCTTCGAAGACGGGCTGCCTCCTATCGATGCTCAGTATCTTGCTCGCAAAAGCAATCTGCCGATACGTATGGTAAACGACGCCCTGAAGACGCTGACAAATATCAATATCGTTGTAGAGATTATCGACGACAAAAACAATCGTACCTATATGCCTGCAATCGATATTAATAAAATTTCGGTAGCGATGGTAATAGACCGAATAGAATCGGCCGGTAAAGAGAACTTCGGTATCCGACGCGATAGCCAATACGCCGATATATGGCGGCAGATAATGGATATAAAAGATAAGACTATTGCCGAAAACAGCCGATTGCTAATCAAAGACATATAGACATTTACTAATATTATCGATACAATGAAAAATCTGGTAGTACTTACAGGAGCGGGTATCAGTGCCGAAAGCGGTATATCTACCTTCCGCGATAGCGGCGGACTTTGGGAGCAATATCGTATCGAAGATGTGGCTACTCCCGAAGGTTGGGCGAGAGACCCGAAGCTCGTTACAGACTTTTACAATCAACGACGCAAACAGTTGCTCGAAGTAGAGCCAAACTACGGGCATATCGCTCTGGTCGAACTCGAAAAATATTTCAACGTATACGTTGTAACTCAGAATGTCGACAATCTGCACGAACGTGCCGGCTCTAAAAACATAGTCCACCTGCACGGCGAACTCACGAAGGTGCGTTCCGAGCGGTTCGACCACCTTATATATGAGCTAACGCCCGATAGATACGAGGTGAAAATCGGTGATAAGTGTGAGAAAGGTTTCCAGTTGCGTCCGCATATAGTCTGGTTTGGCGAGGCTGTGCCTATGCTCGAAGAAGCAGTACGTTTGGCTCAGAAAGCCGATATATTCGTCGTTGTAGGTACTTCGCTCAACGTCTATCCGGCTGCCTCGCTCGTACATTATGTGCAGCCGGAAGTGCCTGTCTATGTAGTAGACCCCAATAGTGTGGCTATCAACGATTCACGTTGGCACTATATCCGGCTCGGAGCATCGGAGGGCATGAAAGAATTTATAAAGCAGATACAGCCTTATATCTGAGGTATACTATTGAAGCTTAGTGGTTTCAGTATATGTATTCGAGTACGGAGGCTAATAATATTGCCGACGATACGAGTTGTTGCTCGCAGATATCGATATAATCGTATATATATCGGTAACCGTTTCCTGTGGACTCTGCCGAGTCGTATATCTTCGATACTACTGAGTATGTATCCCAAGCAGTCTGCAACAGAAGCTCTTTCGAGTATTTTTTTGCTGTAGTTTTGTGTATCTTTGTAAGGTACGTAGCGTACTCGGTATAGCTTAGTTGTTGGCGTTCGATTAGTTTCGAGTCCCATAAGGTATGCAGATTGGTGTTTTGCCCGAACCATCGTATTTTTATGGTGTTTCCTCCTTTGTCGGCACTACGCCCTAAGTGTAGCGGCTGGCACATATCTCCTATTAAGTGTATGAGAAACTTAAGGCTCTCGTTGTCGTTGGGGTTTTGTCGGAGCTTGCCGATGAGCCATATTATACGATACACACACTCGCCGTTGTCGGTCGATAGTATCTGTTTGTCAAACTCTTGTCGGCTCAGACCGTCGTCGAGATTGACGTAGTGCCAAGCGTTGTATTTGTCGTAAGCTTTATCCGATTTCACGAAGTCTGCCCAATTTGCTGCCATAGCCACGCTATAATCGTTCAGAACAGCCTCTACTCTTGATTTTGCCTCAGGCGATAGCATGTTGCTTGCCATCTCGCCGATGATGCGATGTCCGTATTGCCCCCAAGCGTGTAGTTCGGAGGGCGATAGGCATATTAGTAATATTGCGATATTTAATGCGAAATACTTTTTCATTCTTTGGTGTTGCTTTAATTGATTGGTAAAATAGACGCTTTATTCGAAAATATTCATATCTTCTTTATATACAGGGCTCTGTATCGATAAGAATTTGAGCACACTATGGAACACATAGTTCTGACACAGATTGTCGATGTTTTTTACCTGAGTATTACTATCAGATACCCAGACGATAAAAGGTATTTCGTACTGCTCTTTGGGAGCGAACTTCATTGGTACGCCGTGCATATATAGGTTTTTCTCGCCGAGCGACTCTCCGTGGTCAGAGACGAATATCATTGTACTCTTGTAGTCGGTGAGGCTCTTTAAGTCTTCGATGATTTTATGTAGAAGGTAGTCGGTGTATACTATTGTGTTGTCGTAGGCGTTCATAAGCTCTTCTGCCGAACATTTACTAAGCTCTACACCATTGCATACGGGAGAGAATGTCTCGAACTGTGGCGGATATTTTTTGCTATAGCTCGGACCGTGGCTTGTACTTGTGTGTAATATTATCAATATCTTATTGTTATCGCTTTGACGGATAGTCTCTTTCAGTCCGCATATCAGTATCTCGTCGTAGTCGCCTATATTGCAGGTGTCGTATCGGTGCAGGTAGTCGTAGTTCTGATATTTTTCTATATGTATGGGCGGTTCGCCCCAGTTTGTAGTACGCCAAACGACATCTACTCCATTGCGGTATAGATAGTTGGGGAGTATTTCGTAGAGTTTGTTGGTGTTTTCGTGTTCGAGTATGCACTTTATGCCTGCTCGAGTGTATGTTGCACACGAATTGGCTTTGAATGCACGTATATTTTCGGTCTTCGAGAGCAGAGGATTGGTGTTTTTGTCGTATCCGTATAGCGAAAAGTTCTGTCTACGAGCCGATTCACCGATTACAAGCACTACTATTGCTTTTTCGTTGTCTTTTATTGTGGCGTCGGGTAGAGGTATCTCTTTGCGGTTGTTGCGATATTTGTGTATATAGTGGATGGGTATATTCACCGAATACGACCAAGGCATAGTAAGCCCGCCAAGCTGAGTAGAGTATTTGTCGATCCATAGCCAACTGCTCGAGTTGGTGAAAATCATTATTATGATGAAAACAAAAGCTACAACGGCATTTATGACAAATACCTTCAGACGCTCCTTCTTTATCTTTACGAAATATATACATACGCTCGGTAATATACCAAGTAGCAGTATATATACAAACAGCGTAGGCGATAAGAAACTTGTTGCTTCTTTGAAATTGGTATTCAAGACATTGCCTATCATGCTTTCGTCTAATATGATATTGTACTTATTTACGAAGTACAATGCTACAGCGTTGAGTATGAAGAAGATGATTAATACCACTTTGCCTGCTATACGCGATAAATAGCTTATGATATAGAATACGAAGGCATTGGCAATGAGCATTGTAACTGAAAGTCCGATGATTATCTCCATACCGCTCTTAGCTTGACTATCGACGTGGTTTAATATGAAGCCGAAGAAAGGTATATGAAACAATACGATAGTAAGCAGACTCGCGACGCCTACAAACAATACAAGAGGTATCTCTTTATTTATTTTTTCCAATATATTCTTTAGTAATTGCATAGATAGAAATTATTATACTTATAAGCGATATGTAAAAGATTATTAGTCCGTTGTGTGTTATTTTCAGTATTATAGCTATAGCCGTGCCTACGAGTAGCAGTATCAGTATCGGTCGGTACTTTATTTTGCCTATCCAGCCAAATACAGCCGGAAAACGCCTATCGAACAGTATTCCCAATATTCCCGAGGCGTAACCAATTATGGCACCGATGATTATATCGAGAGGGTAGTGTGCTCCTACTCCTATGCGGCTCAGTACGATGAGTGTTCCCACAGATAGCAGCAGCAATCCCCATAATACTCTTTTAGAGCGGCTTTGAGGTAAGAAGGCAAATAGTAATACGGTAAGCACGGTGAATACCGTAATCGAGTGCCCCGACGGACAACTTGCATAGCCCCATATAGGTTCGCCTATTATGTTGAAACTATCGCTGCCGAAGTATTGTGCCGGACGAGGTACACTGAGTATCATCTTCGATATCTTCGACAGTATCCCCGAGGCTATGGAGCCTGCTACAAGAGCGCTCCACATATTAGGGGCATAACGTATGAATATCGCTATGAGCGACATGATTATCATACTGTTGCCGAGCTGTGTGATATTGTACTGCAACGACGGGTATTGCGATAATACACTATTGATAGAGATGAAGACACCTCTTTGCAGTTCGGCATAGCCTTCGGCAGACAGTGCCCCGTTTAATAGTAAAAAAGCCACTACCGCAGCGATAGCTATTATCGGTAGTATCAGCAGGTTGGGTCTTAATCTTGCGTAGTTGTTGCAGACGGTAGTATTTATATTTACAGTATTTGTATCGAGCATATTATTGCTTTTGCGGTATATACTATACTGCTCTATAGACTATATTAGTATGCAAAGTTAAATCTTTTTCTTTGTTTTTTGTAAAAAACATTCTTTTGTCGTCTGATATTTTTTTGATACCTTTGAGAAAAATTTCACAGGTTATTGCTATGAGTTACTTAAAATTCGACCGTACGTTGCTGATGAATCTCGAAAAGTCGCTATCGAAAGAGTTTCTGCGGACAAACAGAAACGGTTCGTATATGAGTTCGTCGGTAGTAGACTGCAATACTCGCAAGTATCACGGTTATTTGGTGACTCCCGTGCCTGAGGTAGACGGATACAACCACGTATTGTTGTCGTCGCTCGACGAGACTGTCGTTCAGTACGGTGCGGAGTTCAATCTGGGCATACACAAGTACGGACCCGACTGTTTCGCACCGGGCGGACACAAGTATATCAGAGAATTTCACGTGGATACGGTACCCACGACGATATACCGCGTCGGCGGCGTGATACTGAAAAAAGAGCGACTGCTGGTGGAAGACGAAGACAGAGTACTGATACGTTATACGCTGCTTGAGGCTCACTCGCATACGACATTACGCCTGAAACCGCTTTTGGCGTTCCGAGGCATACACTTCCTTACCTTCGAAAACAATCGTATCCGCAAAGACTTCTCCAACGTAGAGAACGGAGTAGCGTTCTGTCTGTACGACAAATACCCGCAGCTTGCTATGCAGACGAGTAAAAAGAGCAAATTCGTATATCTGCCCGCTTGGAACAAAGGAGTGGAATACCCCAAAGAGCAGGAACGTGGCTTATACTACAAAGAGGATTTGTTCGCTCCCGGATACTTCGAACTGACGATGCAGAGCGGCGAGTCGGTAGTGTTCGCGGCAGGCACAAAAGACATTAACCCCCGAACGATAAAAAGCCTCTTCAACCGTGAGCTGAAACAGACCAAGCCGAACGACTCTTTCGAGAACTGCCTCGTAAACGCAGCCGAACAGTTTTTTGTCGAAAAGAACGGCGACCCATATATTGTTGCCGGTTACCCGTGGTTTACGTTCAGGGGACGCGACGCACTGCTGTCGTTGCCCGGAGCGACCCTCAGCGTCGGCAATATCGACGGGTTCGAGCGTATGTTTGCCACGATGACCAAAATGGCAGCAGACTACATAAGCGGCAACGACTATTCGACAGACTACATAGAGACATACGTCCCCGACTGTCCGCTGTGGTTTATGTGGAATATTCAGCAATATGCCATATATACCTCCGTAGAGCAGGCTGCGGCAAAGTATGGCAGGCTTATGCTGGAGGTAATAGATTTCATCGAAAAGCAAAAACACCCTAACCTCTTCGTTCACGACAACGGTCTGCTCTATACCGACGGTACTACGGTAGCTGCCACTTGGATGAACGCTACCGAAAACCGACAGCCTATAACGCCCCGAACGGGCTATATCGTAGAGTTCAATGCTCTTTGGTACAATGCACTATGTTTCGGAGCAAAAATAGCATCGGCTATGGGCGACAACAGCGTTGCCGACAGGCTTGCGTATCGTGCATCGCACACGGGCAATGCCTTTGTGGACAACTTCTGGAACGGCACATATCTGTACGACTATATCGACGGCGCTTACCGCGATGTGGAGGTACGTCCGAATATGATTTTTGCCGTGTCGTTGCCCTATTCGCCTCTCGATGCGAAACAACAGAAATCGGTACTCGACATCATCACACGCGAATTGCTGACGGTAAAAGGGCTTCGTTCGTTAAGCCCCAAGAGCGGTATGTATCGCCCTAACTACGTCGGCGGAATGTACGAACGCAACCACAACTACCACAACGGACCGGTGTGGCCATTTCTATCAGGGGCATACGCCGACGCATATATGAAGGTGTACAAAAACAGTGCCGCACAATTTCTTCGTCGCTTCTTTGCCGGCTACGAGAACGAACTGACCGAGCTGACCGTCGGCACACTGTCGGAGCTATACGACGGCAACCCGCCGTTCAAAGGACACGGCGGAATGAGCTACGCTCCGACCGTTGCAGAGATACTGCGTATCGTACGAATTATAAATAACGAAAACAACGACACACAACAACGATGAAAGCACTGATGTTTGGTTGGGAGTTTCCGCCCCATATACTCGGAGGACTCGGCACGGCAAGCTACGGGCTTACCAAAGGTATGGCTGCACAGAAAGATATGCAGATAACATTCGTTATCCCCAAGCCTCACGGCGACGAAGACACGAGTTTTCTCCGCATAATAGGTGCCAATTCGGTGCCGATAGTGTGGCGTGATATTTCGTACGAATACGCTATGGAACGCACGAGCAATGCCGACGAATATTTTCGCTTCCGCAGCGGCATACGATACGACTTTACACGTATCGGGGTAAACGACATCGGTTGCGTGGAGTTTTCGGGCATCTATCCGTCGAATTTGTTCGAAGAGATATACAACTACGAGGCGGTGGCGAGTGTTTTGGCTCATTCGTTGGAGTTCGACATAATACATTCGCACGACTGGCTGACATATCCTGCGGGTATTTTTGCCAAAAACATATCGGGCAGACCGCTTGTAATACACGTCCACGCCACAGACTACGACCGCAGCCGCGGGCGGGTAAACCCCGAAGTATACCGTATCGAAAAACAGGGCATGGACTCGGCAGACCATATCATCACCGTCAGCAACCTCACCCGAAAGACCGTCATAGAGAAGTACAACATATCGCCCGATAAGGTTACGACCGTACACAACGCCGTTATGCCGCTGGAGTGTGCAGACAAACTTCACAAGAAACCCCGCAAGGACAAGATAGTAACATTTCTGGGCAGGATAACGATGCAAAAGGGACCCGAGTATTTCGTAGAGGTGGCTTCCACCGTATTGCAGAAGACCAAAGGCGTACGGTTCGTTATGGCGGGGTCGGGCGATAAGATGGACGAAATGATAAGGCTCGCTGCTCACAAGGGGATAGCCGACAGATTCCATTTCACGGGCTTCCTCAAAGGAGACGACGTATACGATATGCTTGCCCAAAGCGACGTCTATATGATGCCCTCGGTAAGCGAGCCGTTCGGCATATCGCCGCTGGAGGCTATGCAGTGCGGTACGCCGACTATCATAAGCAAACAGAGCGGTTGTGCCGAGATACTGCACCACGCCATCAAGACCGACTATTGGGACATACAGACGATGGCAGACTACATACACGCCATAGTGAAATACCCTGCTATGTACGAGGCGTTGCACCGCAACGGGCTTAAAGAGGTCGACACTATCCGCTGGGAGTATGCGGGACAAAAGGTCAGAGCCATCTACGACCGACTGCTTGGAGACTGATTCATTCGACGGTCGGAATAGTTCGTTTAGAATAAATCTTCATCTCTTTTTTTGAATAATATTCTTCGTATTGGAGAATATTATTCTTTTTATTGGAGAATATTATTCTTATTAGTTGTTTGAACTCATTCGGAGACTTGCCCGAACCCATTCGGGAACTTACCCGAACCCATTCGGGAACTTACCCGAACCCATTCGGAGACTTACCCGAACCCATTCGGAGACTTACCCGAACCCATTCGGGAACTTACCCGAACTAATTCGGGATACTGAGAAAAACTTAGTTGTTACGTTGGAACGTTTTTATCGCTTAAATAAAAATAGAGCACTCGTCGCTAAGTAGAAGATTGCTTCCAATAGTCGACGAGTGTCGGGGATAGGTTAGGAGGTAATTGCCTGATGATTACTTTTTCCTATACATTCGCATAAAGACAGGATTTTGCTGTTCGTAGCGGTCGAACTCTATTGCCTTGCCGTCGTAACCCATTTCGGTAAGGGCTTGGCGAATCTCTTTTTGTTCGGCTTCGGTAATCGGGCGTCGTTGCAATTTTACATCATAATATGTCTTAGACCCAAATATCGACTTAACCTCTTGCCTTGCTCGGTGTAAGTCGGCAACACGAATATTGTCATATATGTTCGTTATGCCCCAAGCGTAGGTTTCTTGTCGTTCGAGGTCGAATAGAGGGCAGGGCTGGCTACCCGTTATTACCGATGGGTTGGTGGTGTTGCAGCTCTGTCGGGTGCTCTCGACGAACGCCTTATATGCAGTGTGTCGCATACATTCGCCCGACCGCTTGCACCCCGTGCCCGCACAGTGAACGTAGTTGTATTGTAGCTGCTTGTACTCTTTTTGTGTCATAATATCGATGATTTTGGTTAAACGGTTCGTTAATGTATGTACAAAGATAATGATTTTCGTTGTTGCTACAGAGATGTTTCGGTTGTTTTTTAACTGTTGTTTGGCGGTAGATGTTTAAATGCGATTATATTGTAGACGTTCGATTTTATACGATGTTAATTAACATCAAAACAGATATCTTTCAAAAGAATTGTTTGGCTGTTCTATTTAAAAATACTACTTTTGTGCGTTATTTTTAATGAGTGGTTTATAAATGGATAAAAAGACAATTGTAACCGGCGTTATCGGTGCCGATGTGCACGCCGTAGGTAATAAGATACTGACATACGCATTGGAGCAAGCCGGTTTTAATGTAGTTAATTTGGGTGTTATGGTTGCTCAAGAAGAGTATATCGAGGCAGCCATAGAGACAAAGGCAGATGCCATCTTGGTATCTTCGCTCTACGGACACGGTGAGATAGACTGTAATGGGCTTCGCGAGAAATGCAACGAGGCAGGTCTCAAAGATATTCCTCTGCTTGCAGGCGGCAACTTGGTTGTGGGCAAACAAAACTTCGAAGATGTAGAAAAACGTTTTACCGCAATGGGTTTCACGAAGGTTTACCCTCCGGGTACATCGATAGATACGACTATTTCCGACCTTTACAAAATTTTAGGGGTTAAGTAGCTATGAGATATCTTACTGCGGATTTCGGCAGTACATATACCAAGCTTACCGCTATCGATACGGATACCGCTTCGGTAGTGGGTACTTCTACGGCTTTTACTACCATAGAGACCGACGTCATGGACGGGTTTCGTTCGGCGTTGTCTGCTCTGACCGATAAGATAGGGGCGTTCGACTACGACAGGCTTCTGTGTTGTAGCAGTGCCGCAGGTGGTCTCAAGATGGTGGCTCTCGGCTTGGTGCCCGAGCTTACAGCCAAAGCGGCACGTATGGCGGCATCGAGTGCAGGAGCTAAGGTGGTGAAGACCTATTCGTTCGAGATATCGAAGGCAGAGCAAGACGAGATATATCGTATCAATCCCGACCTCGTGTTGCTATGCGGCGGCACCGATGGCGGCAACAAAGAGGTTATCATCGCCAACGCCCGACGTTTGTGCAGTATCGATAGAAACTTCTCTATCATAGCTGCAGGCAACAAAAGTGCTGCCGACGAGTTGGAGACGATATTTGCTGCGTCGAATAAAAATTGGGTCATTACCGATAACGTGATGCCCGAGTTTAACAAGATAAACATCGCTCCCGCCAAAGAGCGTATAAAAGAGCTTTTCATCAGCCGTATAATTGAGGCAAAAGGGCTTTCGGCCATTCAGCAAATGAGCGGCTACCAGATAATACCCACGCCGCTGGCTGTTCTCAACGGTTGCGAGCTGCTGAGCAAGGGCACCAAGCACGAAGCGGGTATCGGCGACCTACTTGCCGTAGACCTCGGCGGAGCTACTACCGATGTATACTCGATGTCTGCCGGACGTCCGACCATAGACAACGTAATGCTCAAAGGGCTTCCCGAGCCTTACAGCAAACGCACCGTCGAGGGCGACCTCGGTATGCGTTATAGCCTGTCTTCGCTTGCCGACGAGATAGACTTGGAGTCGCTTGCCGACGCGATAGACGTGCCTCTTACCGACGTACATCGATGGATAAAGACCTGCTCCGACACCCCCGACACTATTGCCTCCGCAGGCAGTAGCGACCAGCGAATAGAAGAGTCGTTGGCTCATAATGCCATAAAGATAGCCGTAGAGCGACACTGCGGCATATATCAATCTGCCTACACGCCGTGCGGAATGATATTTACACTCAACGGAAAAGACTTGTCGGCAGTGCCTTATGTGGTCGGCATAGGTGGAGCTATCATCAACAGTGCCTCGCCGTCGTATATCTTGCAAGGAGCTGTAGGCGATAAGACCGACGATGCATTGTCGACCAAACCGAGGCAACCCCGATATATGCTCGATAAAAAGTACATTTTTGCCTCGATGGGTTTGCTTAGTGCTATCGAACCCGATATGGCTCTGAGGATAATGAAAAAAGAAATTGCTGAGATTAAATAAATATACAAACAAAATATACAATGGATATTAGAAATAAAAAATTATCGAACGACGATTTTTTTGCACAACGCAACGAAGTACTGTCGCAATGGAAAACAGGCAGCGAAGTTAATTTCGAAGAAGCGGTAGAGTATCAAAAGTCTATTGCTCCCGAGAAGAGATTCGGCAACGAACTGGCAAAAGCCGTAGAAAATAGATGTACTCTGATACAGCCTCGTGCAGGAGTGGCTCTGCACAACGAGCATATAGAACTATTGCAATACCTCGAAGAAGAGGGCGAGGCAGACCTTCTGCCTACGACGGTCGATAGCTATACCCGTCTCAATCGTTACCACGAGGCAGAGACAGGTATCGAGAAAAGCCGCGAGACTCACCGTTCTATGTTGAACGGGTTTCCTATCGTCAATTATGGTGTAAACATTTGCCGTATAGTAACATCTGCTATCAAAAAACCTGTACAGGTGCGTCATGGTACTCCCGATGCTCGTCTGCTTACCGAGATATCGATAGCAGGTGGCTTTACTTCGTACGAAGGCGGAGGTATTTCGTACAACGTGCCGTATTCGAAAAACCACTCGATAGAGAAAACCATTGCATATTGGCAATACACAGACCGTCTGGTGGGGCTGTACGAAGAGGCAGGCGTATCTATCAACCGCGAGCCGTTCGGTCCGCTTACGGGTACGCTTATTCCGGCTTGTATATCAAACTCCGTTGCCGTTATCGAGGCTCTGCTTGCCGCCGAACAGGGGGTAAAGGACATCACCGTCGGTTACGGGCAGTGCGGTAATCTTATTCAGGACATAGCAGCCCTGCGTTCGCTGATTGTTGTTACCAGAGAATATTTAGACAAATTCGGATACAAAGATGTTCGTATCACGACGGTCTTCCACCAATGGATGGGCGGTTTCCCGCAGGACGAAGCCAAAGCCTTCGGCGTTATATCGTGGGGAGCGGCAGCTGCTGCATTGGCAAAAGCTACCAAGGTGATAGTAAAAACACCGCACGAGGCGATGGGCGTACCTACAAAAGAGGCAAATGCTGCCGGATTGCGTGCCACCAAGCAGGTGATTTCGATGCTCAAAGACCAAGACTTCAGAGAGATACCGGCAGTCGTTACGGAGAGCGAAGTAATCGAGAAAGAGATGAAATGTATCTTGGGCAAGGTCGAAGAGCTTGGTAAGGGCGATTTCGCTTTGGGTACTGTCGCTGCTTTCGAAGCAGGTGTCATCGATATACCTTTTGCTCCGAGCAAATTCAATGCGGGTAAAGTGATGCCCGCCCGCGACAATCAGGGTGCCGTACGGTTGCTCGATATAGGTAATCTACCTTTTACTCAGGATATTATCGATTTTCATAGAAATAAGCTCGAAGAGAGAGCACGCTACGAAAACCGACCTGTAAGCTTCCAGATGGTAATAGACGACGTGTATGCTATCGGTCAGGGACATCTGGTAGGACGTCCTGCGACAGGCAATTGATTTGTATATGTAGAAAGAAAGTAAATAAATTATTCATTATAAAAATCATATTAGTATGAAAATCAAAAAAGTAATATGTGCCAAAGGAAAGACTGGTTTTTTCTTTGACGACCAAAAAGCTATCAAATCGGGAGCTAAAAACGATGGTGCTTTCTACGAAGGTAAGCCTGTTACTGAGGGTTTCACAGCAGTACGACAGGCAGGCGAAGCCATTTCGGTAATATTCGTATTGGAAAACGGCGCTTATGCTTACGGCGATTGTGCTGCCGTGCAGTATTCGGGTGCAGGTGGACGCGACCCTCTTTTTTTGGCAGACAATTTTATTCCTGTCATCGAAAAAGAGATTGCTCCGCTCTACGAGGGCAAAGAGATTACTACATTCCGCCAAATGGCAGATATAGTGGATAAGAGAGTAAGCCCTTCGACAGGCAAAATATATCATACCGCTATTCGCTACGGTGTTACTCAGGCTTGCCTCGATGCTGTGGCAAAGAGCAAAAACAAGTTGATGGCACAAGTCATTGCCGAAGAGTACGGTACGGAGATTTCGTCGAAGATAATACCTATCTTTTCGCAGTCGGGCGACGACCGTTACCTGAATGCCGACAAGATGATAATGAAAGGTGCCGACGTGTTGCCGCACGCTCTGTTTAACCACGTAGAGACAAAAGTCGGTTTCAAAGGCGAAAAGATAAAAGAGTACGTCGAATGGCTACGATGCCGTATCATAAAGCTCAAACCGTTCGAACAGTATCACCCGACCATTCATATCGATGTTTACGGTACGCTCGGTATCGTTTTCGACAACAAGGCTGAGGCTATTGCCGACTACATAGGCGAATTGGCAGAGATAGCCAAACCCTTCAAACTGCGTGTCGAAGGTCCGGTCGATATGGGCGAAAAGCAGGCTCAAATCGAGACTCTTGCCGAAATACGTTCTATTATGGACAAAAAAGGCATCGACGCAGAAATAGTTGCAGACGAATGGTGTAATACTCTGGAAGATATCGTAGACTTCTCGGCACGCAAGGCTGGTCATATGGCTCAGATAAAAACTCCCGACCTCGGCGGTATCAACAATTCCATCGAAGCCGTTTTGTATTGCAAACAGCACGGTATGGGAGCATACCTCGGCGGCACCTGCAACGAAACGAACCGTTCGGCCGAAATATGTGCTCATATAGCTATGGCTACTTCGCCCGTTCAGTATCTGGCAAAACCCGGTATGGGCGTAGACGAAGGTTATATGATTGTATACAACGAAATGAGCAGAATACTTGCTCTGAAAAATATTTTATAACACATTAAAAAAGATATAAGAGATGATGGAAGAAATGAGAATACTTTCCACCACGGCGATACTCGGGTATGGTTTCCCGATGGAATCGTTCGAAGAGGGAATGAAGCGTAAGCCTCACGTGATAGCTGTCGATGCCGGTTCGACCGACCCGGGTCCGTATTATCTGGGAGCAGGCATTTCTTTTACAGACCGCAATTCGGTAAAAAGAGACCTCGAGATAATGATACCTGCCGGACTTGAAGCCAAAGTACCCGTAGTGGTGGGCACGGCAGGAGGCAGCGGAGCACGTCCGCACGTAGAGTTTGTACTCGATATCGTGCGTGAGATAGCCCGCGAAAAAGGTCTGTCGTTCAAAATGGCAGTCATACAGTCTGAGTTCGAAAAAGAATTTATAAAAGAGAATGTGCGTCGGGGTAATGTTTCGCCGTTGCACCCTGCTCCGGAGATAACCGAGGCAGACGTCGACGAATCTGTCCACATCGTAGCACAGATGGGCGAAGAGCCTTTCATTGAGGCACTTACTCAGGGAGCAGACGTAGTAATCGCAGGACGTTCGTACGACCCGGCGGTATTTTCGTCGCTGGCTATCAAAGAGGGCTTCGACAAAGGTCTCGCCATTCACTTGGGTAAAATACTCGAATGTGCCGCCATTGCAGCAGTGCCCGGTAGCGGCAGCGACTGTATGTTCGGTTATTTGCGTAAAGACAGCTTCGTATTGGAGCCGCTCTCGCCGCTCAGAAAATGTACTACTCTGTCGGTAGCCGCACATACGTTGTACGAGAAGACAAACCCGTACGTTCTCCCCGGACCGGGCGGAGCTATCAATCTGCACGAGTCTAAATTCGAACAGATTAGCGATAATATGGTTCGTGTATCGGGTAGTAAATTTGTGCCCACCGAAGAGTATTTCGTAAAACTCGAAGGCGTCCGAAAAGTCGGATACCGCACCATATCTTGTGCCGGAGTCAAAGACCCCGTGATGATTTCGAAGATAGACGACGTTACACGTAGCGTACGCGAGAGAGTGGTGAACAACTTCGAGACTTACGGTATCAGAGACTTTTTCCTCGACTTCAAGATATACGGCAAAAACGGTGTTATGGCTATGTTCGACGGACTCGAAGAGTCACACTCCGACGAACTGCTGATAATCATCGAAGCCGTGGCAGCCACTCAGGAGCAGGCTAATACCATCTGTGGTTTTGCCCGCAGCACGATGCTGCATTTCGGCTACGAAGGACGTATCTCTACGGCGGGTAATCTGGCGTTCCCGTTCTCGCCGTCGGACTGCAAGATGGGCGAAGTCTACGAGTTCAATATCTACCATCTGATGAAGGTAGACGACCCGAAGGCGTTGTTCCCAATCACTTATGAAGTATTCAATAAAGGTCAAAAACAATAAAGGAGGAATTTAGCAATGAAATACAAATTGATAGATGTAGCATCGGTCATAAGGAGCAAAAACTCCGGACCTTATGAATTGACTTTCGACGTGATTTTCAAAGACTTCGATATGTACAATAAGGTGAAAGCAGCCAAAGCCATCGACGAAAAGGCGTTTTGTCGGTTGTACAATATACCCGAATCGGATATTATCAAACTCGTCTACTTCGACCCCGCCAAGGCGGTCAAGGTAACGATTGTACGTCCAATACCTTCGGGTGCATTGGGCGAGACCGACGTCTATGGGGCACAACAGCACGCCCCGTTGATGAAATACGAGTTTGAGTTGTAATCGAATAAAACAAAAAAAGGCTGTCTTACGCAAAAAGGCAGCTTTTTTGCTTTTGAGTTTATTGTGTTTTTATATTTATTTTAAAACAAAAGAATAATATGCGAATAGTAGAAGCCGAAAAAATAACATCGCTCGTAGAAAAGCTCTGTATAGAAGCTTGTTGCGTGATAACGGACGATATTTACAGTTGTTTCAAAAACTGTATCAAGACAGAAAAGTCGGCACTTGGCAGAGAGATACTTGGCACTTTGGTCGAAAACGCAGATATTGCTCGTTACGAGCAAAGCCCGATTTGCCAAGATACGGGTATGACCGTCGTATTCGTTACTATGGGGCAAGAGGTGCATATCGAAGGAGGCTTCATCGAAGATGCCATCAACGAGGGAGTACGTAGAGGCTATACCAAAGGGTATCTGCGTAAGTCGGTAGTCCGCGACCCGATCGACAGAGTAAATACACAGGATAATACGCCGGCTGTCGTACATTACGAGATAGTGCCCGGCAGCGAGTTTCATATAACGGTAGCACCCAAGGGATTCGGCAGCGAAAACAAAAGCGGGCTGAAAATGCTTACTCCAAGCCAAGGCATCGAAGGCATCAAGAAGTTCGTCATAGATACCGTATCGCAGGCAGGTCCTAACCCCTGTCCACCGATAATAGTCGGCATCGGTATCGGAGGTACTATGGAAAGAGCCGCATATATGAGCAAAAAGGCTCTGCTGCGACCTGTCGGTACAGAAAACGCTGACGAAACACTCAGAGGTCTCGAGAGCGAGTTGCTGACAGCCATCAACAACCTTGGCATAGGTCCTGCGGGTTTTGGCGGCACCACTACCGCTCTGAGCGTAAACATAATAACAGGAGCCACACACATAGCAGGTTTGCCTGTGGCTGTCAATATCGGCTGCCACGCTACACGCCACGCCGAAGGAAGTCTGTGAATATCTCCATTTTATATTATTCAAAAAAATAACGCACAAAAAAATGTCTGAAAGAAGAGTCTTAAAAGCACCGTTCACCGACGATGTCGTACGCTCGCTCAAAGCAGGCGATATGGTATATATCTCGGGAACAATATACACAGCACGCGATGCCGCTCATAAACGCCTCGTAGAGATGTTGGCAGATGGGCAACCTATGCCGTTCGATTTCGACGGACAGGCGGTGTATTATGCCGGTCCCTGCCCTGCCAAACCGGGCAAGCCCATCGGGTCGGTAGGACCCACCACAGGCGGACGTATGGACGCATATTCGCCGACATTGATAGCCGAAGGACTTAAAGTGATGATAGGCAAGGGGTCGCGAAGCAAAGAGGTAGTCGATGCACTGAAACAATATACGGGCGTATATTTCGCGGCTATCGGCGGAGCGGCAGCACTGATGGCAAAATGTGTCAAAAGTGCAGAAGTCATAGCCTTCGACGACTTAGGTACAGAGGCTATCCGCCGTCTCGAAGTCGAAGAGTTGCCCGTGATAGTAGTGCTTGACTGCCAGGGCAATAACGCCTACGAAAGAGGACGCAGCGAGTTTCAAGCGTAAATTGACTAATTATGTTTAGTCATGTAATTGTTTAAACATAAAAGGTATAACTGATAAAATAATAGGGACGCCCGTGTGTGTCCCTATTTTATTTATGCCCAGCACCACCACATCTGCCATCTAATGCCAAAATGTCATATTGCCGATGTGGTATGATATTTGATAAAAATAGAACGTGAAATTTTTATTTAGTAATTAACGTAAACAACAAATAGACATATTATGGGAAAAATAATCGGAATCGACTTAGGAACAACCAACTCGTGCGTAGCTGTTTTGGAAGGCAACGAACCTGTGGTAATAGCCAACTCGGAAGGCAAACGCACCACTCCGTCGGTAGTGGCTTTCCTCAAAGACGGCGAACGTAAGGTGGGCGACCCCGCCAAACGTCAGGCAGTAACGAACGCACACAACACGGTTTACTCCATCAAACGTTTTATGGGCGAAACCTACGACCAGGTACAGAAAGAGATAAGCCGCGTACCATACAAAGTGGTAAAGGGCGACAACAACACTCCTCGCGTAGATATCGACGGCAAACTGTACACTCCTCAGGAGATATCGGCAATGATACTGCAAAAGATGAAAAAGACCGCCGAAGATTACCTCGGCACAACGGTATCGGAAGCCGTCATCACAGTGCCGGCATACTTCTCCGACGCTCAGCGTCAGGCTACCAAAGAGGCGGGCGAGATAGCGGGGCTCAAGGTACAGCGTATCGTCAACGAGCCTACGGCAGCAGCTCTGGCGTACGGTCTCGACAAGGCTACTAAGAAAGATATGAAAATAGCCGTATTCGACCTCGGCGGTGGTACATTCGATATATCGATACTCGAGCTGGGCGACGGCGTTTTCGAAGTGAAATCGACCAACGGCGACACACACCTCGGCGGCGACGACTTCGACCACGAGATAATAAACTGGCTCGTCGACGACTTCAAAGCCGAACAAGGCACAGACCTCAGCAAAGACCCCATCGCTATGCAACGTCTGAAAGAGGCTGCCGAAAAAGCAAAGATAGAACTCTCCTCTTCGTCTTCGACAGAGATAAATCTGCCGTACATCACCTCGGTAGACAACGTGCCCAAGCACTTGGTAAAGACACTGACACGTGCCAAATTCGAACAACTGTGCGAAAAACTCATTCAGGCAACGATACCTCCGTGCGAAAACGCACTGAAAGCCGCAGGAATGAGCAAATCGGACATCGACGAGGTGATACTCGTAGGCGGCTCGACACGTATACCCGCCATACAGGAGGTGGTTGAGAAATTCTTCGGCAAAGCCCCGTCAAAAGGCGTCAACCCCGACGAAGTAGTAGCCATAGGTGCTGCCATACAGGGAGCTATCCTGACGGGTGAAGTGAAAGACGTGCTTCTGCTCGACGTTACCCCGCTTTCGCTCGGTATCGAGACAATGGGCGGCGTAATGACAAAGCTCATCGACGCCAACACCACCATACCGACCAAGAAATCGGAAGTATTCTCCACCGCTGCCGACAACCAACCGAGCGTACAGATAAACGTGCTGCAAGGCGAACGTCCGATGGCATCGCAGAACAAACAGATAGGTATGTTTAACCTCGACGGAATACCGCCCGCACCGCGTGGAGTTCCGCAGATAGAGGTTACATTCGACATCGACGCCAACGGTATCCTCAACGTTACCGCCAAAGACAAGGCAACGGGCAAAGAACAGAAGATACGTATCGAGGCATCGAGCGGGCTGAGCGAAGCCGAAATAAAACGTATGAAAGACGAAGCCGCCGCCAACGCCGAAGCGGACAAGAAAGAACGCGAAAAGATAGACAAACTCAACCAGGCAGACTCTATCATATTCCAGACCGAAAAGCAACTCAAAGAGTTTGGCGACAAGCTACCCGCCGACAAAAAGGCTCCTATCGAAGAGGCTCTCGAAAAGCTCCGTACGGCTCACAAGAACCAAGACATAGCAGCTATCGATACGGCTATCGGTGAGCTTAACACCGTCTTCCACGCCGCAAGCCAAGAGATGTACAACGCACAGAATGCGAATGCACAGTCGGGTGGAGGCGACGGACAACCCACCGACGGAGGCTCGTCGCAAAGCCAAAACAACACAGGCAACCAAGACGGCAACGTAACCGACGTGGATTTTGAGGAAGTGAAGTAAGAGTAAGTACAAAATAACAGCCTCACCTAACATCATAATTAGGTGAGGTTTTATATGAATATATAGAATATAAAGTATTAGTATGAATTTACATATAAACTTAGAGAACTGTTATGGTATAAAAAGACTTAACCATACATTTAATTTTTCAAATGGTAATACACAATTGATTTATGCTCCTAATGGCTCAATGAAAACTTCTTTCGCTAAAACGATGAAGTTTTTGTCAGGACAAAGTATAGATGAACCCAAAGATTTACTTAACCCAGAAGTTTCTTCTACAAAAGATATAACTTCTAATGACAATCATCCTGTAAAAAGGGAAAACATTTTTGTTGTTAATGGAGATGAAGAAATAGATAGTTCAAAATCTTTTACAAGTTTTTTAGCGAGCTTAGAGTTAAAACAAAGATATGACTCAGTGTATCAGTTGTTAAAAATAAATAAAGATAATTTAGTCTCCAAATTAAAAAGTATTTCTCAGAGTACAGATTGTGAAGGGGAAATATTTGAAACATTTAAAAATGGCGATAATGATACTATTTTTAGTATTCTGGAGCGAATTAGTTCTTTAATCAACAATAATAGATTATTTGATTTTAAATATAATGCTGTTTTTGATAAAAAAGGAGCTGTTAAAAAATTTATTGAAAGCAACAGAGATGGTTTACAAACCTATATCGATAAATATAATGAACTTTTAAGCCAGTCTGTTTTATATCGTTCTATAAATGGTCATTCTTTTGGTACATACCAAGTTGATCAATTGTTTCTAAATATCTCAGATTTTTTCGGAGTAGAACATAAAATTGTTTTACAAAATGGTTGTGAAATCACTTCATTAGAAGAATTTCGAACAATAATGCAAGAAGAACAAGATAAAATTCTTGCGAATGAAGATTTGAAAAAGACTTTTGATAAGATTACAAAAGCAATTCATAAAAATACAGAACTTAGGGAATTTGAGTCTGTTATAAAAACAGCACCAGAACTCATAGCAGAAATTATAAATTACGAGGAGTTTCGTAAAAAAGTATGGTTTGGTTACCTTGCACAAGGAGATGTAAAAGCTCTATTAGATATTTATGTAGATATTTATAATCAAAATAGAGATGAATTAAACAATATATTATTACAAGCAAGTAAAGAACAAGAAAAATGGAAAGATATCATAGAACTCTATAACACTCGTTTTCATGTTCCTATTAAAGTCGAAATAGAAAATCAACAAGATATAATATTAAAAGAAGAGTCTGCTAAACTTAATTTTTATTATATAGATGATAATGGTAGAAAGATTAAAAAAGAAGAGAAAGAGCTTTATGATATTTTAAGTAGAGGAGAAAAAAGAGCTTTCATTATATTACAATTTCTATTTGAAATGGAAGCTCGAAAGTTAGCTGATGATTATACATTAGTTATTATGGATGATATTGCGGATTCTTTTGATTATCAGAACAAATACGCTATTATAGAATATATAAAAGATTTAGCAGAAGAGACTGATAAATTCTACTTACTTATTTTAACTCATAATTATGATTTCTATCGTACAATTGCTTCTCGATTAAGTAAAGTTTGCCCAAGAAGTAATATTTGGATGGTAAATAAAACATCAAATAATGAAATAGAGTTGAAAACAGGACAATATATAGGAAATGTTTTTGTAAATGTTCTTGTAGAACGGAATGATGAAGATAAAATATTTATTAGTATGATACCTTTTGTAAGAAATTTGATAGAATATACAAAAGGACAATCCTCACCAGAATACCTTAAATTAACAAGTTGTTTGCATGTAAAGGAAGATACTAGAAAAATTACAGAAAGTGATGTAATAAACATTCTAAAAGATTATACATTAGGAAAAAAAATAAAAAGAAAAGTAAGTGATAGTCGTATTTATGATTTGATCATAAAGACAGCAGACAAAATTGCTGAAGATTCTGATTTAAATCCTATTGATTTAGAAAATAAAATAGTTCTCTCCATTGCTATTCGTTTATTGGCAGAAGAATATATGAAGAAAAAACTTGTTGAAGTAGGCAAAAAAGAGGAAGATTTTGCAGAGATTAGAAGCAATCAAACAGGCGAATTAACAAAAATGTATAAGAAAAATTGTCAATTTGATAGCAATAAAAACATTATAGAAAAGGTAAATATGATGACACCAGAACATATACATATAAACAGTTTTATGTTTGAACCTTTGATAGATGTATCTGTTAATCATTTGATATGTCTTTATAATAAATGCCGTGATATTTAAGGTAGTAGAATGAGAAATTCCTATTAAAAACAAATGTTTTTGCATTCACTCACTCATTACTTCCTATATTCATCGGTACGGAGTAGAAGCGCTAAGACATCAATTGATATAAAAACGTCGCAATGTCGTGGGGGGATATATAAAACGATAACAGACCGTTTCATCGAGGTGACAGCCCCCGCCCAAAAAAGACGGCGAATAGCGACTAAATAGTCGTTTCGTGCGACCGTAAATATACTTAAGCTTGTATGTAAACGATATCGGCAAAAAACAGCAGATGATCGTAACCTAGAATTAAAGGCAAAAGCAGGTGTCTTGTTACTGAATAATCTACAAAATAAGAAAGGCAAATAGAATTGTTGATATAATACTTTTGAAGGAGGAGAAAATATCTCCTCTTTTTCATTCTTTATACAAGAATATTTACTATATTTGCAAACTATCATATAATATTTATGGAAAGTCCAACTAATAGAATTAAAGAGGTGCTTATCGAGAAAGGGATTAAGCAAACATGGCTTGCAGAGAAACTCGGTAAGAGTTTCACTATTGTCAACTCATATGTTTGCAATCGTCGACAGCCAAGCCTAGAATTGCTATTTCAGATAGCAGAGATTTTACAAGTCAATCCAAAGGAATTGATTAACACCCCAGATGAGTAACTTTATTATGGTAGAGCATAAAAAATCTATTCGTTTTTTCAACGACCGTGAAGTTAGGGCGGTATGGGATGAGAAACAAAACTGTTGGTGGTTTTCAGCAACAGACATTGTTCGTGCCATCAATAACGAGCCAGACTATACTAAAGCCGGTAACTATTGGCGATGGTTGAAAAAGAAGTTAAAGCAAGAAGATATTGAACTCGTGAGTGCCACTCACGGCTTCAAGTTTGAAGCTCCTGATGGGAAGTTACGCGTGGCAGATGTTCTCAATAGCGAAGGTGTTGTATTATTGGCGAAGAACTATCCCAACAATCGTGCTAATGAGTTTCTTGATTGGTTTACCTACAGCGACAACACCATTGATGGACAGAGCAAGAAGAAAGCCTATCAACTCTTTGAAAGTGGCATCTTAAAAACAGCAGAGCCGGGAAGTGTAAAGTGTCTGCAACAGATACATGCCTATCTCTTTGGGGGATTATACGATT
>ERZ773022.469-NODE-469-length-33009-cov-11.440462_pt1 | contig 33009 bp, 47 predicted proteins | sample MGYA00580839_ERZ773022 | MGnify/ENA primary metagenome ERZ773022 (study PRJEB29015, sample SAMEA2738020) | human oral metagenome | biome: human oral; feature: human-associated habitat; material: dental | place: China | collected 2044 ... | reverse complement strand
CAGCATTTAACATATCATCTTTAAATTTAGCAGCTCTCAAAGCTAAATCTCCATTACTTATAATTACATTTGCTATCTTTATCATAGATTCACTTCTAGCCATTTCTTTGTCTAGTTCTTCTGAACTTATATCGTCCTTACTTAATTTATCCATTTGTTCAAAAAGTTTAGTGTTTAAATCTGCTAATGTATTCATTTTTTCCCTCCTATATTTTCAGTTTCCTCAGCTTCTTTTTTCTCTCTGTATAATTTAATAGCGATTTCTTTTTTACTATAATTTCTCATGCCAAGCGTTTTTTCTCTGCTTCTTTTCTTATAAGCTGCATCTTGTTTTGATTTTTCTCTCCAGTACTGTTTTTCACAAGCAGCAGAGCAGTATTTTACTCTTTTATCTTTAACATCAGTAACATAGACATGAGCTCCACAATGAGCACAAGTAAACTCTCTTGGGCAATCTATGTTTTTATAAAATTGATTAATATTGATTCCCATTATTTCCTCCTATTTTCTATATTTTGAACATCTTCCCGATGTCGGCAATATGTTAAACTATTGAATTTATTATATTTCTACACATTTTGCCGACATCAACAAAATCGTCCAACCTTAGATTTTAATTTTCTGATGATTTTAATAGAAGTTCTTTAACTTCATCAAAATTTTTTATATAATTTCGCATTTCAGAGCCTTTTGTATAATAGTAGTCTTTACCACTTGTCACTAATATTGTGATTGTGTTTTCTCTTATTTGTATTCCTTCAATGCTTTTTAATTTAATTAATTCATAAGTTCCGTCTCCAAATTTAAATTTTATATATTTCATTTACTCCTCCTTAAATGCTTGAAAGTGTCCTTTATATATTCCTTTCAATTCTTTCACTTGTTCAGAATTTAAATATATTCCTGCCAAGTGATATTTCCTCATAAAATCAATTCTTGAAATACAGTTATCAGCTTCATCATGATGTTCTCTACATAAGCACATCACTCTATAATTTAGCCCTGTATCTGATTTATATCCACTTGTTCCAACTCTGTCAAAATGCTGTAATTCTCCTGGCTTTCCACATATACAACAAATCTTCTTTTTAAGAGTTACCCATATAAAAGTATCCTGATAATCCTCAGCAAATAAATCTCTTATCTCTTGCCTTAAAGGTATCTCCCAATAGATAGCCATTTCAAATAGCCATTTAACGAAGTCATTTGCTTGTTTCTGTGTTAGTGAATTTAATGATAAACTAAATCCACCATTTTGAATTGCTAGACTCTGTAATGCTCTTATTACATTGTCTGTGAGTTCGTCTACTGTTAGATTATCCTTATTGTAAATAGAAGAAATTAGGAACGCCTGAGCATTTTTAACAGTATCAAAACCATCATAGATTTTAGTAAACTCTCTCTTCATAAGTTGCTTTGTATATGCAAGTTCTATAAATGATGGTCTTGCTCCTGCTTCATTCCCTTGCCAAAAGTTAGCAAAGTCATCTAAAAGCCAATATATAAGTTTTTGTGTTTGTCTGCTATATCCTAATTTCTCCATTTAACTACTCCTATCTTCTACAATCAAAAAGGAAATTCCTCATCAATATTATCAGTTGTTGCTTCTGTGTTACTGTTTGCACTATTTTCATCATCTTTTTTACTTCCAACAAATTCAACATTTTCTACAATAATGTATTGCCTAGTTATCTTATTTCCATCTTTCTCATAACTATCAACTTTTACATTACCTCTAATTAAAATTTCTTGCCCTTTTCTAAAATATTCAGATATAAACTCTGCTGTCTTATTAAATGCAGTGCATAGTATAAAATCTGTTAAATCTTTATCCTTACTATATCTATTTACTGCAACTATAAAACTTGTATAAGGTGTTCCTGATTGACTAAACAACAAGTTTATATCTTTTGTTAATCTTGCTTTTAAAATTACTATATTCATTTTTTTACCTACCCTATCTTTAAATTTTTATTTTCAACAAGTCTCGCTCCTTGAACTTCTTCCCCAGCTTTTAAAGCTTTCTTAATTTTTTCTTTAGATATTTTTTCAGTAGTAACAACTTCTATAAATTTCTTGTCTATCAAACTTTCATCATAAATTTCAGTAGTAGTAGACTTAGTAAATTTAATATTTCCTAGTGGTGTTTCTATCTTCTCAATATTATTAGTAAGCATTGAGCTTTTAATATAAATCTTAAACTTGTCTAATTTCTTTTTAATGTTATCTTTCATAGCTTTTAATCTTTCTATTTCATTATCAAGAGCCTCAATAGTAAGTTCTTGATTTCTGACAACTGCTATTACATTTGCTGATTTATCTTTTAAATCTTGTGTTAGCTCCTCAGTCCATATTGCTAACTGATTTGCATTATCTGTCATTTCTCCAGTTTCTGCATTAATACCTTGTTCTAAATATTCCATTCTTTCAATATAATCTTTTGCTACATCATAAAATTTCATTTTACACACTCCTTATTTTTTAAATATTTTTTCACAAGCTTCTTTTAACTGTTCATCTTTCATTTGCCAAATTTCTTCAACTTTGTAAGCCTTTAAAACTTTTTCTAATTTATCACTTGAAAGATTTTCTTTTAGTTTTTCAATCATTCCATCACGACTGTTCAAATAATCTTGAGCCTTGTCTTGCTCTTTCTTAGTTGTTTTTTTAGCTTTAGTAGAAAATACAACTGTTCCTTTACTATCTATTATTTCAAGTTCAGTGATAACTTTATCTACAACAGTTATTTCTTTAACTGAAAATTTATCAGTCAAGCCTAATTTTCCCTCTTTATTTTTTTTGATATATTTACTATCACTTATCCATATAAATGGTGATGTATAAAGTTCTCTACCTATTCCCCAGTTAAAACAAGCTCTTTTAAAACTGTCAGAAGCAAGTCCTTTTTCTTTTTCTGTAAAACTTTCAGTTCCTGTATCTTCTTTTTCTACCCATATTTTTTTATCTTCATCATAAATAGATACAATGCAATTTGCATTTTCTCTACTATGTTTTCTTTGCCAATTAAGAGGTCCTACTGTTTCATCTAAGACATCCATATCAACCCTAGCATTTTTGTATAACAATAAACTAAAACCATTTTCTTTTACTGTTTGTGGTTTTACATCTATTTCACTTGCTTTTAATGTTCTAAAATTTAAAATCATCTTTCTCCTCCTACATCAATTCTTCTAATTTCTTAAATGGATAATCCAAAATTTTAACTATCCATTTGATTTTGTGCTTCACTATTTCCTTAAAACTTGCTTTTTTAAACTCCATTTTCTCCCTCCATTTCTAAAATCTTTTCAACTGCTTCAACTATTGTTAGTCCTTGTAATTCTTTATCTCTCCAATGTTTTATAAATGTTTTCCAATGTATCATTTTTATTCTCCTTTTAATTCTTCTAATTTTTTAATAATTTTATCTAATTTTGTTTCTGCTTCTGGAAGATCTAAATAAACACATTCTTCAAAATCTTTTGTAGTTTCTTTATTCCAGCCATTGTAGTAAATTCTTGTGTTAATTCCATAGCAATGACCAAAATATTCAATAAATACTGTATTTTTTTCTTTGCTATTTACTTCCAATCCTAACTCCATTATTTTTAATACCTTTTTTTTCATTCCTATTTTCATTTTCTCCTCCTATTTCATACCTTTATATAATTTATTTAGATTTTCAATAGCTAAATCTTTCATAGGATGTTCGCTATTTTCAACCTTAACCTTAGTTTCTTCATACCAATTTTTAGCTTTGTTTTTATTAGAATAATAACTATAATCTATTCTAAAAAAATCAAGTTGTGCTTTTCCATTTAGTTCACATAATCCAAATATTATTTTTGTTTCTTCTGATATAAAATATAAATCTTTCATTTTCTCCTCCTTAGAGGGAGGCTTTTACACTCCCTTATATAAAATCTCTTATGCTTAATCCTCTGCTTCCGTATGAGTCTTCTTTTTTATATTCCCAGTCATTGACATTAAGTTTGTCAATTTCTATTTCATTTTCTAAGTTTTTTAAATCTTTCAAGAATTTAGAAAAATCATAGTATTTAGTTTTGAAAGGATAAGTGCTATCACTGTGAACTGCTGTTATTTCTATATCAATATATCCAGCTTGTTCGCCACTATCCCAGTAAGCATTTATAGAAGTATATTCATCTTCTAAGTATGCTAGGTCTGGAAGTTTGAAATAGTTATCTATCTCACTTCCATATAAGTTATCAGCTTCTGTGTACATTACCCATTCGTGATTACTAAATTCTAGTGTGAAGTTTTTCATTTTATCTCTCCTTTTTCGCTAAATGCGGATATTTTATTTAAAAAAATTTGAAATTATTATTATTTCTTATCTTGAATACATTATATACGCATTAAGCGTAAATGTCAACAAAAATTTTTATTTTTTATAAAATTTGTGTTAAAATACCTTAAAAGCAAAGGAAAGGAGTGTTAAAAATGAGCGAACTTTCTATCGCATTAAAAAAAATTAGGGAAGAAAAAGGATATACAATAGAAAAATTAGCAGAAAAGGCAGGTCTAGGAAAGGGAACAATTGGAGATATAGAAACAGGTAGAAGAAATGGAAGTAGAAAATCATTAGAAAAAATTTCAGTTGCATTAGGACTAACTAAAAAAGAAAAGACTGATTTATTTTCTTATCTATTACCAGAAGAAATAAGAAAAAGTATGAAAACTATGGAGCCAATGTATAGTGCCTTAGATAGTAGAGGCAAAAGGCAATTCAATGATATAGTAGAGCAATCGTCTTTGATGTTCAATGATGAAACTATATCTGAAGAAGATAAGGAAAAAGTTTTAATGGCTATTCAATCGGCATTTTTTATAGCAAAAGAAAAAAATAAAAGAAAGAAATAGATGGTGATTAAATGGGTATAAAATTAAAAGTTTTAGATTTAATTATAAAATGTGGAACTAAAAATCCATTTAAGCTAGCCAAAAAACTAAATATTGAAATATTAATTGAAGATTTAGGAGAGGTTAGGGGTTTATTTAAAAAAATTTTGAAAAGAAAGTTTATATTTATAAATTCAAATTTAAATGAATTTGATAAGTTATTAGTTTGTGCTCACGAATTAGGGCATGCTATTTTACATTCTTCAAGTGATTATCAATTTTTAATAGATAATACCAGTTTGTTAAGAAGAAGTAAGTTAGAAGATGAAGCAAATTTATTTGCTAGTTATTTGATATTTCCTGACGAAGAAACAGAAATTGAATACAGAGAAACAGAAACTAACATTTGGATGTTTGAAGAAATAAAAAGATTAAGAAATCAATAAATTTATTATAAAAGAGAGGAGATTTTATGAAATTAAACTATACTTATTATTATTTATTTCTTTTTTTGTGGTTACCTTATATATATTTCTGTTATAAAAGAATTTCATTAATACTTTTGAGAAATAAAGGTATATCCAATGAGGTTATTGATAATACTTTAAATACTAAGTTCTATTATGCAAAATTGCTAATTTCGTTAATTTATAGCTTGTTTTTAAACCCTATTATTTTATTGTCAGAATTGCATAAGGATAGAATTGTAATTACAAATTATAATAAATTTTTGGGGAAAAATAAGTTTAATATTTATATATATTTACAAACTGTATATCTAGCTCTTTTATTTACTCCATTAACTAAAAGTCCTAAAATTACAACTATTGTATCTTTTGTATATAGTCTTTCGTTCTTAGGATTTTATATGAATTTTTTAGAAACTATATTAAAAAGAATTTATTTTGAAATTTGGAGTTGGATTATATTTTTAATAATATATTTTTACTTTTTCTTTTAAATAATAATATAAAGGGTGAGTTGTATGGTGTGGATTGTACTTTTGATAATTTGTTATTTTATAAAAATAAAAATGATTTATATATATTTTTTTATCGTTTCAACAAATATTTTAAGAGGCTACTATTTATTAAATAAAAAGATAATAGAAGAAGATGTCAAATACTATACAGATGAAGAAGCAATAATTTGGTATTACCGACCAACTGTATCACGAATAGTAACAGGTGTAAAATGGATTATAAAAATTGAAATTCCATTATTAATTCCGAGTTTTATTTTTCCGTTTGTTTTTTCTATAATATACTTAAAAAACTTTTCAAATATTTTTTCTAGTACTAATTTTTTGTTTGCTCTTAAAATGTTTATCATTTCAGAAGTAGCAATAATGATAGGTGGTACTATAAAGATTATTGATTATGTAGTAAATAAAGATTAAAATTTCAAGTCAAAGAGGGAACTATTCTCTCTCTTTTTTTATTTATAAAATTTCAGTATTGACATTTCCGCATAAAGCGTTTATAATAAATTGAGGTGATTATATGAAAGAAAATGAAATAGCAAAAAAAATATATATAAAAATTGATTTTTCTATGAGAAAAAACAAAATAAGAAACTATCAATTAGCCGAAAAAATTGGCATATCTATGCAATATATGTCTGATTTGCTATTAGCATTGAAAGATGGTAAGTTAATTCATTTAAAATATCTTTTAAGAATTCAAGAAATTTTAGGGGAAGCTTTTATTTTTTTTGATTTCTAAGTACGCTAAAAGCGAATGAAATAATCATAAAAAAGAAAGGAGAATAAATGGAAAAGTTAAAAGAAGCAATTAATAATGAAATTAAATTTTTAAAGGAAGATAATACTAAACTTAATCAAGAAAACTTAAAATTGCTGGAAAACAAAAAAATATTAAATAAGATGTTATCACAAATTCCTACCAAAGCCTTAATTGAAGAGTTAAAAGGAAGAACTGGAATAGAAAGTGCTGACTTAAATAGAAAAGATGTTTTTGTATCAGCTCTCGATGAAATTTATAAAATTGAAAATAGTGATGTTTTATTGGTTGTTAAATATTAATGGCTAGTTGCTAGCATAAATTAATCAATCAATAAATAAAATTTTATTTCAGTTTTATTATTATCTTTTTTAATAAAAATAAAATCAAAATTATCTAATGTAATTTTAAAATCTTTAATAAATTTAGTATCAAAAAAATCGGCATTTTTTAAACTTAATGAATATTGATGAGTATTTTTAAAATTTGTTTTTAAAAATTCATTTAGTTGAGATGTATCTTCTGAAATATCAGCAGTAAATATCAACATTGTTTTATTTTGATAAAAATATTCATTTAAAGTTTTTATGTGAATAAAATATTCTTTATTAAAATTATCTGTAATTTTTAATGTTAAATTTTTATATCCAGCTCCAAGAACTATTGTATTTAAAAATTGTGGTTTTGGAAATAAAAAATCTTCATTAAACAAAAAACTTTTCATAAGTTCCTCCTATATAACAACTAGCCTTTTACATTATACAACAAGGGATTTATGAATACAAATCTAAGGCTAGTCCTTAGACACATAGCCACAAGTATTTTTACCTTTAATTCTTATGAACTGAGGAGTCCTACCTTGTGGTTATGCGTGTAAGAACTAATCTTAATTTTTCAAGATTTATTTAAGGTTTTTCTGGATAAATATTAATTTTTTCTTTATATATCAATGAAATTATTAAGATTTTTTCAGGAGAAGCTAATAAGAATATGCATAAAATATTTTCAAATATTTTACTTCTTATTTTTTTGTTCGTATTAAAAGATATTTTTAAGCTATAAATATTTTAAAATATTTCAATGTAAAATAAAATTCTAAAAAAATTCTAATAACTTTTTTATGCGTATCAATAGAAAATGAAGAAAAATTTTACATATTCTAAAATAATTTATGCATTATTTTACATTAATATTTCCTAGTAAAATTCTAATTGTGAAATGTTGATGATAAAAGAAATATTAATATTTTTCCTACTAATTCCAACTAAATTTATTACTTGAATTAGTGGGGGCTATTCGTAGCCTGTCAAGCTCTGGGTAGTCCTTACTAATTGAATTAATAAAAGAGAGTTAAGACAGGCTCTCCAAATATACAGGAGGTTATATAAATGGAAGATAGAACATTAAAACAATTATTGATGTCAAGTAGTTATTTTGTACTAAATAAACAAATAGTTAAAGCAATAGGAATAGAGGCAGGATTCTTATTAACAATTTTAATAGAAGCTAGTGATGGACTTGCTAATGAAGATGGTTGGTTTTATAAAACTTCTCCATCTTTAGAAGAAGAAACAGGACTTTCTAATCATAAGCAAAGTAAAATTATTGAAGAATTGACAAAATTAGGTATCCTTGAACAAGAAAATAAAGGAATGCCGATGAAGAGATATTTTAGAATTAATTTTAAGAAAATTGAAGAGTTAGTTTTTAAAACACAGGATTTAAAAAATTCAAATGCAAGCATTAAAGAAAATGAAAAGCAAGGATTTAAAAATTTTGAAAGCAAGGATTTAAAAAATTCAAATGCATGCATTGAAAAAATTCCAAACAATAAAGAATTAAATAATAATAACTTAAAAAATAATAATTTATTAAAAGAAAAAAATAAAAAAGAAAAATCAAAAAACGAAGTTGAAACTTATATCAATGATTTAAAATTAAATGATGACTATAAACAGCTTCTATTTAGATATGTAGAGTATAGAAAATCAATTAAAAAGCCAATAAAAACAATAGTTCCTATAAAGAAAATATTAAAAGATTTTTCTGATTGGTTTAGTTTAGATGAAGCTATAAATATTGCTATGGAAAAGGAATGGCAAGGATTAGAGCCTGAATGGATAGTAAAATACAAGCAGTCTAAGACTTGCAATAATTATGGCAATAAGATAGCCGAAAGTAAGGACACAAGTCAATTTTTAGTAGATGATGATTATATAGAGCAAATGAACAGGAGGTATGGTTTAAAAAATGACTAAGGAAGAATTTAATATCAGTTTTAAAAAATTTTTAGATTATTTTCCAGTTGGAGATATGACAAAAGAAAAAGCAAATATTTACTGTTTGGCATTAAGCAATTTAACAGCTGAACAATTAGACAATGCTTTTATTTCTATGGTTAGAAATAGAGTATATAAAAATTTTCCACAAGTTGCAGAGATAATTCAATATGCAACACACACAACAGAAAGTGAATTAGATGACAGAATAGTTTTGGCTAAACAAATGCTAAAAAACACTATTGTCAGATATGGAAGCTATGGAAGTGTTGAGTTTACAGACAAAGGAATACACGCAGTTATAGATGCTTTAGATGGTTGGCAAAATCTATGCTCAATGTCTTCTGATGAATTAGAAAAATTTTTAACTTTTGAATTTCCTAAAATTTATAAAGCATACACTAGGAATAATTATCCAGTAACACAATATTATATTGGAGTTCACGACGCAGCAAATGGGGCATCAAATATAAATTTAATTGATTATTCTAATATGGGAAAAGGCTTAAATTCAACAGTCATAAATTACACTAATAGCAAAAAACTATTAGAGAATCAAGACAGAGAAATTAAAAGATTAAATGAAATAATAGAAAAACAAGGAGGAACAGATGGTAACTAAAAAAATAGAAACAAGAGATTATTTGAGAAAGCTTATAACAAGGGCTAACAAGGAAGCAGGAGTAAAATTTAATTCTTCTAAACTTAATAACAAGGAAGAATGTGAGGAATATCTTTTAAATTTAATTAAAACTCTAAGACATAAGAAGCAAGATAATAAGGATTATATTAAAGAGATAGACAGTTTAAAAGAGGAAATAGAAATTTTAAATACTGGAAATAAAAGGCTTGAATCTAAAAAAATGTTCTATATAACTCAAGCAGATGAAGCTAAAAAAGCAAGAGAGCAAGAAAAAAATTATAAAGAATTTTATCAAAATATGGCTGATAAATATAAAACTGCTTATAATATTCAAAGAAAAGATAATATTATTTTAAATAAAATTAATACATTTTTTATGTATGTTATAGCTTTAGAAGCTCTTTCAATCGCTATGCTAATCTGGAAGTGATGAAATGAAGCAGAGATTTGAAATACCATATAAGCCAGATAGTATGAATACACACTGGCGAATGGGCAACAATGTAACTTATCTTAGCAAGAAAGGGAGAGAATTCAGGGACAATGTTCAACAGTTTATAAAATTACAGAAATATAAAACTTTTAAAAATAAAATCAAAGTCAAAATAGAGCTATGTTTTAAAAACAAAAGAGAAAGAGACATAGATAACTATTTTAAAGCGATATTAGACAGTTTTAACGGCTTTCTATATGAAGATGATAAATTAATCTATGAACTAAGTTCAAGTAAGAAATTAGGCTGTGATAGAGATTATTTTATGATAGAAGTTGAGGATCTATAAGAATGAGTTTAGCAAAAATTAGAGATATTCCAAACTTGATAAAAAAGCTGGGAGATGGAGAATATCGGATAAAAGTTAAAGATGATAGAATAATTATATTTTCTAAGAATAGTAGATATGAAAATCATGAATTAAGAAAAATTCTTGAAGATATAAAAAAAGATGAGCTCTAAAAACTCATCTTTTTATTTTTTTATTTTTTATAATTTCTTCTATCTCCTCCATTTCTTCAATAGTTGCAAATTCTTTTATAAATCTAAGGCATGTACTTTTTAACCTGCTTCTATTTGCTTTAGCTTTCGCTTCTGGGTTTTTTTCTAAATATCTTTTTGTTGCTTCTGTTTGTTGCTTCTGGGTTTTGTACCCTCTTCTTTTTTCTTCCATTTTTCTTCCTCCTTGTATTTGTAGGGGCTTTTTACCCCTCAATTACCCTGTAAACTTCGTTGACAAAACTAAATTCCAAAATGTCTGTCTTGTCTTCTGTTAATTTTCCGTACCCAAATCTTTTGCTATCATCTTTAAATTTTTTTAAAAGTTCTTCTCTTTCGTCATCTGTTATTATATGTTTTTTAAAATAAAATGAGTAAGAACTTAAATCGTTTACCATTTCAATTTTTATACTTTTATTTTCTAATATTTTTTTAATATTTTTTCTTGTTATTTTTGTCATTTGAACCACTCCTTTATCTTATTCTTTCAAATTTTCTTTCAGTTTTTGGTCTCCAAGTCCCAGCCATTACTTCATCATAATGTTTTGCTATTTCTATGTGTCTTTTAATAGCTTCAACATCATTTACTTGTCTATGAAACATAAAAATATTTTCATAAACAGTTAATTTTAAAGTAATTCCTATTTTTTCATCTTCTACAAAGATTATTCCATTTTCATCTCTGTAAAATTTAATTCCTAATTCATTGTGGTTCATTAATTCTTTTAACATTTTTATCACTCCTATTATTGATTTTTTTATTAAGAAGTGATATAATCTAAATAGTTGAAGCTAGGATTATATCATTCTTAGTTTACCCCTCTGGGAGAGGGGGATAAATTACTTATCTTTTTTAGTAATTGTTAAAGTAAACCGCCAAGTTCCGATAACAATTATAAATTGGATTTTCATTTTATCACCTCCTTCCTTTGAGGTACTTACATAATAGCATATTGTAAACAATATGTCAACACTTTTTTAAAATATTTTTGTAGAACTCAAAAAGTCCAATAATATCAATAGAAAAAAGTGTAAAAAAAATTTAAAAATTAAATAAAATAATATCTTACAATCAAAATTTAATTAAAGTAGATGGGATATATAAGAAGAAGTTTATAGAGATATAAGCAACTTTTTATGTATCCCATTTTTATTTTTTTCAGTTTGGAGGTGCTGGAAGATGTGAGCACAAGACAAAAAGTTTATAAGTTAATACTAGAAAAGAAAGATAACAAAGAAATAGCAACAGCATTAAATATAAGTGTAAGAAGTGTACAGCTATATAGAAGAGAATATGAAAAAGATTTGAATAAAAGCGAAAGCGAAATTAAAAACGAAAGCGAAAGCGAAAAAAAGAAGCGAAAAGAAAAAGCAAAAGTTTTGATTGAGTGTGGAGCAAGTTTAAAAGAAGCTAGTGAACAGAGTGGCACAACAATAGATACTGTTAAGAAATTGAGCAGTAAAGAGAAATTACAAGTTAAGCAGCTAGATTATTTAAAAGCTTTTAGAGAGAAATACAGTAGAGAGATAGCACAGAATAAAGAAGATAGATTTTGTATAAATACAGAAGCTAAAGAAAGAATTTGGCAAAAGCTAAGAGAATTCGGAATATCTAAAGAGCTTCAAGACACTTTAAAACAAAATGAATTAACAGAACAAGAAATACTTGAGCTTAATAGATTAGAAAGATTAGAGAGATTTGAACTTGAAAAAGCTAAGTATAAAAATTCTTTAGCATTAGAGTTAGCAGAAAAAATAGAAAGTATGACAGATACAGATATCATAAAAGTTTTAGAGTATATAAAAGAGCTGGAGAACAATACAGATGAAAGCAATAATTAATTATTTAGAAAGGGTATTGAAAGCTAGAGAAGAAGAAAAGAAAAGTTATTTGATTTTTAAACCTCGTAAATATCAACAAGAATTTGTAAATAAATTTGATGAAGGGATTAGATTTTTCGCTATTTGTTGGTGCAGAAGAATGGGCAAGGATATGTTTGCATTATATATAGCTTGCAGAGAATGCGTAAGAAAGCCAAGAAGCATAGTCTATTATATTTTCCCAACCATAAAGCAAGGTAAGATGATGATCTTGGAGGGATTTACAAATGAAAAGCAAAGAATACTTGAGGCTATTATCAGTAAAAAAGCTTTAAAACTTCCAGAAAAATCTGATAAGCTGTTTCACTCTGATAATTCTATAAGATTTAAAAATGGATCTATTATATATTTTGTTGACAGTAGAGTTGCAGATACAAAGGTTGGAGGTAACTTGGATTTAGTAGTATCATCAGAAACAGCTATGCAATTAAACCCAACTTTATTAGATTTACTTTTACCAGCAATAGAAAATGTTGATGGAAAATTAATTTTAGTAAGTACCCCCCGTTTAGGCAGTCAATTTAACGAAATAATAGAAAGTACAGACGATAGATATTATAAAGATATAATGAATGCTTTAGATCCGAGAGCAGTAGATGATAATGGAAATAAAATTTGGACTGATGAAAAGTTAGAAAACACAAGAAAAATGATGTCTAAAAGCAAGTTTGATGAAGAACTTCTTTGTAAATTAGATGTAGCTAGAGAAAGTAGTATTTATGGGTATAGTTTATCACAAGCAGAATGGATAAAAGAAATAAATTTATCTAACAAAAAGTTATATGTTAGTGAGGATCTAGGGATAAATGACAGTACTGCATTAGTATTTACGGTAGATAACACTATAATTCATCATTATGCTAATACAGACAAGGCAACAATACATTATATTGAGTATATAAAAACATTTATGAAACAAGCTAATATCAAAGATGTAGAGATTATACTACCTCATGATGCTAGAAATAGACAAGACGCTATTGATTATTTAACAAGTAGAAGAGAAGCATATAATCAACATTTTAAAGATGTTAGAGTTTTGAGAGCGTACGAAGTAAATAAGACTATTGAGATAACAAGACACAGTATAGAACAACATAAAATCAAGTTCTTAGACTGTGCAGCAGTTAGGGATATGGTAAGACTTATGAAAGCATATGAGTGGAAAATAGATAATAGCACTGAGGAAAATTTAAGAGTTCCAATTCACGGCAGAGGACTTGCAGCAAGCAATACTTGCGACGCAGTTGAATACTATTGTATGAGTATGTTTTTAGAAGAATATGAAGAAAAAATGAAAGAATTTGTATATCAAGATAATTACGAAAATGGGGACTATGATTTTTATGATTAAGCAATTAAATCAAAATGAAATTGATGAGATAAGAAAAAAGATAGATAGTTTTAAAACTGATGACTATTATAAATACTATTTTGATGAAACAGAAGAAAATAACCCTGACAAAGCTTTCTTGATTGATGATAAATACTACATAGATTTTACAATTTATAATGATATTTGCTTTATGGGAGTAATTGATATCAATAAAGAAATTAAAACAACATCAAATTCAGTGTATGAACTTTTAAAACTGTTTGATGAACAATTAAAGTATTATCAAAAAATAGCTCAATGGTGCTATAAAGCTAATAAAATTGCTTATAGATTTCATAAATTTTTAAAGAATAGATATAGTTGTATAAGTACAGAAGATGAGAAAAAATCAATAATAGGAGTGATGTTATTATGAAAAGATATGAAAGCTTAAAAGAAAGATTTAATGAAAAAATATTTTGCAAAGGTGGTGGAATAGGAGGCTTTATAGGAAATACATTAGGATCTTTAACTGGAGGATTAATAGGAAGAGATCCAAATAAAGCAGCTAAAAGAGAAGCAGAAAGACAAAGAGAAGCTGAAGAAAGAAGAATCAAAGAAGCAGAAGCAACAGCTAAGCGTGAAAAAGAATTTTCTGAAAAATTATCAACAGATATAAGAAATCTTGAAGGGGCTAATTCACAGCAACAACTTGTACCAGCCCCAAAAACTACAACTGATTTTACTAAATCATTAAAAGAAGAAGACGAAAAAGATAAGCTAAAGAAAATTTTTAGCAAGTAGGTGAAAAAATGAAAAAACCAACGAAAGTGAAGTTAGTATACTATTTTGAAGAAGCTAAGTTATACAAAGAAGAAATTAAATCAGATTATAACGAAGTTTTTGAGTTAACAGATATTAATTTCAAGATAAGAGATGAAACAACACGGCAAAAATTGACAACTAGAAAAGTTGATAGTACTGTTCTCGAATGTATTAGATTCTTAAGCAATTTCATAATGACATCTGTATTCAGTAAAACAGAGTGTTGGGCAAGATTAAAATCAAATATAGATGTAATTAAAGCTATAACTGATACAGATACAGCAGGTGCTGAAATGATAGTAAATGAAATAGACGAAGTTCTTGAAAAGAATTCGGAATCAGTATTCTGGACTAATGAAAGAACTAACTATTATACAGAAACTAATAAAGCTTTAATTGATTGTATTAAGGTTGGTACAGGTATAAGAAAAGTTGTGGAGTTAAATTCAACAGCTAAACCTTTCACATATGCTTATCAAAACTTGGATAACATATTCTTTTTAGAAGATAATCAAGGGAAACCCAACATAATTTTTAAGAAATATATTGAAAAAAATCTTGCCGATTTAAAGGATATGTTTGGGCATTTAGGTATGAAAATACCAACAGAGTTAAATGATGAAAATGATTTAGATAAAAAAATAACTGTAATAGAAAGCATAATAGGGGAGTTTGACGAAAATAAATCAGTAACTTCTTACTATCATTTTGTACATACCGAAGATTTTGCAGAAGAGTTATTATTTGAAGTTTTAGATTATAACCCTTATACAGTGTTTAGATGGCAAGTTGATAACTCTAACCCGTGGGGAATTGGAATAGCTAGGGCTAACAAGCATTTGATTAAAGAATTAAATGAAAATGTAGCAAAGAGAGCCGAACACAGGGATAAGATAGTTAATCCACCGATTCAATTTTTTGGAAATAGGGATTTGATAAGCAAGATAACATTGAAACCTAGTGCAGTAAATTACGGGGGTCATTTTAACGATTCTAATAAAGTTGGAATCCAACCTATAAACACAGGAACTAATTTGATTCCTATAGATCAAGATATAAACGACTGTAGAGATAGACTTCGTAGAGTGTTTATGGCGCAGCCGTTAGGAGATGTTGAGACTACCGCTAATAGAAGTGCTACTGAAATGAGTTTGAGACATGAAATGTTTAGAAAAGAGTTTTCAGGTACATATGAAAATATAAACACTGAACTTTTAGAGCCAACTTTTATGAATGCTTATTACATTTTAGAAAAAAAGGGATTACTTGAAGAGGTAGAAAATCAAGATTATGTAACTCATTCGCAAATACATTATGTAAATGAATTAACACAAAATAGTGGTAGAAATGAAGCACTAAGAATTTTAGATTTCTATAATATAGTTTCTCAATTAGTAACAGAAGAGGAAAAAGGATTAATAATGAAGTCTGAAAAGCTCGTAAATCATATTAGAGAAAAAATGAGAATACCAGTAAGTATTGTAAACAATGAAGAAGAAATTACATCAAAACTTGAAGACCAAAGAAGATTACAAGAAATTCAATTACTTGCAAGAGCTCAAGAGGATATAGGAAAAAGACAAGAAACAGGAATACCAGGAAGAGTAAAAGAAGGAGTTGAAATGCTAAATGAGTTCTAATAAATATGATATTCAAGTACAAAAATTCAAAGGGAACCAAGAATTAATAAATTTAATAGACTTGTGTATACTTGATTGGGAAAATTATAAAGAAGCTTATTATAGAGCAAATGGAGAATATCCAAGTGGAAGAAGTTTATTAACAAAGTTAAAATTTGACATTTTAGAGGAGGATAACAGTGGAAGATGAAATAATAGAAATTAATAACATTGATGAAACAACAGAAAAAAAACAAGCTGATGAACAAGCTGATGAACAAGTTGAAGAGCAAATTGAGGAAAAGAAAACAATAAAAGTATTTGACCCAAATGAAGTTAAATTTGATGATAACTTAGGATTTAGTGGGTATAATTTAGAAAAATTTAAAGATGATATTGATATGACTGATGATAGTGTAAGAGCGTTAGAAGCCTTTACAGCAGAGTATCAGAAGCTAGGATTATCACAAGAACAAGTTGAAGGTATCATAGGCTTTATGATTTCACAAAATAATCAAACAATGAGTCCAGAAGCAATAACTGAAAACTTAAAGAATAATCTATCTTATGAAGAGAAAAAATCATATCAAGCTAATTGCAATATTTTAAAAAACATTTTAAAAGGAACAGAAGAAGAAAAATATTTTAATGCAATAACATCGGATCCAGGAGCAATTAAAATACTAACAAAAGTTATAAATCATTTTCAAGGAGGTAAAAATGTAAATGGAATAAAAGAAAGAGAAGAAAGAAACATAAGTAGAAACTTAACAGCAGATGAAGGAATAGCAGAATTTAATAAATATATCTTAATGGGTGGAAAAGATATAGAAAATAAAAGAAAAGAAATACAAGGCAAATTGTTAAACAAGCAAGAATTAGAATATTTTAATCAAATAGCAGAGTAAAAAAAAGGAGATGATTTTAAATGGCAAAACCATTAGAACAAGTATTACAAGATAAATATGCAACACAAGCACTTATAGCAATGTCAGTTCAAACACCTATGGGGCTAGCTAAGTTCTGTGAAAAAGGTGATGCAACAAGTGGAGAAAGTTATACTCTATATAGAGCAGAAGGCTCTACTGCAAAAGATGGACTTCCATCAATGTACAATTCAAATGATAAAGGTTATGAAGAAGATGCTGGAAATAATGGTGGAGATGCTGGGCCACTAAAACCTTACAAAGTTTTTGGAGCTTATATATCTTCACAACATAAAATCCCTGATATTGATTTTAAAAAGACATCACTAGATGCAAAAGGTACATTACAAAAAACAATGGCAATAGCTTTATCACATAAAGAAGATGAAAAAATATTAAAATCAATAAAAGATAAAGATTCTGAATTAGCTAAAATAGACAATGCAACAAAAACTTTAGATAAAGAAGAAGTTATAAGAGCTCTAGTTGGAAAAATAGCTGTTGCTCATGCTAATGCTGCAATGACACCTGATGGACAAAAAGGGGTATCAGTTGTATTAAATATCAAAGACTGGGAATTATTAGTACAATCTAATTTCTTCTTAAATGGAGATTTTAAAGATTCTATTGAATGGGGAGATAATGAAAAACCAACAAGAATTAGAGGAGCAGAATTTTTAATTACAAGAGATTCTAATATGACACCATCAGGAACAATGTACATAGTACCATCTAATACTTGTGGTTGTGTAAATTGGAAAGGGACTGAAAAAGGTGTTGCAGAATTTCATGAAACAGATGGAGCTAGATGGCATTTACAAAACAGAAAATATATGGGAGCTATCTGTATAGAACCTGCTTTCATAACAAAATTCACTTTTAAATCAGCTTAAACCTTTAAGGGTAGGGTATAAAAACCCTACCTTTATTTTTATAGGAGGAACAATGGATTATAAAACAGGAAAGCTCTTAAATGTAGTTAGACAATTTGATAAAGCTAGTGGCAAATATGAAATTAATGGTATAGATACTGGGGAAGCAGTTTTTTTATATAGAAGAGAAAGAGAAATATTTATACCTATTCCCAGGGGTAATTACAACATAACTAAAGAAAATAACAATACATTCCTAAATGTAGATAATACTATAAATAAAGAAGCGATAGAATTTCAAATTGTATATGAAACAAATATCACTTCATCAGAATACAACGACCCTTATCCAGAACTAAAAATACTAGTTCAAAAATATAATGAATCTGTTAAAGATATTTTAAATATAAGTAAATATCTAAAAACAGTTGGAGTAAAAACAGATTCAGACCAGTTACATCAAAGCCAACTTTTACCAATGCTAGAGCCGAATACATTTTGGTATTCAGATAATAGAGGTGTAATAGGTACATTTCCTATTGGTAATTTAAATGCTACTTATCAAAAAATGGTAATGGACTTAAAAAAAGAGGTTGAAGAATTAATAATAGAAGAAAAAAAAGAAGCTATAAGTTCAATAGATTCTCTTTTAAATGAATCAAAATTTAATTTCAAAGAGTTGGTATCAAAAAAAATAAATAGTTTAAATACTACTTATGAAGATATCAAAAAAAGAATAAATGAATCTATAGAAAATTTCAATATAGAAGAAGCAAGAAAAATAGAAGAATTTAAGACTTCTTTACAAGTAAAAATAGAGGAATTAAATTCTTTAGCATCTACAATTTTTCAAGATATGAACAATGAAAAAAAAATAATCATAAAAAATTTAAGAAATACAATAACTGATTATATGAAAGAAAATAAAAGTATGTTTAAAGGAGATAAAGGTGATAGAGGAGATAAAGGTGATAGAGGAGATAAAGGTTTACAAGGTGTGCAAGGAATACAAGGCAAACAAGGAGAAAGAGGTCAGGGTATTACAAGCATCCGTGCTATAAGTAATAACCAAGTTGAAGTTGTATACGGGGATAATAAAAAAGAGATTTTAACTATACCTACTGTACAAGGCCCAAAAGGTGAACAAGGTATTCAAGGACCAATAGGCCCAAAAGGTGAACAAGGTATTCAAGGACCAATAGGCCCAAAAGGAGATAAAGGGGAAGGAGCCAATATAGATGTTAGTCATTTTTTAAGAAATGATAGGAGTGAATCTATTAATGGAAATTTAACAGTCACAGGAACAGTATTGTCTAATAATAATATAACTGCATTTTCTGACATAAGATTAAAAACTAACATAAAGAAAATAGATTGTGCTTTAGAAAAGGTGTGTAAAATAAATGGATACACTTTTGATATCAATAATAAAAAAGGAACTGGAGTTATAGCACAAGAACTTAAAACAGTTCTTCCAGAAGCAGTAATAGAAACAGATACCGAAGAGAAATATTTATCTGTCGCTTACGGGAATATTGTAGGTTTATTAATAGAAGCTATAAAAGATTTAAAATCTGAAATAGAGGTGCTAAAAAATGATAAAAAATAGTGGACCTATTAGTATGAATGATATAAGAAAAGAATTAAATAAAAGTGGTTCTATTAATTTGAATGATAGCGATGTCAGGAAATTAGCAAATAAACCTAGTGGACCTATTAGTTTAAAAGATTTTTATGGTAAATCAAATATAGAAGTTATTTTGGACAGATATATTTCATATATTCGTGACCAAGATGATTATTATGTTTTTGATGAAGAAGATGTAAGTGGTTATAATGTTATAGATAAATATGAGTTTTCCAGGCTTGTTGTCAATCATGTGAGATTTCATATTGAAATGTATTTTCTCGAGGAAATAAAAGGATTATTAGGCAAAGATATATATGTTAGTTTTATTCTAAATGATGTTAAAACACCTGAATTTATTTTTAAAGTAGTAGAGGTAGATTATACATATCATATGACTACAACTTCAAAAGAATTGGCTGATATTTTTAATGACTATGTAAATAGTTTAGATGATACACCATTTATTATAAAAGCTTATATTAAATAATTGGAGGCATTAAATGAAAAAATATGTATACAGTGAAGAAAAAGCAATCAATGGTATATGGTTTTGTTTAGGTATTTTTGAAATGCACGAACAAATACCAGAGTATTTAAAAAACGAAATAATTTTTAACTCTAACTCTCCATTAGACGATTTATATTATTGGGATAAAGAATCAAAATCTGTAAAGATAAAAGATAATTATAAACTTTATCAAGAGGGAAAATATAAGTTAAAAGATGGGGAAAAAATAGAAAATAATACAATAATAAAAATAGAGCAACCAACAAAATATCATAAATGGAATAAAGATAAATGGAAATTAAATTTGTCTGAAGTAAAAAAAATATTTGAGAAAAAATTTAAATATGAAAGACAACAAAAAATAGATGCTGATTTTGAATACAAAGGTGCTATATTTCAAATGAGAGAGAACGAAGATTTAAAAAATTTTGAGCAAAAGTTAATGTTGTTATTGTTAAATAAATTAAAACCAACAGATATTGAAAGTTGGAGATTAAAAGATAATACATATAAAGATTTTACAATAGCTGAACTTTTAGAATGTGCTGATTTATGGGGTGCAAGAAAAAAGACTATATGGAAAGATTTTAAAAGAGTTTGTGAAGAATTAGAAAAAGCTAATACAATTGAAGAAATAGAAAATATTAAATGGGAGGTTTAATTGAAAGTAGCATTAATTATTGGGCATAACAAAAGAAGTAAAGGAGCATATTCAACCATAGTTGGTAGTGAATATGATTATTGGAAAAGAATAGCAGAAAAAATAAAGGGAGAAATTCCAGAATTTGTTGATATTTATGAGAGAAAACCTAATAAGGCTTATGTTCCTGAGATGAACGAAGTTTTAAAAGAACTTAACAAGAATGATTATAAGTTCTGTATGGAACTTCACTTTAATGCAGCAGCAAGTGAGCAAGCCAATGGTTGTGAATGCTTAGTTTATTGTGGAAATAATAAGGCTAAGGAGCTAGCAACAGATTTTATGGCTAGATTGCAAAACAAGTTTGGCAGCAAGATAAGGACCAAAGAAAATGTTATAAAAGTAACTATGCAAGAAAAAAGAATTGATGGAAAAACTTGGGAAGAAGAAAGAAAAGAAACTACAAGAGGCTTAATTCTTGTGCTGGATAGCAAAACAAGAGGAGGCTATGGAATATGTAATAGCAAAGATACTTATATTTTAGTTGAGCCATTTTTTGGTAGCAATCAAGATGAAAGTTTAAAGTTTTCTGTGGAAAAAGATGTTGTAGATTTATTTGTTAATTTTATAAAAGAAAATATTTTATAAACAGTCTGGCCAGACAGTTATTATAAAAATTTAAAAAAATTAGGAGGTTTAAAAATGAGAGATTTAATTAATCAAGTAGTAGGATATTTGGCAGGTTTTAGTGTAGAACAATGGATATGGATAGCAGTAGCAGGATTGATTTTGCTTTATCTTATTTACAATAGAAAACAATATGTAAATGTATTTAAACAATCAGTAATTTTTGCAGAAGAAAGTTTCAATCATGGGGAAAACAGAAAGAAATTAGAAGCAGCAGTAAATTTTATACTATTTAGAACTTCTAGTTTACCTTGGATAGCAAGAATTATAATTATTAAATTTATTAGCAGAAAAAGAATGATTAATATTATAGAAAAGACATTACAAAAGTTTTCTGATATTTTTGCTAATGGATATAAAGTAGATATAAAAGGTAATGAAGATGGAGAAAACTAAATTAAAATTAGATTTTATTTCAAATAAAAAAGCAGTTTTACTCCAAGATTATATCTACTCAATCAATGGTTATGATATTAAGGTGTTTAGAGGTTTCATTACTGATGGAGCCTCTGTACCTAAATCTTTACAATGGTTATATAATCCTTATGGCAAATATATTAATGCAGCAGTTATACACGATTATTTGTACTCTGTATATAATAACACTGGAATTAATCGTACCTTAGCAGATAAGATATTTAGATACATTATGAAAGAAACAGGAGTTGATAATAGAACTGTAAGAAGATTTTATAATGCTGTTAAATATTTTGGGGAAACATCTTGGAAGTCTAAATTGCAGAATGAAGGATACAAAGATAGAGCTATAATTGATAGAACTAAGGAGGCTAAGGAATATTATAACCATTGGTATAAAGTGTTAGGGATTAGGTGATATTATGGATGCTACATTATTACAATATGGAGCAATAGGAGCTATGCTTATATATTTCATCTGGAAAGATAAAAGTACATTTGAAATGTATAAAAATACTATGCAAAGAATGGCTGATTTATTGGAAGCTATTCAGAAAGAACAATCAGAATTAAAAAAAGATGTGGAGGAGATTAGAAAATTCATCAAGTAATGGGTAGGTTTATTACCTACCCGAAAAGGAGTGTAGCTATGAAAAGAGAAGATATAATTTCAAAGGCTTTTTCTAAACTTGGAAATAATGGTTCGTATAACGATAACGGTGGAGAAAGATATCAAAAAGCCGTAGCTTTGCTAGATAGTTTTTATGAAAATATAGCAACTGATACAACTTTTTTATTCAATGCCATTACGGTTAAATTAACAAGTACAGGTCAGAATGAGCAAGGGGAATACAGATACAATGTGCCTATTGACTGTTTGAATGTTATTAATTGCCAAAACATAAATAGAGGATTAGAAAATTATAGAGAAGAAGGAGAGTTTATATATTCCACTTCAAGTGAATTATTCATTCATTATTGTAAAAAATTAGATTTTGATGAATTACCAGATAAGTTATTTAATTTATTAGTGTGTGGGTTAGCTAAAGAATTAAGTTTAGCTTTCAATGCTTATAATGACAGATATCAATTATTAGATGCTAAATATCAGGAAGAAAAAAGAAACATTATATACCAACAAGGCTTTAATCATAATGTATGGGAGTAGAAGTATGATAAGTAGAGTAAATTTATTTAATTATGGAGAAGTAGGAGAAAGACTATCAGGTATAAGAGAATCTGAAATACATCAGCAATCAGCACAAAAAATTGAAAATTTCATAATAAATGAAATGGGAAATTTAAAGATAGCAAAAAAATGGGAAGAAAACATTTTGCCAAATGGGGAAATATTCCATCGTTTATTTGATACAAAATACAATTTTTACATTGGTGTATCAGAAAATTATATTTATACAATAAAAAAAGATTTAAGTAAAATTCTGTATAAATTTTCTATAAACTCTAATTATAAGGAATTTAAATTTGTAGATGATAAGTTATTTGGAAAAGGGAATCCTTATTTGGTATATGAATTTGATAAAAACACAGGAAATATAGGAAGTTCTAACTTTTTAGAACTTCTTAAATATCCTATTAAAGATAGACAAGATGTGAAAATAGATGTGTATAAATGCTATAAATTAAAAGATACTACTGAAATAAGAGTATCATTATTAGGTACTTATACTAATCCTAGAATTAAAAGCGATAATGGTATTTATCTTTTTGAAACTAATATAAAGTTAGAAAGGCTTTATAAACAGTATAAAACAAGTATTACAGATAATATAATAGATGGTGCAACTGATGGAATGGTTTTTGGTGTTATGCACGGATATTTTAAGAAAGATGAAGAAAAACAATATTTATTAGGAAACAACAAAGTAGAGTTAGTTGTTGGTGGAACAGATAATAAATATGGTTCAGAATATTTTACAACTTTTAATAAGAATGTTAGTGGTGAAATAGGATATGGTGAATTAAAGGAATTAAAAAATGATATTATAGATATAGGAATGTTCTCTGATAGGTTATATATAATAAAAGATGGGATATTCTATTTTTCTAAAAAAGGAGATTATTTTGATTTTAAGAATGATACAAAAGCTGATAGTGCATTTTTCTTTAAGCCAAACCCTATAAACAATATCTTCCCAAATATATATTCGTCAGAAGTTGGTGATAGAATGTATGTTACAACCAATAAAGGAGTATATGTAATTAGTTCAGGGAGTGTCTTTTCGTCAACTAATTATTCTGTACATATAGCTAGTGAAATTCCTTGTAGAGATAATGGGGTTTTAATATCAGATAATTTTTTTTACATATCAGAAGAAGGACAGTTAAAATGTGTGCAAGTCATACCTAATCAAACTGGATATGAAACTTTTGTAACTGTAAATGTTGAAAAATACGATATCTATTCTGAATGTGATAGTATAGGTAAGTTAAAATATGATGACAGAATAATGCTTGTTGGTACAAAAAAGAAAAAGAAATCTTTAGATACAAGTTTTAATTCATTAGTTTTTTATCAAGTATTAGATTTTAATATTTTTAGAAGATTTACTATAACACAAGATTATAAATTCAAAAAAATAATTTCTTTAGATAAGTATTTACTTTATCAAAGTGATAAAAATATTTTGCTGTGTGAAAGTAAAAATAATGTTAAAACAGCAAAATTGAAAATTAATACACCAGCAATTTCTACTGAAAAAGGTGGAAACTACTCTAATGATTATCAAAGTAATGTAGAAAGAGTTTTTATAAAAGTCCTAAATGAAGAAAGTCAAGCTATAAAAGGTATGAAAATAAATAACACAGCTATTTCAAAAATACCTGAAGAAAGTGATTTATTTAGTTGCTTTAGACTTGATGAGCAATTCCCAATTTTAAATGGATATGAAATAGAAATTACAACTAATGAAAATGATAAGATTTTTGAAATACTAGGAATAGACACAAAGATAAAAGTTGCTAGTGATTAGGAGGTAGAATATGTTGTCTGAAATAATTCAAGGTGGAAAAGGATTATCTCAAATCTTAAATGGGTTCAATAATAGTAGAGCAGCAAAAAAGATAGCAGGAATACAAAGAGAAATAGCTGGAATGCAGTTAAAATATAATAAGAAACAAGCTAAAGAAGCTACTGAAACAAACTTAAGAGGAATGTTAAGACAGTACGCATCAGCTAGAGAAAGTTTATACGAACAAAAAGAAAATGTAAGAATGAATTTAAATTTCAAAAGTCAAATGAAAGGTGTTGAAAAAAAAGACAATTCTTATATTACAGATAGTAAAAATAAGCTAGAAAGTGAATTTTTTGAAAATATGAGAAATACCATAGAAAATCAAAAGAACGATTCAATAAATATATCTAAGCAAGGTATAGACCAAGTATATCAAGCACAAGGAAGCTATAACCAAGCTATAACTAATATCAACGGAGTTGAGATTCAAGCTCGTCAACAAGCTAATCAAATGATACTTAATGGTATAACTGATGTTGCTATGGCTGGGATATCAGCTTATAAAAACTTTAAAGCAAAATCGGAATTATCTACTGATGATTCAAGCAAAGAACAGCGTGTAAGTAAGGTTAATTTCTCTAAGCCTTATAGTTTTAACAGAGGATTTGATTCTGGTTTTGGAAGACCTAAATTAAGTTTAGGAGGAGGATTCTAATGGATTTTTTAGAAAAGGTTGTACAGAATGAAAGAACAGGTGCAAATATAACTGGTGTTCAAGTAGATACAAGCACACAACATTTATTAAATAAGCCTTTCTTAAGAGGTTTTGAAGAATTAGAAAAAATAGCTAAAGAAATGGATGCTATAAAAATAAAAAATAAGAGAACTGAATTTGAATTAAGTTTAGAACAAATGGATTTAGATTTTGCCGAAAAATGGAATGATCCTAATATATATAAGGATAAAGAAAAATACGAAGCTATGTTAGAAGATAGAAAGAATTTACAATCTGAAAAAATAAAATTATTAAATTCTAATATTTATTATAATAGAGATGAAAAATTAAATCTAAAAAAAGACTTAGATAATAAGAATAAAGGTATAATTTTAGGGTATCAAAAAAATAGAAATATTGAGTATTTAAAAGAAACTATAAATAGTACCAATGCAAACATAGACCAGATTATAGCAATAGGGCAAAAAAATATTTCTCCTACTGATTATGAGAGTATTAGTAAATATGTAAAAAAAATATCAGAAAATCTTTCTTATTTACAACAACCACTAGGATTAACAGATAAAGAACTAGAAAATATGATAGGTGCTAGGTCAAAAACATTGATTAACGGTATTTACCAAGAACACTTAAATAAAATTATATCAGATCCTAATATGAGTATAGATAAGCAAGAAATAGAATTAAAGAAATTAGCATATTCTATGGATAACAAAGAATATAAAGAAAAATTAGCATCAGACCTTGCTAATGAATTTGCTAAAGAAGATGTGGACCAAGCTAAAGAATATTTTTTAACAAGCTTTGATACTGAAACAAAAACTATAATAAATCAGTATAGAGCTAGGTTTAATGAAATAAAAAGAGCAAGAATGAGAGCTGCAGCTGCTGAAGAAAGAGCAAGAAAAAGAGAAGAAAAAGAGAGAATGCAAATGCTGCAAGCAAATTTTAATATAGCTTATAATAGTGGAAATTATACTACTATGGAAAATGCAATAACTGCTAAAACATCAAAAGGTGTAAGATATGATGATAGAGTACTTGGAGAAATTAATGCATTAGAAAGTGGTAACATTAATAATTCAAGAATTTATCATATAACAGGTAAAAGTGTACAAGAAATTAATGCTAGCAACGAATATATAAAAGGATATGTCCCTGAAACTGTTTTAGATAATATGAGAGTAGATGTAGCAAATTCAATGAGAGATGGAAAATCAGAAACACAAGCTATTATTGATGTTGCTGGGGCATACAGTGGGGATAATCCAGAGATGACACAATTAGTTGTAAATTCTTTAACACAAGATGGAGGATATACAAAGAGTATTGATGTAGGAATACAAGCTAAAAAAGGAGATGTTATAGCAAAAGCTAAATTAGGAGCAATAGGAAGTATTGAAAAAACAAGAAATTTAACACCTCAACTTGATGGATATCTAATAGAAGAATACACTTCTTCTGATGAAGCAAAAGCTATGATTAATAAATTAGTTGAAAAAGGCGCTGATAGATATACAGCTAAAAAAGCTGTTGCCGAATATAATGCTGGACTAAGAATCCAAGAATATCAAACAAGAACAGGTAATTTAACTGATAAAGATATTTTATATACTGGAGATATGATTTGGAAAGATAAAAACAATGCTAATAAAAAAATGAAATCAATGCTAAATCAAGATACTGCTGTTGAGGCATTTGCAGATAGTATAACCCCTAGAAAAAGGATGAAATCAACTGGTTTAAAAGGAGACCTAAAATTATGAATAAATTAAATGAAGTAGATTTATTAGATATGACAGGAACTACTAAACTTGAAGAAAATTATATATCTAAATCTTTAAACTATGGTTACCAGTCTGCAAAGAACATTACTAAACTTATGTTTAATGATTTGATGAATAGTTCTGATAAAGATATGATAGCTTGTGAAAAAGCTAAAAAAAGATTTGATTATAATCCAGATAAAAAAGTTGAAAAATTAGAAAATAAAGTAAGTAAAAGAAAAGAAATAATGGATGTTTATAGAGAGGCAGAGCTTGCGAACAGGAGAGAATACGAATATTTTTATAATAGTTTAGGAGATAATACATTTCAAAAAGTTATTTCTCGATTAGTGTATGGTGCTGCTTCAACTTTATTTAATCCAATAGAATTAACAAAAAATATTGCAATAAATACAGCAGTAAATGTATTAGTCCCTGGTAGTGGTGTTGTTGCCTCAATAAGTAGATTTGGGGCTAATATGTTTTCTGACACTGTTGATAATTACTATTCTAATACTTGGGAAGATAAATTATTAGGACTAGAAAGAGAATCATCAGAAAAATTAGTACAAGCACTTGGAGGAGCTGTTGTATCAAATGCAGTATTTCCATTAGTGAAAATCACAGGGAAAAAAGTTTTTAATTTTGCAACAGATAATATATTCGTAAAAGGTAAAACAATAAATGGAGATATTTTAGACCCTATTGTATTTGATAATTATAGAAAAGAGTTAGGAGAAGTAACAGCTATTGATTTAAGTCATAGAGATTATAAAATTGTAGATAGTATAAAGAAGGAAGTTATAAAATCACAACCTATTGAAGAGGGAATGCAAAGAGTATTTCCTAAACAAGAAATTAAAAATAACATTATTAAAGAAAGAACAGGAGTAGAACCAGGTATCATTGATTTTACAAAAGGCAGAGAAGAGCTATTGGATATAGGAAATATTTTAAAAAAGAAAGGGATAGAAATACAAGCTAAATCTAAAAAAGAAATTAATTTAAGTGAAGCTATAAGAAAATCTAATAGAAATATGGATAAAATGGCTTTAGATTGGGTTGATAGATATATTTCGGCTCCATATATAGTAACAAAAGATGGGTATAAAGTAGAAACATTAAAATCTATGAGAGATATGCATCCAATGTTTTATGATACACTTTCTATGAGTTTTAAAGGTCAAGGGTACAATGATGTATTAGGTGAAGCATTAGAAAACAAATCAGTGGTTAATTCGGTTTTGCTTCAAGTATCAGAAAGAAAACAAATGCCATTTTTAATAAAAGATGTAGAAGATTCTGATTGGGACATTAACAAATTAAAAAATTTTTCATATAAGAAAAATAATAATTTTAGAAGAGCAATAGAAAATGGAATAACTTATAATGTTAAAGAAAATGAAGCTTTATTAAAAACTTCTCCTAAATATAATAAATATTTATCAAATACAAATAATATTGAAAGTTTTGCCAAAGAAGTTGCAGATGTATTTAATGATTATAAAAGTAAAAATTTAACTTATGATGAAGTGGTAGCAGTATTAGAAGCTAAAAGGTCAAAATATGAAACTATTGCTATAACAAAGCCTAATGGTGGAGAAATGTCATATAAAGAATTTTTAAATATTGGAAGTAAAACAATAAGAGATAAAGAGTTTAATATTGATAAATTAGTCAATGATGTTGAAGCAATAAAGCAAAAGAAAGTTGATACTGCTATTATTAAATTATCTATCAATAAAGATAAAATGTTAGAAGATTTAGCAATAAAAGATATTGAATTTTTTAAAAAAAAATTTGGAGAAAAATTAAATAATTTAAAATTTATTGCAGAAGGTGGAGAATTTGATGATAATTTTAAAAGACAATTACATCATTTTTTAACAGAAACTACAAAAGATGTAAGAGAAATTGAATTAGATATGAAAGAAGCTGGACTAAAAGAAACAGACTTAGATAATTATGACTTAATGAAATTTATAAAAAATAATTTTGTAGGAGAAAGTCAAAAAGAGAGAATAAATAATTTCTTAGATTTTGCAGAGCCCTATTTAAAAGATAACTATGATATGTTAAATATTATGGATAGACTTATAATGAACGAACAAGCAGCAATGAGCACTTGGGGAGTACCTTTTAAAGTTTTAGATGATTTAGTTAAGGAAGATGGGAGTTTGTTATCTTTCTTTAATACTATACCTATATTAAGAAAAAACCTTTTAGATGGTAAAAATTTTATTGAAGAATATGAACACAATAAAGGATTTAAAGAAATAGCACCAGTAGTTATGGAGAAAATAAATAATTTTATAGAATCAGAATCAATATTTAAAAGTTCAACACAGAAAGAGCCAGCAAAAGAAGTAGTTAATACTATGTTAGGTTTTACAAGAGGTTGGCTTTTATTTGCTAGTGGAATAAAAGAAACATTATCCCATCCAGTTTTAGCGACATTAAAGACTTTAAAATATGGAGGAAATTTAGCAAAAAATTTGCTTGTCGCTCCTATTTCAGCTGTATCAACAGCATATAATTTATTAGAGCCTTTAGCTTCTAGTTCTTATCATTTAGGAAAATTATATAGAGGAATTGGAAAATTTATAGCTGGAGATCATGCTGATGAGTTAGCATTAATGGAATTGGGAGTTAATGCCAAAATGCTTTTGGGTAATGGAGAAATATCAGGATATTCTAAATTTAAAAATGTATTAAGTAGTACTTCAATGATGTTTCAAAACTCTATGCAAAAAAATAGATATATTGCCTCAAGAATTATAGGAATAAACACTATTAAGAAAATACTAAATACAGAAAATTTTGTAGAATTAAAACCATCATCTAAAAAGCTATTGCAAGCATTAGGTATAGGAAATGATGAAAGTTTTAAATTATGGAAACAAGAAGTAAATAGCAGTGATAATGGATTAAAGAAAGCATTGTATCAAGATGGGTATTCAGATATAACTAAAAAAATACATCAACTAATAACAAGGAATGCTTATGAAGAAGATACACTAAGCCCACTTAGAAATAATACAGAAATAAATGATATGACAGCACAAATAAAATTAATGTTTACAAGCTATAACAGAAGTATATTAAAATATTTTGGGGATGCTGTAAGATTTGCAGAATTAGAAGATGGAACATATATAAATAGATTTTCAATAGAAGCTATAGGAAGAGATATAAAGGATTTAACTTCTGTTGGACTACCTGGATTAACATTGTTAGGTATAGCCTCTCTTGCTGGAAAGTATGGAGAAGCTAAAATATTAGGAAGTTCTGAAGATGAAAGAATGGAAGCACAATTCAAAAGTGCTTTAGATGGAAATATTGATTCAATGTTAGGTATAGCTCAAGATGGATTGGAAGGAGCTATACCGATTGATGTTATTTACCAAAGAAGAGGAGGTTCTCCTATATCGTCTGTATATAATCGTATACATAGTGGGATAACAGGAGATTTAACAAATTTAGTTCCAGAGAAAGTAGAAATTTTTACAAGAAAATTTTTTAATAGTAGAGAATATAAAAAATATAGTGGTTTAAATAAGCAAGAAAAAATAATCTATGACCGATTGATATTAGCAGATAAGATAGCAAATGACAAAGGAAATGATTTTGTAGATTATTTAATTGCAAAATTTACATCTGATAGAGCAATAGAAGATGGAGAAATGACAGCAATAGATGCTTTAGAATTAAAAAGACAGTATGGATACAATGATAAAGAAATTATGAAAAAACTTAAAGATAGAGGAATAGATACAGTGAAAAAGTATGCTATAATTAACAGCGAAAATGAAGAAGAAGTTATAAAAAATGTTCAAAATGGAATTGAAATAATTTCTGAAAATAATTTATCTGAAAAAGAAATTGTAGAAAAATTAGATGAAAAAAATGAATTTTTCAACGATTACAAAGAATATAAAAAAGAAGTTAAAGAAGTAGAAATAAATCAGGATGAACAAAAAGAATTAGAAGCATATCAAAAAAAATTAGAAGCAGAGGGATGTGATGAATTTGAAATTTTAGAGAAACTTACTATCTATCAAAATGAGCTACATAAAAGCAAAAACCTAACATATAATAAATAAAGAGGAGATTATTTTTTTCTCCTCTTTTTATATATACCATATTCTTTATCAAAATCTTTTAAATCCGATTTTATACAAAGCATATTAAAAATAAAAATTAATATAGGGAAAGGATAAAAAGCATTATTTTTATAAAAATCCCATACAAGTTTAGGGATAAAATATTTATCAAATTTTATAAATATACTTACAAAAAAAGATCCTATGTGCCAAGTCATACCAAAAACTAAAAGTAAACAATACACACCTAAAGTTGCCCCAAAGAATGAATATACTAAGTTTCTAAATATTGAAACACCAATACCATCCTGAAGATAAAATTTGATTTTGTAATGTAAATATAAATAACATAAAATAGGGATAATCCAGTCTAAAACAAACCAATATGGCTTTGAGTAATAAAAAGTAAAAATATGAGTAAAGTGATAAAAAATAGCTGCAATTAATCTAATTAAATTTTCTAACCATTCTCCCATAACAATTCCTCCTTTTATATATTATATCATTTTTTAGATAAAAAACTCCCTCTTTTTTATCATAGCCAACAAGTAGCCAACAAACTATAATTTTGTATGATAAAAACTATTTTAAATTATAGAAAAAATTGAAAAATTAATATTTCTATTGTAAAATATAAAAAGTGAAATGTGAAATTAATATAAAAATAAAGTTTTTCTTGAAATAAAAAAATTACTATTTTAAAAATTATATTTTAACTGCTTGATAGCCATTATTGTTTTGTGAGCTCCACAAAGGCTCACTCAACAATAATGGACATCGCAGCAGTTTAGTTAAAAATTATTCAATTTTGTTTTCAAGAAAAACTTAGATCATTTATATGTAAATAGAAGTGTATAGGGAGTAGAAATGAATAAACATAGTTTTAATGTTTTAGAATTTGATAAATTAAAAGAATTAATTTTAGCAAATATAGTAATAGATGACAATAGGGAAGTTATTGAAAATTTAAAGCCATATAAAGATTTATCTGCACTTAATAATGAATTAAAAACAGTTAAAGATTTTATGGACTTACTTTCTTTTGATGGTGGTTTTGAAGCTATTGGACTTAGAAATATCAATAGTCTTATGGAAAAAATAAAACTTATAGGGACTTATCTTGAAGTTGAAGAACTTTGGGATATAAATGTAAATTTAAGAACTGTAAGAATTTTTAAATCAAGACTTGATGAATTAGGAAAATATAAGCAACTTAGAGAAACAATAGGAAATATTCCTAATTTAAGAGTAATTGAAGATGTGATAAATAAAACTATCAATCCTGAAAAAGAAATAAAAGATGATGCTTCTCTTGATTTAAGAGATATTAGACTTCATAAAAAAACTTTAAATATGAATATTAAAAGAAAATTTGAAGAACTTTTTGAAGAACCATCTTTATCAAATGCTTTCCAAGAAAGAATAATAACAGAAAGAGATGGAAGAATGGTAACTCCTGTAAAATATGATTTTAAAGGACTTATCAAAGGTATAGAACATGACAGAAGTTCAAGTGGGCAAACTGTTTTTATTGAGCCACTTTCAATAGTTTCTTTAAATAATAAAATGAGAGAATTAGAAACTAAGGAAA
>ERZ773022.468-NODE-468-length-33074-cov-11.778249_pt1 | contig 33074 bp, 27 predicted proteins | sample MGYA00580839_ERZ773022 | MGnify/ENA primary metagenome ERZ773022 (study PRJEB29015, sample SAMEA2738020) | human oral metagenome | biome: human oral; feature: human-associated habitat; material: dental | place: China | collected 2044 ... | reverse complement strand
GCGCGCGCGGCAATCGAGCGTGTCTATGAACCTGCGGCGGTGCGTTGGCGCGGGCTGGGGGAAATTCCCGCCTCGGGGCTCGTGATGCGGGAGGAATATGCGGCGTTTGACTTTGCCCGCGTGCGTCCGCTCGCGCTTGCGGCGGTCGGGGACGGGCGGAACGGCTGCCGCTGCGGCGAGGTGCTGCGCGGTGCCATCGTGCCGCGCGACTGTGCGCTCTTTGGCAGGGCATGTGTGCCGGAGCACGCGATTGGCCCCTGCATGGTGTCGGTCGAGGGCACGTGTGCCGCATGGTACAAATACGGAGGAGGAAAATTCCGCTATGGAGCATGAGGTCATCACACTCGCGCACGGCGCGGGTGGACAGCTTAGTCACGCGCTGATGGAGGAGGTTGTGCTGCCGGAGCTCGGCAATACGATTCTCAATACGCTGCATGACGGTGCAATCCTGCCCAATGCGGGACGCGTTGCGTTTACCACGGATTCCTATGTTGTGCAGCCGCATTTCTTCCCCGGCGGGAGCATCGGGCGGCTTGCCGTCTGCGGGACGGTCAACGATCTGGCGATGACGGGGGCTGTGCCGCGCTGGCTCTCGCTCGCCGTGATCTTGGAGGAAGGCTTTCCAATGGAGACCCTGCGCCGCATCGTGCGCGACATCCGCACGGCGGCGGAGGAGGCGGGCGTTCTCATCGTCACGGGTGATACGAAGGTCGTGCCGCGCGGCTGCGGCGACGGCATCTACATCAACACGGCGGGTGTTGGAGAGATGATCGAGGGCGTGGACATCGCTCCGACGAACATCAAGGCGGGCATGGACATCATCGTCTCAGGTACGCTCGGCGACCATGCGGCTACGGTCATGGCGGCGCGGCACAATCTGACGCTCCCGCAGGGGATCATGAGCGACAGTGCGCCGCTCTGCCATCTGACGGCGGCGATGCTCACGGAGGCACCGTCCATCGCCGTCCTGCGTGATCCGACGCGCGGCGGCGTGGCGGCATCGCTGAACGAACTGGCGGATGCGGCGGGTGTCGGTATCCTGCTGGACGAGGCTGCGATTCCCGTGCATCCCGCCGTGCAGGGGGTCTGTGACATCCTCGGATTCGACCCGCTGACACTCGCGAACGAAGGGAAACTCCTCGCCTTCGTCCCGCCCGAAGACACAGAGCGTGTCCTCGCGGTGATGCACGCCGACCCGCACGGACGCGCGGCGTGTGTGATCGGGCACACGACGGCGGAGGCACCCGGATCGGTCGGGCTGCGCACCGCACTCGGCGGCATCCGCGTCGTGGATCTGCCGCTCGGGGAGCTTGTGCCGCGCATTTGCTGAATATCCGCTGAGAATTCGCTGTGGCGCAGGGGAGGCTTGTGAGGGGGCGATACTCCGTAGCAAACCCTAGTGGAGCAGGCGGAAACGAGGTGCTGACCTGTCCAAGAAGCAAGTCCTCAGGACGCAGCTGATTGGGTAACAGGTCGTATGGGAAAACGTCCCAAGAACACGAGTGTTAGCGACGTGTGATTGGTTGACGTTGACCGCTCACGTTCTGCCCCTGCGGATTTTAACCGTTCAAGCGAAGCGCGTTTGGAATCCGCAGGTATTTCAGCAGATAAGTGCCCGAGCGCTTGCGTAACGAGGGTTCTGCGAGGAGTATTGCCCACCAAAAATATTTCCGCGCACAAAAAAGCGGGCAGTGGTCAGCTGCCCGCTTTTTCCTTGAAGAATCGATGAGAACCTAGCCTTTCTCCCGATCTCCCTCTTTTTATCTATCTGTAGTAGGATGATAAAAAGCTACTTCGTGAGATGCACGTCGGGAATCTCGACATCGTGATGTGTGTCGGGATCGACATTCGAATACACGCCCGGCTTCGTCTCGAATGCCTTGAGATTGTCCGCGTTCGCCTCGAGCATATCCTTGACGAACTGCTCCACTGCATCTGCAAAATATACTGCCATTTCAATTCCCCTTTTCTATTTATATTTGCGCTGCTGCGTTTTCAACTGTCTTTAATTTAACACTTTTTCTGTATGGATGGAAATATTGCTTTTTGATAAAAAGATAGAGACTGACTATAGAAAAATTTTATCTGCTTGTGACTTTTGCCCTGTTCATCGCAGCAGATATATAGTAAACTAATAACGGAATAGTTATTATGAATCGGGTGAGTACGCTGTATGAATTGGGAGATGAGCCGAATGACGTTGGTACAGATGCGGTATTTCTATGAAGTCTGCCAGTGGCAGAACATCACGAAGGCAGCGGAACACCTGCATGTTTCGCAGCCGACCGTCACCGTCGCCATGCAGGCGCTCGAGGCGGAGACGGGGCTGAACCTCTTTCATCGTGAGGGGCGCAAGATCACTGTCACAGCAGACGGGGCCAAGCTCCTCGGCAAGGTCTCCTACATCCTCACAGAGGTCTCGCGCCTCGACGATGAGATCCGCGACATGGCGCATCGCCATGCGAAGGTGCGGATTGCGATGCCGCTGCAGCTTGGGGTCGTCTTTTTGCCGCATATCCTCGGGGCTTTCCGCCGCGAGCACCCCGAGATCGACCTCGAGATCATCGAGACGGGCGGTGTGAGCGCCCTGCAGATGGTTGAGGAGGAGAAGCTCGACTTTGCCTTGACGAACTACACTGTCGATTTCAGTGCACGCCTCTCGTATGCGAAGCTCTTTGACTGCGAGTGTACCTTTGTCACGCGAAAGGATCACCCCTTTGCGGGGCGGCATTCGCTCAGCATCACAGATCTCCGAAATGAGCCGCTTGTCATGCTCGACAGTAATTTCTTCGTCGACCGTCTCGTGCAGGATGCCTACGGACGTGCGGGTGAGAAGCCGAACGTTGTCCACTATTCACCGTACCTCCACACCGTCAAGAACCTCGTGCACGCGGGGATTGGCTCGACCTTCCTCGCACGGCCGTCCGTACTGCCGACGGACAACTTCGTCCAGATTCCCTTGCTCGACCCCATCTTTATCAACAGCGGTCTTGTTACGAAAAAAGGGCGACAGACCTTCGACGACGTGCGACTCGTCATGAACTACCTGCGCGGCCTGACAAAGGAGCTGCTCGGCGACGGGAAGAAAAAAATCGTCTGACGATGATAGCGGTGTCAGACGAAATGAATGTTCAAGGAATCGATAGATTTGCGGCTTCGTGTTTCGCGCGCCGATAGATACGAATATGTTTTTGCGCGGCGAGCATCTGCCACTCCTCGGGGGACAGGTGCTCGTCGATTTGTTGACTGCGTCGCGTGTCCCAGAGCAGATAGACATCGCGGTCGCGTGGCAACCCCTCGAACGTCAGCACCGGCATGACATATTTGCGCTGCCAGTCCACGCCCGCACCTGTTCGCTGTGCGTACTCTGCCGCAGGGATGAGATCGTAGACCATGTGATCCGCATAGTAGACCACCGAGGTCTGATATTCCCCATAGGAAACGATGAGGTCATCCTCCCCCACATACTTGTTCAGCACAGATGCCTGCCATTTTCCCGAGAACAGCTCAACCGCACGATACCCCGACTGTCCCGGAACTTCGAGAGCCGCAGCGATACGTCCGTCCAGCGCGTCAATGGAAGTAAAAAGGAGCATTGTCCCCCCTCCACCGATCAGTGCGGCAGAGACCGCCAGGCGACGCATGAAATGACCGTACGGCATCAGGAGGCGTGCGGTGAGCAGGGCAAAGGGCATCAGTGCCGGCAGGGTATAGGTCGAGTATTTTGTTGCCATTACCTGAAAAAATGCGTTGACACCAAGTGCCCAGATCAGAAGAAACAGCGTATCCGGCGCAATCCCCCGCAGCCCTCTGCGCAGGCGGCGGATCAGTGGCAGGATCAACAGAAAGCTCCATGGGAAGAAGACGACGAGGAAGATGGCGGAGTAGAAATACCAGACATCCCACGCGCCGTGTTCCGCGACGGTCGCACGCAGGACATTGTGTACCCCGAAGAAGTTCGAGATGAAATCCGCGCCATGCAGTGCGTACATTCCTGCGTACCAGCTGCCGCCCACAAGCACAAAGAGTCCGAGTCCGAGCAGCTTCATGCGCAACAGTTCGCCGATATCGCAGCGTACGAGCAGGAATGCGAGAATGATAAGTCCGGGCAGGACAATGCCAACGGGACCCTTTGTCAGTACAGCGAGTCCGGAGAAGAGCCACGATGCATAGTAGAGCCGCCGGTCATGCCTGTACCCGAGGTAGAAAAAGACGAGTGAGGCATTCAGAAAGACGAACAGCGTTGCGTCGGTAATGACGCTCTTTGCGACGATCCAGTAGCCCAAGGAGGTCGCAAGAATGCCTGCGGCAAAGCATCCCGTCCGTGCGTCGTAGAGCTGTCGTCCAAACGCATAGGTCAGGAAAACACCGATGCTTGCAAATATGCCGGGGAAGAGCCGTGCCGCAAAATCTGTCGTGCCGAAGAGCGAAAAGGCGGCGATCAGCTCCCAGTAGAAGAATGCCGGCTTGTCATACCAGTACTCCCCGTAGATGCGCGGCGAAAAATAGTCGCCCGAGGAAAGCATTTCCTTTGCCGTAAGCACATAGTTCGACTCCACCTGATCGGTGATGGCGAGTGTTCCGTTTCCGAGAAAGAAAATGGCACACAGCAGAAGCAAAAGAGTCAGGTGTTTTCCGGTTTCCGTCACAGCATTTCCTCCCGATTACATAGTCCATCGTGCAGCGCATGGACATAGAGCGACTTCTCTATAGGAAGCACTGATAAATTCAGCCGCGCCATCTTGACGCATCTTTTTTGCCCGAACTGTGTCGGCAAATCCTCCACATAGCTTTGGCTATGCGTCCGGTTTGCCTCCTTGTTCGGACGAAAAAATCTACGCCAATCTGAGGGTCTATTTTATCAGCGATTCCCTAAACGAAAAAACTCCCCTTACACACAAAGAACGCCGCTCCCAAGTGTTGGGAACGGCGTTCTTTTCGTATGTAAAAACGGTCTACGAGGTTACTTCACAACCTCGCCGTGCCAATCCTTGATACCGCCCATCTCGACGATGTTCGTATACCCCATATTGGCGAGCTTCTGCGCCGCCTGTTGGCTGCGCGCACCGCTGCGGCAATAGACGAAGATCTTCTGTGCCTTGTCGGGCAGCTCCTTCGGCGGCGTCGTATTGATCGACTCGTTCGGAATGTTGATGGCGTTTGGGATATGTCCATCTGCGTATTCCTTCGCCGTCCGCACATCCACGAGCAGATACCCCTGCTCCGCCGCCATCATCTTCGCCGCCTCATCCGAGCTCACACGCTGAAATGCTGCCATGCTTTGCTCCTTTCCTCCGTTTGTCTCGGAAGACTGCGCACTGCCGCAGCCACAGATCCCAAGCGTCAACACAATCAAACAAAGAACCATAAATAATTTGCGCATAGATACCTCACATTCAAAATAAATTATTTCTCAATCGCGCCGTGCCAATCCTGAATACCGCCCATCTCGACGATATTCTTATACCCCATGTGGGCGAGGCGATTGGCGACGTTCATACTGCGAACGCCCTTGACACAGTAGACGAAGATCGTCTGATTCCGGTCGGGCAGTTCCTTCGGCGGTGCCTCGCCGAACCGCTCCATCGGAATATTGATCGCGTGCGGGATATGCCCCTGCGCAAACTCCTCCGGTGAGCGTACGTCGAGAATCAGATAGTCCTGCGTCTGCTGCATGAGCACCTGCGCCTCATCGGCGGTGATGCGCCGATACTCTGCCTGCTCCTTCCGCTCATCCGCTGTGTCCCCGCCACAGCCTGCGATGGCAAATCCCATCACGATGAGCAATAGCGCCGCCAAGATCTTTCCCATAGATTTCCCCCCAATCTCTCTGCCGCAAGTACGGCAATCTATCGAAAGAACACCATGATCATACCGCCGACCGTCGGCAGCGCGACAATCCAGAACCGCAGCACGGGCAGGGGCGCGAGATGTGTCAGCTTCGCCCCAAAGAACGAGCCGACGGAGAGCGCAACGAGGGTCTGGATGAAGAGCCACGGCTCGAGCTGCCCGTAGAGGATATAGCCGATGCCGCCGCTGATCGAGATTGGGACAATAATCATCATCGTTGTCCCAATCGCCTGCAGAAGCGGTACGCCAAAGACCACCATGAGTGCGATCTGGATGTACGCCGCAGAGCCGATGCCGAACGCACCCGAGAGCACGCCGCAGAGAAAGCCGACGGGCAGCCCGTAGAGATAGAGCCGCCGCCCCGTCAGGAGTTCCTCGCGCACGTTGATCTGCCGTCCGAGCCATTCCGCCTGATAGATGCGCAGATAGAGGAGGAACGCGCTGGAGAGCAGCATCACCCCCGTAAAGAGGCTCAGATTCGGTGCCTCGATGTGGTTTGAGAGGACGGCACCGATGAGCGCTCCAACGAGCCCACCCGTACCCAGTACAGCGCCCGTCAGCGGCACGACCTCGCGCTCGCGGTAGTGGCTGACCGCACCCGAGAGCGTGGTGAATGCCATCGAGCCGAGCGCGACGGCGAGCGCCTGATGAATCGGAACGCCGAAGCCCACCACGAGCAGTGTGATGATGACGCCGCTCCCGCCTGCACCGACAAAGCCAATGATGCCCCCCATGAGGAGCATGGATAAAAAAAGCATAGCATTCTCCCCTTGGGCACAGCAGCACTGCACCCTTCCCCCATAAACACAAAAGGAGCTGCACAGCAGCTCCTATCTATTACCGTTGGTGACGCCTATGGGATTCGAACCCATGAACCCGCCGTGAGAGGGCGGTGTCTTAACCACTTGACGAAGGCGCCACATATGTGAACAGGTGATACTATATCATAGGGTATGAGAAAAAGCAAGCAAATTTTTCAGCGTGCTGTGCCCGCAGCCAGGTGCCGCTCTGCCTCGCGCAGACGGCGCAGGCTCTCCTCTTTGCCGAGGATGGCGAGAATCTCGGTCGCTCCTCCCGGCGTAACCTTCTGCCCGGCTGCAGCGATGCGCAGGATCCACATGACGGCGCCCTTTTTCCAGCCCTCACGCTCGATACACGCTTCGAGAAGTGCATAGAGCAGGTCATTTTCCCAGCGCTCTGCGGCAAGGGCATCGAGGATGATGATCAGTTCCGGCAGGAGTTCCGCCGCTGCCGCAGGTGTGACCTTGTTGCGCTTGTTCTCGTAAAGAGACGCATCAAAAGGCGGCAGTGTCACGAAGAACGCGATCTCCGCGCGCACATCACTGAGCCGTGTAATACGTGTACGCAGGAGATGTGCAATCGCATTCCACTGTTCTTCGAGGTGTGCCGGGAGTTCCCCCGCATACGGGCGCGCCGCCTCAGCGAATGCCGCATCCGTCATTGCCTTGAAGTACTCGCCGCTCATCCAGCCGAGCTTGTCATAGTCGAACACAGCGGGAGACTTCGACAGACCTTCAAGGGAGAATGCCTCAATCAGTTCGTCCATGGAAAAGACTTCCTGATTCGTTGTCTTCGGGCTCCATCCGAGAAGGGCGACATAGTTCACAATCGCAGCGGCAGGATAGCCCATCTTCACAAGGTCATCAAAGCTCGTTGCCCCATGCCGCTTGGAGAGTTTGCTTGTCTTTCCCGTTGCATCGTCCCGTCCCATGACGGGGGCAAGATGAACGAACACGGGCGGCTCCCAGCCGAATGCCTCATAGAGAAGGACGTGCTTCGGCGTGGAGGTGATGAACTCCGTCCCACGGATGATATGCGACACCCGCATCAGATGATCGTCGATGACATTGGCGAAGTTATACGTTGGCATGCCGTCGCGCTTGAGAAGCACCTGATCTTCAAGCTCTGTGTTTGGGATCGTCACACTCCCGTGCAGAACATCGTAAAACGTCGTCTCCCCCACGAGCGGCATCTTCTGCCGAATGACGTACGGGTCGCCGTGGTCGAGATGCGCCTGCACCTCCTCGGGCGTGAGATCGCGGCAGGTACGCGGATAGCCGCCGTAGGACTTGCCGTCCTCTGCCGGCTCCGCTTCCTCCGTCTGCTGACAGAAGCAGCGATAGGCATGCCCCTCCGCCACGAGCTGCTCAGCGTACTGCCTGTAGATTGGCATGCGCTCACTCTGCACGTATGGACCATAATCCCCGCCGATCTCGTCTGGTCCTTCGTCGGGAATGATGCCTGCCGCGTCGAGCGTGCGGCGGATAAAGTCCACCGCATCTGCCACATAACGATTGCGGTCGGTGTCCTCAATGCGCAGGATAAACGTTCCGTTATTCGCGCGCGCAAACAAATAGGCGTAAAGTGCTGTGCGCAGATTCCCGATGTGCATATAGCCCGTCGGGCTGGGTGCGAAACGCGTACGAATTTCCGTCTGTGTCAAATGTTTTCCCTCCAAAAAATAAAGGGCAGCTGCCCCCATCGCTCCTCTGAAGGGGCTTCCCCCTGGATGTAGGGAAAGCGGCTTCAGAGAAAGTCCACAGCCTCCCCCGTATGACCGGTCGATCCGAAAAGCATGCCGCAGGGCTTAGGCCGTCGGGCAGCAGGTCCGATGGGAAAACGTCCCAAGAACACACGCGTCAGCAATGTGTAATCGGCAGGCACTGATCGCTGTAGGAAAGGGAACTGCGAAGCGGTGAAAGGAGCCCCCTCACTATTTCGTCTACCCCCGCAGATAGCCGCAGAGCGCGCGGAACATGATAAGAGAGCTCATCGCGCCCGGATCCTCGATGCCGATGCTGCGTGCGCCGATGAGTGCGGCACGCCCGCGCCGCGCGGCAATCGTCTTTGTGTACTCTGCCCCCGCGCGCCCTGCCTCGAGCGCATCCTCGATGCACTCGCGCAGGCTCTTCCCCTCAGCATTCTCAGGAAGAAAAGCGTCACGGATTGGGATCAGCGTATCGAGCATGGTCTTATCTCCGCGCACGGCTTTCCCGCGCCGCTGGATTGCATCGATGCCGGCAGTAAAGAGCTTCTCGAAACTCGCCACGTCGAGCCGCGTCTTCCCGCTGACAGCCTCTCCTGCGCGCACAAACGCAATCCCATAGAGAGGTCCTGCCGCACCGCCGACATTCTCGATGAACGCGCGCCCGATATGGTGGAGCACCTCTGCAAGCGGCGCATCCGGCGGCAGTTCGGCAAGGCGCTCCTCCGCCGCCGCAAAACCGCGTGCCATGTTGAGTCCGTGATCGCCGTCCCCAGTCTTTGCGTCCACCGCCGTGAGATAGTCTTTCTGCGCCATGACCGCAGCGATGACCGCATCCACTGCATCACGTATGTTTGCCATTGTCTGCACCATCTTTCCCTGGTTTAAAATCCACCGAACAAATCCACACTTTCTTCAATAAATTCCCATATTCTCATCAATATTATAACACGGTATCACGTATAGGAAAAGAGGGACAGACAGATTTCACTGTTGTCTTTGGAAAAGGCAGATTACAATGTATTCATTAAATTGATATTCATCTGTTTGTCAAGTCTTGCGGCGTATTTTTTTTTATGCTATCATAATGAACAAGAAGGTGCGCCTTAGATGTGCGTATGCCTTATCCATGTCTAACCTACAGATTTTTTAGGGAATCCGACTTGATTCCGGTCAACGCGATACGCTTCGGTGAACGCAGCAGCCGGACTTAGGGTACCCACCTGCTTGACGCAGGTATAGACATATAAGTCATACGGCATTTCAGACCCCTCTCTTCCGGTCAGAGCGAAACTGCCGTACGGCAGCTTGGTTCTGACCTTTTTGTTGTATACATCACGCCCGAAAAATGGCAGGAATTTTCCAAAATAACACGAATACAACTATAGATAAAACTATCTGTTGGACAAGGGAGATCGAAATGTCGGATCTGGATACAACGAACGAAGATATCGCCGTGGAATCCGCTCCCGCAAAGCGGCGCGGACGTCCCAAAAAGCGCATACAGGAGACATCTGACACAGCAGCGAAAAAACGCGGGCGTCCGAAAAAGGAGGCACGCACGACATCAGCAGTGCGCCGTGAACGGCCCAAGGAACTCGTTTTTGCCCTTGATATCGGAACACGCAGTGTCATCGGCATAGTCGCTGAGCAGCGCGGCGGCGTGCTCCACATTCTTGCGACCGAACGTTTGGAGCATCGGACACGCGCCATGCTCGACGGCCAAATCCACGATGTTCCGCAGGTCGCTGCCATCATCCGCGAGGTCAAACATCGTCTCATGGAGCGCACAGGTCCTTTGAACAGTGCCGCCGTAGCTGCTGCCGGACGCGCGCTCTATACGATGACGGCAGATGCCGAGCAGGACGTTGCGGGGATCATTACCCCCGCACAGCAGCGTGATCTGGATTTTGCCGGCGTACAGGAAGCGCAGAAGAAACTCGCTCACTCCCACACGGTTGACGACCCGACACGCTATTACTGTGTCGGGTACAGTACAATACGCTATACCCTCGACGGAAACGAGCTAAAGACTCTCGTCGGTCAGCGCGGACGCAAGGCAGCGGCAACCGTCATTGCCACGTTTCTCCCACGGCAGGTGGTTGACTCCATGCAGTCCGCCCTGCGCGAGACGCACCTCGAGATGCGCGCGCTCACACTGGAGCCAATCGCCGGCATCAATGTCCTTATCCCACCGACAATGCGCCATCTGAACCTTGTTCTCGTGGATATCGGCGCGGGCACATCGGACGTCGCCATTACGCGCGGCGGCTCGGTCATTGCCTACGGTATGGTGCCGATGGCGGGAGATGAGATCACCGAGGCCATTTCGCGGGAGTATCTCCTCGACTTCAACATTGCCGAGGAGATCAAACGAAAATCAGCGGACGGGCAGGATGTCTCCTTTACCGACATCCTCGGTATGAAGCTCTCACTCACTGCCGAGCAGGTGCTTGCTGCGATAAAACCGGGCGTCGCGAACTTGGCAAATGCCATTGCCAAGCAAATTCTTGAACTCAACGGTGAACCGCCGCAGGCAGTGATGCTCGTCGGCGGCGGTGCACGTACCCCGATGATCACGGAGCTCGTCGCAGAGGCACTTGGCATTCCTGCCGGCCGCGTTGCCGTTCGCCAGCCGGAGACGGTGGACGGCGTGGCAGAACTTCCGGATGAACTGCGTGCACCGGATGCGGTTACCCCGCTCGGCATCCTGAAGATCGCCTCAATCAATACCCTGCATTTCCTCGCCGTATGGATCAACGACATCGAGTACAGCCTCTTCAACTTCCGTGAGCTCAATGTCTCCGATGCTCTCCTCGCGGCGGGCATCAGCCTGCGCAAATACAATGGGCGCCCCGGCATGGGGCTGATGCTGACGGTGAACGGCGAGCGGCGGAGCTTCCCCGGGACGATGGGGACACTCGCCCAGATTACGATTGACGGCAAAAGTGCAAGTCTTGATTCCCCCATTCACGATGACTGCCGCATCAAACTCGTCGCAGGGGAGAACGGAACCCAGCCGACAGTACGTCTCAGCGATGTGATCGGCAGCATGAGCGGCTACCATGTCGTCCTCAACGGAGAGGAAACGCCGGTTGCCGCCAGCATTCTTGTCAACGATGCCGTCCCCGAAGGCGATCCTATCCTGCGCGACGGCGATTCCATTGTCTCGCGCCGTGAACGGACTCTCGGCGAGGTTCTGCGCACATCGCATCTCCCGCCGACGGGACGCCGCATTTCCTACACTCTGAACGGTGAGGCGCGCCGCTTCTCTTCCCTGCCGAAAATCACTTTAAACGACGCTCCGGCCGCACTCTCCACCGTTCTCCGCGAAGGTGATGTCATTTCGTATGAGGACACTGCCGTTCCGACACTGGAAGCGGTACTCGAGCTTTCCGCTGCGGCATCCTATGCGACCATTACCTACGAGGGAAAGGAGCACAATATCCCTGCCACAGGGCAGGTGCTCACGGTCAACGGGAAGGAGGCATCGCCTGATACCATCGTCGAGGACGGCGCTGTTATCGTCTACCAAAAGGGGACGGGAACGGCCAATGTCAGCGAGGCGCTGCTTGCCGTTAATTTTACCCCTCCGCCGGCGACCAGCCGCGTCACCTTCAGCATTCTCGTCAATGGGAAACGCGCAGATTTCACCAGTCCCATACGTTCCGGTGATACATTGGAGGTCGCCCTTACGCCGATCGGTGCGCCGAACGCAGCCGCGGACACAAAAGTCTCCTCCCCCTCTGAGGATCACTCCGCTCCTGCGGCAAGTACAATCCTATCCGGCATCGCGGCGCGCAGCGCACGGGGAGATGGCGGAGAAGCACTCCCTGCCAGTCCGTCGGGGGAGCCTCAGAATACGGCAGCCCCGCCATCCGCTTCTGCTGTGAAAACGGACGGTACCGTCTCCATCGAATCTCTGATGCGCTACGATTGAATCGATAAAAAGGGCATTGATGCGAATTTTTCTCGTATCAATGCCTTCTTTTATTTTATCATTGTCTCATGGATTTCCAGCGATCGTGCAGCCAGAACCACTCCTCAGGATACCTGCGGATCCACGCCTCAATGCGCTGATTCACCGTCTGGGTTACACGCAGAACATCGGCATGGCGGTCATCCGTCTTTTCAACATAGATGGGAGGCTCTACGGTAAGGGTATGATGCCCATCCGCTTCACGGTGGATAAACACGGGAAAGATGGGTACATCACAGCGGCGTGCGATGGCCGCTGCGCCCGTAAACGCATTCGTCTGCTGTCCAAAGAACTCAATGATCACGCCGTCGCGCAAAAACGGATCCTGATCGCTGAGCAGTCCGATGATCCACCCCTTGTCGATCATGCGGAACATCTCACGCACACCTGAGCGATAGGTGATGTGCATCCCGACGAGTGCACGATACTCATTGATAAAACGATCCATCCCTGCCGCACTCTGCCGCTTTGCCACGCCAACCAGCGGGAACCCCGCGCAGGCGAACGCCCCGCCCATGAGTTCCCAGTTGCCGCTGTGTGAGGTAGCAAAGATCGCACCTTTCCCATCGGCGATGGCGGCACGCACCTCATCCGCTGCCCCCGTGATTGTCACAAAGTCGCCCATGTGCGGGCGCATGACGGGAAAGCGCAGTACCTCCATCAGCATGGGACCGAAACGCAGGGTGCTCTCCCGCGCGATGCGCGCGGCCTCCTGTGCTGAGACATGAAGACAGCGCGCGGCCTGCGCACACGCAAGCCGCTTGCGCCGCGCGGGGACAAGGGGCCAAAGGAGCCACGCCAAACCTGCGCCGATCCTCATGGCGACACCGTGCGGCAGGAGACAGACGATGCGGCTGAGAAGTTTTACCGCATAGTAGGACAACATCTCAGCTCTTCCCATGCAGGCATTCGATTTCCTTTTCGAGTGCCTTGAGTTTCTTCACCATCTCAGGCAGCCGACGCACGGCGGCCTGCACACGCAGCCACTCGGTATGGGGCTGTACAGGAAAGCCTGCGCAGAATACTCCCTCAGGCATATCGCCGATGATGCCCGAGCGTGCAGCATAGACAGAGTTTGCCCCGATCGAGATATGTCCGACTGTCCCAACCTGCCCGCCGAAGGTAACATTATGCCCAACCTTTGTCGAACCGGAGATGCCCGTCTGGGCGACGATAAGGCAGTTTGCCCCGATGCGGCAGTTGTGTCCAATGTGGACAAGGTTGTCGATTTTCGTCCCTTTTCCGATCACTGTCGACCCGAGTGTTGCACGGTCGATGCCGACATGTGCGCCGATCTCCACGTCGTCCTCCACGACAACGCCGCCAACCTGCGGTACCTTCGTATGTACCCCCGCCTCGGTCGTAAAACCGAATCCGTCCGCGCCGATCACGGCACTGCTGTGGATCGTACAGCGCGCACCAATACGGCAGTGTTCGCGCACGACGGCATTCGGATAAAGCACGGTATGATCGCCGATCTCGCTGTACTGTCCCACATAGGCATGCGGATAGATCGTCACCCCATCACCGAGCACTGCATGATCGTCAACGTAGGCAAAGGGGAGCACCGTCACTCCTGTCCCAATCCGCACATCCGCACCGATGTATGCCTCATCGCTGACACCGACAGCGTGTTCAATCGCAGGCGTAAAGATCGTGAGAAGACATGCAAATGCCGCCTTTGGATCATCGACGAAAATATGCGGACAAGAAAAGCCCTCCGTCCCCGTTGGCAGCAGGAGTGCCGCCGCCGACGCACTGCGTGCCTCATCGATGTGCGGCGGAACGGCAAAGGCAAGATCTCCTGCCCCTGCCTCGTCGAGTGCAGCAAGCCTGTGAACGATACAGCTGCCGTCGCCGCCGACCGTCCCGCCGACAAGCTGCGCAATCTCATTGACTGTCTTTTCCATGCCTGGCTCCTTTTACTGGAGTTTATTGATCACTTCATCTGTGACGTCCACGCCGCCCGAGAGTACACTCGGGTACTTTTTGGAGCTGTCCATCACGGCATCCAATTTCTTTTCCTTCGCAACATCCTGCAGTGCGACGTTCAGCTTCTGTTCAAGCTGAATACTGTACATCTGCTGAAGCCCCGCCATCTTGCGCTGCGTGTCCATCTGAACCTGCTGGGACTCCTCCGCGGTCATCTGCGGGTTTGCGGCAAATTTGTTCTGCGCCTCCTGCTGTGCTTCCATGAGTTTCGTATTTGCCTCATCGACCACACTTTTCAGCTGCGGTGCCTCCTCCTGCACACGTGCACGGTCTATCGTTCCAACGTGAACCTGCCCGCAGCCCGCCAGTGCTGTGCTCCCCGCAAGTAGAACAACGGCGGCTGCTTTACTGAAATATTTCATCGATCAATATCCTTTCATTCCCGTATGGTCTGCTCTAAGGCCTCACGGATCAATTCAGCACGCATCTCTTGACGCATCTGTTTTGTCCGCCTTCGGCAGAAAAGTCTCTGCGGAGCACCACTCTGCGTCCGGCTTTTCACCTCATTCGGACGAAAAGCATGCGCCAATCTGATCATGTTATCAGTGATTCCCTCACTCTATCCTCTGCATTTCCCGCACCATATCTGCTGTCACATCCGTCGCTGCCGCCGCGGTGATCGGCGGCATGTACCGGTGCAGGACAAACGGCTGCGCCGGCACGATATGTGCGGCATCATCTGCCTGCGGCGAGGTGAGGATGAGAGAAAAGTGATGCATCAGGGCAATCTTTGCCGCACGGCTGCGTATATCCCGCCAAATTGCCGCTTCGAGTGCATCTGCATCACGACGTACCTGTGCAAGGCGCATGGCACGCTGGGCAGCAGCAGACTGTGCATTCCGTGCGCTTTCGGCACGCTCCATCGCGGCGGCATTGCGCTCCTCTGCTTCCGTTTTCTGCCGCTCTGCCTCCGCCTTCTGTGCCTCGATGGCTGCCTTCGTCTTTGCCGTCCATATCGCCTGCTGCGGCTCGATCCGTGCCGCAACGCGGGCGCGGATCTCCTCCTGCCATGTGCGGTACAGTGCGTCCTGCCGCTCCTGCCGCTCCTGCCGCAGTGTTTCACGCTGCTCTTCAAGACGGGTTCGCTCCTGCGCCAGCTCCTCCTCAGAAACCCGCGGGCCATGCATCGAGCGCTGATTGTCAAGTTTCAGGTTGATGTTCAAAATAGCATTCTGATACTCGTCATCAATCACCTTTTTTCGCCGCTCATAGTCCGACTCGGACTCTTTGCGGTAGGCCTCGGTCAAACGCTTGCGCTCACGATCGAGCGCGACGCGCGCCCCGATCACGGTCTGCGCATTCTTCTGCCAGACCGAGTCCTGAAACGGTGCATCATCCGCCTCCGGCGGCGTTATTGCAAACACGTCCGGGATGTTCTGTACCTCCAGGGCAAGGCTCTGCTCCTCGGCACGCAGCTCCATCAGCCGCGCATAGGAAGGATGTGCCGCAAGAACTTCTGCGATGCGCATGACGGCAATATCCGATGCCTCTCTGCGCTGCTCCCCTCGATGCAGGAAAAGAAACACTGCGATCAGCAGCAGCAGACATACGGCTCCCGCCATGATTTCCCGACGACGCGTTTTCCAGAGTTCCATGCATCTCCCTCCGTGATGGAAGTGCTAAGGAAGCACGGATAAATGCAGCGTGCGTCTCTTAGCGCATCTTTTTCGCCCTGTCATGGCCGACAAATTCTCCGCATCGTTCGCTGTGCGTCTGTTTGTCTCCTTGACAAGACAAAAATCTGCCCCCGCTGACGGACTTCATTATATCAGCGATTCCATATAAAATGTACCGAGCAGTGCTCTGCCCGGTACATTTGCGCATCTCCATCCGCGCATGACGGCTTACTTGCTGTTGCCCAGCTCCTTAATGACATCCTGCGTAACATCCTGTCCGCCGTAAACGACAGCGCCCTTCTCAATGACGACCGAAAGGCCCTTCTTCTCAGCAACCTTCTTGACGGCATCCTGGATGCTGTTCTCGATCGGCTCCATCAGTTCCTCATTCTTCTGCTGAAGACGCTGCATCGTCTGCTGATAATAGTCCGACTTCTCCTGATCGTTCATCGATGCAGACTTTGTCTCGAAATCGGCCTGTGCCTCCTGCGATGCCTTCTGCATCTCAGCATTGGCAGCGGCGAGCTGCGGATGCTGACTGCCGACCTGGCGATAGTCCACCACACCGACAGCGGAGGATGCCGCCGAGGCGATCCCCGACCCGCTCTGGGTCAGTGCAAGTGCAACCACGGAACCGACAAAGACAACGGCGATGAGAATGCTGATAATCTTAACCTGCTTCTGCTCAAGTTTGATCATGAATAAATTCTCCTTTTCTCCCAAGAACGTCCAATCTTCCGATCGAACGCCCTCATTATAGCAAAGAGTGTCAGATAGTTCAATAAGGCGCAGATAAAATGCCGTACCCCTATCTCACAAATTGTCTCACTTTACGATGCGATAGCCCGGCAGCGTCGTATCCAATCGTACCTCTGAGAGTGCGGGAGCCATCGCCACCAGAGTGATGCCGGTATTGAGATTGACATCGACCAGGACATCATCTTGGAAGGTAAGACGTGCGACATAGCCGTCGCGAATCGGCCACCCATAGGTCACCGTCTCCTGTCCCGGCATAACATCGCAGCCGAGCTGTTCTCCTGCACCGCCAAAAACAGCCTGTGCATCTGCAAGGCTCATTCCGTAGCTGAGTGCACGGCAAGCTTCTTTCGTCACGGGACTTGTGACTGAGCCTTCGGCAAGGGCATCCGACGCACGCAGTTCCTTGCGTGTGAGGGAAAGACCGCGGAACGGGTCGTTCAGGCGGTTGTTCTCCGTGAAGGTGCAGTCGACGACCTTATAGGGACCATCCTGCCAACGGTAGGTATACGTATAGATCCCGTTAATGATGCTCTGATGCACGAGTTTTCCTTCCTTGCCGTAGAGTGCAGCAACATCGGAGACACTCGATCCCGGAGCAATCGATTCGAAATTCGATGCCGTAATGACATCCTGCATATCACGTCCGCTCTGCAGCGTACCGTGATCTCCGGCACGATGCGCATCGAATGATGCCTGGCTGCCGCCGCATCCCGCGACGAGCACTGCCGATGCGGCGACTGCCGCTGCCATAAGTCCGATCTTCTTGACCTTCAGCATAATAAGCTCCCTCTTTCTCCACATTCCGCCCTCCGGCGATACACCAACACAGTCTATCATACACCAATTTTCGCTCATATTCAAGGCATGCGCCGATAGACGCACAGCTTTTCGCGCCCCTCCGACGGCATCGTGCCGAGCAGTTCCCACCGCCCGTCCTGCATCGACTCCTTGAACGCAGCAAAAGCATGCCGCTCCACCACGAGATAGACCGTTTTGTCCTGCGGCAGTTCGTCAATGGGGAGGAACGGCATGACGTTCTTGCTGCTCCAGCTCATCGCTTTCGGCGCACGCGCGGCGATCTCCTCGCGTGCGGCAAGCGCGTACATCGGATGCCCCGTATAGTAAGGCACAGTTGCCGTATAGTCGCCGCAGGAGACGAGGAGATCCTCCTCCTGCATCGTCTCCATGAGGAGCATCGCTGCCTGTTTTCCGCTGAAATGTCCGTCGCTCGGCGCGTAGTGCACGCCAGCGAGCACCACGACGAGATAGAGAGCACCGCCAACGACTGCCCCAATGCGCAGAGCACGCATGTTTTTGCGCAAAAGGTGCGCTGTCAAAATCGCCGTCGGCAAAAAGGCAGGAAAGCTGTACGTCGGGTACTTCGTCGCCATGAGCTGAAAGAATAAGGGCACAACGATGGCCCAAACGAGGAGAAACTGCGTTCCTGCATCGAGAACGGGACGAACGCGCCACGCGCGAAAAAACGCGAGCGGCAGAGCAAAACTCCACGGGAACATTCCGAAGAAGTAGATACCAAGATAGAAGTACCAGACATTCCACTGTGCGTGCTCCGAGACCGTCGCACGCAGGACATTGTGAATCCCGAGGAAGGTGTTCACAAAGTCCGCGCCATGCACCAAATACATATAGATGTACCACGGCGCGCAGACCGCTGCAAAGATGAGAAGCCCCGTCGGCAGGGCGATGTGTCCGAGCGCACGCAGATCACGCCGTACGGCAAGGTAGACGAGGATCACGAGCCCCGGCAGAAGGAATCCAACGGGGCCTTTCGTCAGCACGCTCAGCCCCGCACATGCATAGGCCAGATAGAAAAATTTCTTTCGCTGCTCACCGTACCCCAGAAAGAATGTCCCTAACGTAGCACCAAAAAATACGAAGAGACTCATATCCGTAAGGATAAGCTTTGCAAGCAGCCCATAGAGGACGCATGAGCCGAGGATGACCACCGACCAGAACGCTGTCCGTGCATCGTAGATCCGCCGTGCAAGAGCGTAGGTGAGCAGCAGCCCGGCCGCCGCAAAGAGCGCAGGGAAAAACCTTGCGGCAAAATCTGTCACACCGAAGCACGAGAACGCAGCGATCAGCTCCCAGTAGAAGAAGATCGGTTTATCGTACCAGTAGTTTCCATAAATCTGCGGCGAAAAATAGTTTCCTGCCGCCAGCATCTCCTTTGCCGTCTGTGCGTAATTCACCTCGACGGGTGCCGTCACAGGGAGCGCGGCATTTCCCCAGAAAAAAAGGGCGGTGAAAAAAAGCAGCACCGTCCCCAGCTGCATCCGCTCAGTCATCGCACCGCTCCTTCGCAGCCGTCCGCGCAGGATTCTCACACGCAACAAGGTAGAGTGGCCGATTTTTCACTTCCTGCAGGATACGCGCGATATATTCCCCGCATACGCCGAGCATCATCATCTGCATTCCGCCGAAAAACAGACTGCACACAACGATCGTCGACCATCCCGGCACCGTCTCCCCACGCAAGGTCTCAACGAGAACGTGGAGGAAGAGCACGACCGCAAGCAGTGCTGATACGATGCCTGCATAGAGTGCCGTTCGCAAAGGCTTTATGGAATAGGCAAAAATACCGTCAAGCGCAAACGAAATCATCCGACGCAGTGAAAACTTAGAACTCCCGGCATAGCGCGCCTGTGCCACAAAGTCCACGGTCGTCCGTCGAAAGCCGAGTGCACCGACCATGCCGCGGATAAAGCGTGCATGTTCCCGATAGCGGCGCAGGGCAAGCACCGCCTTGCGGTCCATCAGGCGGAAATCCGAGCCGCCTTCCTGTATCTCCACATCGGTCAGCAGATTGAGAAGACGATAATAATACTTTGACGTCGCCCGTTTAAAAAGGGAAACCCCCTCCGTTGTCAGGCGCACGGTCTGAACAATATCAAAGCCCTCCTCCCAACGCGCAATAAGCTGCGGCAGGAGTTCGGGCGGATGCTGCATGTCGCCGTCCATCGTGATGACCGCATCTCCGTCCGCATGATCTATGCCGCAGGTCAGCGCGAGCTGATGTCCATAGTTGCGTGCGAGAAAAATCGAGCCAATATGTGCATCCTGCGCCCCCAATGTGCGCAAAATCTCACGGCTGCGGTCAGATGAGCCGTCATCAATAAAGAGCAGCTCGTAGTGATAGGGCAGGCGCTCCATCACGTCTGCCACGGCATGCGCAAAATGCGCAATATTCTCCTCCTCGTTGTAAACCGGAACGACAATTGAAATCCGTTTCACGATGCCCTCTCACGTCCCTCTGAAAAATATTCCCTGCACATCTCTAAAAGTTCCCGATCAAGCGCAGCCATGCATCATCTCTGTCAATCAGCCCTGCTATACTGAGGAAATCATGCAGCTTGTAGCGCAGCTCCCATTCTCCCGTTCCCACATCTGTCCAATGTTCGTAGCGGAGCAGCCAGCGCGGATGGAATGCATAGCTGCCCGCCGCCGAGAATCTCCCCCCTGACACATCCCAACGGAGCTCCCCCGTGAGCCCCGGCAAAAGCGTGCGCGCATAGCCGGTACGCCATGAAAATCGTACATCCTCCGGCGCAGCGTCTGTCTCCACATAGAGTTCGTCGCGTGGACTGAACATGCGTCCGACATGCAGACGCGCATGGAGATCACGGCGATCCTCCCCGCGCCCCTTGGACGCACGTCCGATATCAAGCCAGCCTGTGAGACGCAGGCGATAACGGTCTGTATCGCTGCGGCTCATGACCGCCGTATGCTCTCCGGGTGTAATGGTCACATGCGAGGTGATGTGCAGGCTGCGCAGTGCCGGCACCGCGTCAAGATGGGCTCCCAGCTGATTCTCAAGCGCCGTGCGGTGGCGCGCAGCAAAAGCAACAGGTACACCGACAAGCCGATTGACCTCCGTCTCCATCGCCGTGCGCTGTGTAAGCAGTGCAGCATTGGGAACGGTGTCCGAGCGCATCGAAAGGTCGATCGTCCGCACGACCGGCAGACGCGGATAGACGGTAAGATGCACGGTCGCCGCGGAGGAAACGTCTATATCATAGTCCGCACGGAACTCCGGCAGATGATTTTCCATATAGGCAGAAAGCTGCCGCTTCAGTGCTCCCGCTGCCCAGTCCGTCGCCGCAACAGGCAGACCGATGAGAGCATCCGAAAAGACCTGATCTGCCCCGCTGAGATCAGCACGCACCATTTCCTCGATCATGGACGGCATGCCTTCCACCTGCGTCTCAACCGTGACGCGTTGAATCGTATCCGCCCATGGCGCAAGGTGGATCTCCACGATTGTATGCGGTGCAGGGCGAACCGTCACGCCCGTCACCGCATAGCCGACAAGCAGACGGTCAAAAACCGCCCCGATAACCTCCTCTTCCTCCGATGTCACGATATCCGCCGTGCGCCGCCCCTCCATACGTTCCGCTGCAATCGCAGCAACCGTGCGCTCCATACGCGTCCGCACGATGGGGGGAATCGGCCGATCCCCTACGACAATAGCCGCAGTGTCCTCCACGCGGGGAGTCTCTGCGGCATTGACAGGAGAAACAAAACCTACGGAAAAAAGAGCAAGGAAAATGAGCGGCAGCAATATACTGCCGCCCGGCAGGGGGCTCCCCTGCCCCATCAGAACGTGCCGCCGACGCGGAAGTGCACGCGGCCGCCCTGCGACCCACGTCCATAGTCAAGGCGCAGCGGCCCGATCGGCGTATTGAGACCGAGACCGACGCCGACACTGCCGTGCATATGCTCCGGTGTAAGCCCGCGGTCCCACGCCCCGCCGTAATCCGTGAAGATCGCTCCCGTCACCTTGGAAACGATGGGGAAGCGATACTCGATGGAAGCAAGCGCCATGCGATTGCCGCGGAACTGATCTTCACGATAGCCGCGGATGGAATCCTGTCCGCCAAGACGGAACTGATTATACTCAGAAATCGAACCATTGCCCAGCCCATATTGTCCGCGCACAGCAAAAACCTGCGAGCGTCCCACCTTGAAATACTGCGTATCGCTGATCATGTATTTCTGGAAGCTGAAATCGCCGCCAAATCCTGCGAACTCTGCGGAAAGCGAGGCACGGGAGCCCGTCGTCGGCTCATAGACATTGTCGCGCGTATCTGTGACGTGCTCTATCGCGATGCTGCGCGTTGTACCGAAATTCTTATGGAGCCACGGTATATTGGTGCTGCGGTTGCCGGCGGTTCCATTTTCTGTATGCTTGACATACTTATCCTTACGGTTTTTCAACGTGACAAAATTCGTCGAATACTCGCTCACGGGACGGCTCAGCGTGAACTCTTCGCCCGAATACTTGCGCATAAATGACTCAAGGTGATCGCCGTTCGAATTGTAGTCATCGTATTCATAGGTACGGTTATAAAGACGCACAGTCCCCGCCGTTTCCTTCTTATCGAGCCACGGACGGCGGTACATAAAGCTGTAGCCGCGCGCATCCGTATCGTTGCCGCTCATCTCGTAACTGAGGCTGATCGTGTCGCCCATGCCGCGGAAATTGGAGTCGCTGATGCTCACCATGCCGACCATACCGTCCGCGCTTGAGTACCCCGCACCAATACCAAACGAGCCTGTGCGCTTCTCCTTGACATCGATCTCCATGATGACCGCGTTTGGTTCGATGCCCGGGTTCATCTTGACGTTGACATCCTCGAAGAAACCGAGGTTGTAGACACGCTGCATACTGCGGCGTGCCTGATTGGCATTGAACGGTTCGCCGGGTTTCTGGCGCATTTCGCGGAGAATGACGTGCTCCTTGGTCTTCTTGTTGCCTTTTACCTTATAGCCTTCGAGAATCCCCTCACTGATCTTGATGGTGAGCGTTCCATCCTGTGCAATGTTGAGATCACTGATCTTGGCAAGAATGTAGCCGTCCGCACGGTACTTCTCCTGAATCGCCTGCACATTCTCCTGCAGGATACGCCCATTGAGCATTTTCCCTTTCTGCACCGTAACAAGATCCATAAGATCCTTTGTCTTTTCGACCGTGTTGCCCTCGATACGAACTTCCTTCAGGACAGGATTCTCGAGCACATGATAGGTCAGGACGACCCCCTCGGGTACCTGTTCAAAAACAGGATAAAGATCATAGAAATATCCCGTCGCATAGACCGCATCACGATCCTTGACAAGGGCTTCCTCCGTCAGCGCATCCCCAACGTGCATTGCAAGCGCTTCACGTGCCGCCTTCTCCGTCTCCTCGGATGCCCCTGTGATGTTGATCTCGACGACCGTCTTCCCCGTCTGCGCAACAAGCCCCTGCTCCACAGCATCCTCACTGGGACGCGTGCTTGCCCACGCATCTGCGCGCGCATCTGCCGAGGCAGCCGGCGCCGCGCTCGTCAGAGCAGGCCCCTGCTCTGACGGCGTAGATTCCGCCGCGTCCTTGGAATCATCATTCCGTGCGGATCCATCCACACCAGCCATCTCTGCCGCCGCTTTGGCGGCATCATGATCCATCTGCTCCGCAGCAGAGCCCTGCGGCAGGGCAGATGCGGATACGCCGACGCCAAGGGCAATGGCAAGGGCAAGTCTACGGTACTTTTTGCTGTTCAAAGGTGAAACCTCCTAGACGATACGCGCTGCGGTATGCGCTTTCTTTATGATCGTGCACGCAGGTGCACGAAGGAATACCTGTTTTTACTCTCTCAATATCTTTCCGCCGACCTGCATCAGACGCTGCATGTCGGAGTTCGGCATCTGCCTGACCGACGCAGGGGGGGGCGGCGGCGTTCGCTCCGCCGTCGGCACACGATCCGCCGCAGGCGGAATGTCCGGCTCTGCCGTCCGGGCGGCGGGAGCGACCGGGGGTTCCGACAGCGGTGCAGCTGCTCCCGTGTACGGTGCCTGGATCACCGAGGATGCCTGTACCGTGTCCTCGGCATTCGTTCCTGTCGGCTGCTCCGCACGCTCCGGGAGAGCCGGAGCATGCGGCATTGGATCTGCAGAAGGCGGCTCCCACAAGGCCCATGCCAATGCAGCGGCACTGACGAGCAGCGGCACAAAAAAGCGAATCCAGCGACGCAGGCGCGTCCGCTGCTGTGCCGCCATACAGGCAAGTTCAGCACGGGCAAGCATCAGTTTCAGATCCCCGGCTACATCATCTGCTCCTGCCAGAGAATTCTCCGCTCCTGTCAGCCAGTCGCGTGCCGCCCGAATGGATCGTTTTCGCGCCTCACGTTCGCTGTCCATCGTTCTCCCTCCCAACAATTATACTACACACTGCCGATGATATTCAATAAGTGCAAAATAAAATGACAGTTTCGCTGAAACACAGAGAAAACAAAGCCCATCCGATGATGGTCTGAATTTAGCCATGCGTTGATCTACCAATGCTGCATAAATCGCGAAAGCATTCCGCGAATGCGCCGTATCCCATTCTTTTGGAGTCGATAAATGTGCGCGGGTGTAACCCCGAGAGCATCCGCCATGGTTCCGGCACCTGCACCTCCGATGGTCACCCCTTCGAGCACCATGCGCTCGCGTGCAGGCAAGCGCTCCATCGCATCCCCGAGCACCCCAACAAGGGCATGACGTTCGGCAACCTCTGCGACCGACGGACATTCATCGACCAGCCTCTCTTTCGCTGTCTCATGAGCCTCCGTCTCTGCCTCCAAGCAGGGCAGATCGACCTGTCCCTCACGCCGCAGAAAGTCATGGATACGCCCGCGTACACGATGCACGGCATAGAGGCTGAAGGCTGCCCCATGATGCGGGTCGTAGCGTTCCACTGCTTCAATCAGCCCGATCGTTCCCTCCTGCACGGCATCCATCGCTGCGGAAAGGCTGCGGTATGGGTACACCTCACGAAAGACAAGCGGCTGATACGCCTCGATGATGCGGCGGCGCGCTGCTGCGTCGCCCTGATCCTTATAGGCACGCCACAGCTTCTTCTCTTCCTCCGGCGTGAGTTTCTTCACGGCAGAGAGCTTTTTCATGTATGTCGAAAACATGGGCACACCTCCTTTTTATGCTGCTGCGGCCCCTCCGGCAAATGCTTGCTAGAAGCGTATCCGAGCCTCCATGCCAACGATCTGGTTGCCCCCTTCGCGGTCATAAGAGATGCCAAATGTATCATTGAAGTCATACTGTATGCCATAGCGGCTCTTATCCGATGCGCCGCCGAGGCCCTGCACATAGCGCACGAGCACATGGTCGCCGAGATACTTGCCGATCTCAACATTGTATTCATTTTCCCGCTGCGTCAGCGGCGTCTCTTCCTTCGATTCAAACAGTGAGCCGCTTCCGCTGGAGAGGCGGAGCACATCCAGGTGCAGAAGATTTTTCATCGAATCCTCCACCTCGGAGAGAATACTCATTTGCAGACCGATAGCAAGAGCATCTGCCGCACTGAACTTCCCTTCTCCGCTCTGATACGCACTGCGCAGCGTCAGTACACGGAGAATCTCCTCCTCCGACATCTCGGGCGAAGAGCCAAGACGGAAATCCATGTGGTCGAGCGGTCCGTGCGCACTCAGATAGACGCGCATGTTGGTCAGACGCGTCTCGGCATAGAAATCGATCTCCGGCAGGAACGACTCCATCTGGTTAAACGTTGCCGTCCCTTCACGGATCTTGAATACCGTCCGCAGATAGCTGACTGTATCGCCGCGCCGCACGCCGATGGTGCCGGTGGTGTGCGGATGATGTGTTGTTCCGCCAAAATGGACAGCGCCCGACGGATGCATATCATAGAGATTTGGACTGAAGAAGTGTACATGACGGCCAACCGTAAGGTCAATATCCAGGATGAGATTCGGAAGCTCATCCCCCGTCTCCGGAATCGAAGGAATGGAAACGAGGACACGGTCCACGTCGATATTTCCCGAAATCTTCGGCAGCTTCTCCCCCCAGTATTCTCCCTCGGTCAGCTTCAGTGAACCGCTCAGCGGACCATCATAGAACGAGCTCTTGACCGTGAGCGCATTCATCACCAGCGTAAAATCGTATGCCGACGGATGAGCGCTGCCCAGGGCGGCCTTTCCCGTCAGCATATAGCCCCCTGCCCCCATGCGCCCCGTACACGTACGTACGGCAATTGTATCGCCAAGGGCGTCAATCTGCACCTGCATATCTGTAATCGGCGTCTCAATCCCCTTGATCTTCACTGCACCATCCTTGATGTTCAGTGTCCCATCCACGCGTGGTGCTGCAAGCGAGCCGCGTATGGTCAAGTTGCCCTCCGTATGCCCAAGTGCCCACTCAACGTTTTTGGAGAACACAGGAAGCAGAGAAAGATCGGCATGGTCAAGGGAAAGGACGAGATCGATCTGGTCAGCATCACTGAGCGCCTCATCTTCCCTCGCCGTGAGCGCACGCAGCGGGAGCGTCCCATGAATACTCGCCGTATAGGCGACACCGTCAATATATTTGCTCACCGTCAGCGGATTGATGCGAACGACGCTGCCGCGCACCTGAATCTTCCCGCTGAGCTCATCAAATGAACCGCCGCGAACGCCTCCATTTTTCACGGCAAGGGTTACATCAGCAACAGGGCTATGCGGTGTCCCGCCAATGTGTGCCGCGGCAGATGCCGTGCCCGTCACGGGCTCATCAATGCCCGCAAGACCCGTAAACAGTCCGAGAGCAATCTCGTTTGCCGTCACATCGACATCCATCATGCCATTGAAATCCACCGTTCCTGTCGCGGAGAATGAGCCATCTCCCTGCTTTCCTGCAAGACGGTCGATCGTCAGCACATGATTGGAGAGCGACACATCCACTGCTGCCTCCGTGACGGGATAGCCCGCGACCGTGCCCGCAGCAACCTCGCCCGTCAGACCAATGGTTGGATTATCGCGCGTTCCGCCGATCTGAATGCGGCTCGTGATCTCCCCGCCAATGCGGTCTTCTCTCTGATTGGCGAGTGCAAGGAGCGCTCCCACATCGAAACGCTGCACATCCATCACACCGCGCAGTACCTCCGACTGCGTATCATAGTGCAGGTGTGCCGAGACCACGCCGTCCTTCCCTTGGCGCAGTCCTGTACGCTCCATCGTGACGACGCCGTTCTCGTAGTGGACGAAACTGTGCACATCCGTCAGCGTCACGCCGTTCATCGTCACCGCGTCCGCCTTCAGATCGCCGCGAAAAATCGGATACGAAATCGTTCCGCCGACCTGCCCGTGAAATATTCCATGCCCAGCAACGGGATAGGGAAATTTATGTTCAAACCGCTTGAAATCGAGGTCGCGCACTTCGGCATCGAGATCGAGCATCCCCTGTGCGCTGATCGTTCCGTTCAGCACCATATCCACCATCGGCGAGTAAATATGGAATACCTGCAGACGGATGACGCCGTTATCGAGGTAATAGTCACCGTCCATGCCCGAGAGCAGTGCCCCCGCATAGCTGCCGCGATAGAAATGCACGTAGCCGACGGCATGGGGATGATCCAGTGTTCCTGTAAATTTGATGATATTGTCGATGTTGCCTGTAATCGGCTGATCAGGTGCGACGAGTGCCGCGACATCCTCCATGCGCGCCCCCATCGTATCGATCTGCAGATTGATACGCCGTTCCCCCGTAAACCCGATCGTGCCGTTGACCAGCCAGACCTCGCGCCCGTTGCGCTCCATCGAAAAATCGTGAATGCCGATGCCCGAGAGCGAGCCCTCCGCACGGAAGAGGAGGCTGTCAAACGGCTGGTACATCAGCTGTCCGTGCGTCGCTGAGACCTTCATGTCGACGTGCGGATCCGCAATATTCCCATGCACCTCGCCGCTGATGTCCGAAAGCCCCGCAAAGCTGAGGCGGTCATCCAGATGGTTCAGCAGAGAGAGATCGACATGCCCGCCGTAAAAGCGCAGATCGAGCTGCTCTCCCCCCGTCACCGTGCCCTCAAGACCGAGATCGGTATCATTGGGCAGGTTCAGGCTGAGAAAATCCAGGGTCAGATCCGTACCGTGCAGGAAGAATGACGCATTTGCACGATCGATCGGCACAGAACGGTACATCCCATCCAGCACCTCTGCACTGCCGAACACCGAGAGCCCCGTGCGCTCCGCCCCCCGTCCCTCGATGCCAAGATCAGCAGAGAGTGTGCCGCTGAGCGCCGCGGGAAGGGGGAGATCCGCATCCGTCCGCAGGCGGTCGAGGGGCAGCCCCTCCACCTTCAGATGTGCCGCATAGGAAAGATCCGCTCTCTGCAGAGAGCCCTCCCCTGTGATGTTCCCGCCAAACGCCTCCGCCGTAAGATTTTGAAACGAGAATGTGTTGTCCGCATATGCGACATTGGCGGCGGCGTGGGTTACAGGCACCCCATCGACCGCGCCGCCCTCTGCCGTCACATACCCCGCAGCAGCGGGAGCAGCGAGTGTCCCCGTCACGCGGACATCCGCAGAGACTGTGCCGGTATAAGGACAGTCAGGATAGACCTCTGCCACGGCAAAGTCATTTGCACGCACGCGGAGATCGAGATAGGGCGCATCTGTATCCATCTGCACCGTACCATCCACACGCGCCGTCTGTTCCGCCGCCGTCGCCGTTGCCGCTACAAAGACAGTGCGCTCGTCAAAGCGCAGTGCAGCACTCGTCAGGGTCGTCTGGGTGCCGTAGAGATCGGCATCTGCCCGAACGCCATCGATCCGTCCCTCCATCGTGCGCGCTCCGTCCACGAGACGCAGCCTTGTACGCACGCGGTCGGCGTGCAGGGTGCTGATCTTCACGCGCTCAGGCAGCACAGTCTCGGGCAGGAGGGAGAGGAGCGGCGTCAGATCCGCATCATCTGCCGCAAACTGCACATCCTGCACATCCCTCGTTTTCTCCCCGCGTACGCGCAGCGGAATCCCCATGAACTCTGCCGACGCATCATAAGAGAATGCACCGCGGTCGATGTCCGCCGCACCGCTCAGATCGGTCAGCACATAGCTGTGCCCATCCGCATCGACATCCGCCGCGCTGTCCGCGATGCGGATGCGCCCGACAAAGGTGCTCGGCTCCGCATCATCTGCCACGAGATCAGCATAGTTCCACGAGCCGTCCTCCCGCCGCACGAGATGCACATGTGCCCCCGTCAGCAAAACTTCATCCACCGACGTCTCGGGCGACAAAAGCAGCGAAAGCAGACGAAGCGTCACCCGCGCTCGGTCGGCGCGGAGGACTTCCTCCGTCTGCTTATCGTAAATCACAATATCATCAATGGTCAGTTCATGCAGAGAACGGATCTCCACCGCGCCGATATGCACATCTGTCCCGAGCCGCTGCGCCACGATGCGCTCCGCCGCCCGGCCGGCCTCTGCCATAAAGGCCTCCGCCCGTACGATGTGGACAGCGGCCGCCGCGCAGAGGAGCACTGCCGCCAGCACAATCGCGCAGGCATAGGTCCTCTGTCTCATAGAGCCCCCTAAACGGGCGTCCGCAGACGCCCGCAATCATTTTCCCATGCTCATCTCATACGCGGCATTTGCCGCGCGGACGCGCTCGATGGAGGCTGCCGCCTCCGCTGCCGTCGGAGCCGGTTCCGGCGGGCGCACCTGCGCCCCCTTCGGGGTCTCGAGAAGAGCCCCCTCATGCAGGACTGCCGCCTCACGTGCGGCGCGGGCACGCTTGCCCTTCTCCGTCACACTGCGGTAGCGCATCGCATCGAGATCGACGGGAACGCCCATCGCATTGTCGAGTGCTGCCTTGCCTGTATTGTAGCGGTAGAGTGCCGTCGCATAATTCGTCCGTGCCGTTGTCAGGTTGTCCGACGCACGCATGACCTCGAGGTTCGTTCCCACGCCCGCATTGTAACGTACGCGCGCGATGTTATAGTCCTCCTCCGCCTGCTTGACCGCCGTCTCCGTTGTCCCGATGTTCTGTTCGGCCGCACGCAGATTCAGGTACGCAGTGCGCACATCGAGACGAACGCGTTCATTTGTCTCTGCGAGAACCTCCTCGGCTTTGCGCAGCTTCGCCTTCGCTGCATGCACCTGCGCTGTCGTTGCCTCATTGTCGAAGATGCGCCACGTCGCACTCAGCCCCACGGTCCAGCTGTCCTTTGCCGGAGCACTGTTGTTAAAGGCATGCTCACCTGTGATTGAACGCGTCGCCGCTGCATTCACCGTCGGGTAGTGTCCGGCAGCAGCAGCTTCTACTCCCGCCTTTGCCTGCTCCACGGTGTATGCAGCCGCCGCACTGTCTGCGCGGTAAATGAGTCCGTAGTCCGTGCAGTCCGAAAGAGCAAGATCATACGCTGTATAACGCAGCTCATCGCTCGTCTCGAGTTCCGTATCCGTCGGCAAACCAATCACATTGTTCAGCGTCGCAACGGCGACGGCATAATCATTCTTCGCCGAAGTTAATGCCTGCTGCGCATTCGCAAGCTCCACCTCGGATGCGAGCACATCCGCACGCGCTACCGTTCCCGCACGGAACTGTGCGTTCACATCGTCAAGATGTTTCGTGAGCGTCGCGACTGCCTCCTCGCGCACCTGCACCATGTTGCGGGCCTGCAAAATATTGAAATAGTCCGTTGTCGCCGTCAGACGGACGGACTGCTTCGTCTGCTCAAGTGTAAGGTCTGCCGCACTTAGACCTTGGCGTGCGGCCTTGCGCTGGGCATTCTTTCCCGCATCAAAGACGGTGATCCCAACCGTCCCCGTATTGCTGAAGCTGTACTTATACGGCCAGTGCTGTGCTGCTACGGCTTTCCCGCCGGCACGTGCCCCCGTCCAGTCCCACGTCAAGTACGGTCCCATGCTGCGATTCGCCTGATGCAGCGTCTCATGCGCAAGATCCACATCCGCAAGAGACTCCTTAATCGTACGGTTGTTTGCAAGCGCCATCTGTACACTGTCCGCAAGGCTGACCTTCACCGTCTCCGCTGACACCGATGCGGAAAAGAATCCGATCGCTGTGCTGAGTGCAAGCGTCCGCAGGAGGCATCCTGCAAAATATCCCTTTTTCTTCAAATCCATTTCCTCCTCATTCGCTCCGTGGAAATGTATCCATGCCGTGACGAAAGAAATCCTGCTTACAGATTCTATTATTTTACCAGTTCCCCCTCTTTTTTTCAAATAAATTTATCCTTAGGCAAACGTTCACACGTCACCGACATAACGAAACGTTCGCACAGAACAGACAAGATGCAGCGTCCAAAACACTTTCAGACAACAAAAGACCGCCTGCCGGCGGTCTTTTGTTGGTTTAAACCAGCTCGATAATGGCCATCGGGGCAGCGTCGCCGCGACGGGGACCGAGCTTCAAGATGCGGGTGTAGCCGCTCTTGCGATCCGTGTATTTCTCTGCGATTTCGCCGAAGAGCTTGCGCACGACATCCTCTTCTGCCAGAGCTGCGATAGCCTGACGGCGCGCACTGAGATCGCCGCGCTTGGCGAGCGTGATGAGACCGTCGGCGAGGGAGCGGAGCTCCTTTGCCTTTGCCTCGGTCGTCTCAATGCGTCCATACTTGAAGAAGGATGTGAGGATGCTCCTGAGGAGAGCCTTGCGGGCCGCGGAATTGCGTCCGAGCTTTCTCATGTGTTTCCCACTCCTATCGTTATTCGTTGTCCTGTCTCAAGGAGAGTCCAAGCTCCTCAAGTTTTTTCTTCACTTCATCCAGAGACTTGCGTCCGAGATTGCGCACCTTCATCATGTCATCCTCGGTCTTCTGCGCGAGATCGGCAACGGTGTTGATGCCGGCGCGCTTGAGGCAGTTGAAGGAACGGACGGAAAGATCCAGATCGTCGATGGTCATCTCCAGCACCTTCGCGCTGTCGTCGACCTCCTCGGGCGGGAAGTTCGGAACCTCCTCCTCCTCCTCAATGACCGTGCCGTCCATGTTCTGGAACAGGCGCAGGTGCATGACAAGGATGGCTGCCGCCTTGCTCACGGCTTCCTCCGGACGGATGGAGCCGTTCGTCCACACGTCGAGGATGAGGCGGTCGTAGTCGGTGACGTTGCCGACACGCGTGTCCTCAACCGTGTAGTTAACGCGCTGCACGGGGGAGAAGATGGAGTCGATGGGGATGACGCCGATGGAGTCGTCCGCCTTCTTGTTCTTGTCCGCCGGTACATAGCCGCGCCCACGCTCGACAGTCATCTCGATCTTGAGTTTCCCTGTCGCATTCAGCGTTGCAATGTGAAGATCGGGGTTCAGGATCTCGATGTCGCTGCCGCATTCGATGTCGGCTGCGGTGACCTCACGCTCCCCGGTCGCCTCAATGCGGATCGTATGCGGCTCCGTGCCCTGCATACGGATGCAGAGCTGCTTCAAGGCAAGCACGATGCTCGTCACATCATCCCGTACACCCGGGATCGTAGAGAACTCGTGGAGGACGCCGTCGATCTGGATGGAGGTAACAGCTGCTCCATCCAGTGAGGAGAGCAGCATACGCCGCAGACTGTTGCCGAACGTCGTACCGTAGCCCGGTTCGAGCGGCTCGCAGACGAAACGCCCGTAGCGTCCGTCCTCGCTGATCTCTGCGATTTCGATTTTCGGTTTTTCGATATCTGTCATCTATGTGCCTCCTCCATAATAAACGCGTAATGCAGACACATTCACATTCATTATTTGGAGTAGAGCTCGACGATGGCCTGCTCATTGACCGGAACGTCAATTTCCTCACGATGGGGGAAACGTGTGACGGTGCCCGTCAGATTTGCCTGATCGGCAGTCAGCCATGCGGGAGCGGAAAGGGCGTTGCTGCTCTCCTTGAGCTCCTTGAAGAACGCGCTGGCGCGGCTCTTCTCTGCAACCTCGATCACGTCGCCCTCACGAACGAGTGCGGAAGGAATGTCAATGCGCTTGCCGTTCACGGTGAAATGTCCGTGACGGACGAGCTGACGTGCCTGGCGCCGCGTGTTGGCAAGGCCGAGACGGAAGACAACATTGTCGAGGCGGCGCTCGAGAAGGCTCAGCAGGTTCTCACCCGTGACGCCGGACATTTTCTTCGCTTTCTCATAGTATCCGCGGAACTGGCGCTCGAGAACGCCATAGACAAATTTCGCCTTCTGCTTTTCCTTGAGCTGGAGTCCGTACTCGGAGACCTTGCGGTTCGTGCGGCGCAGCTGGCGCATAGACTGGCGCGCGCGGCCAAGCGTGGCGGGCTCGATGCCAAGAGCGCGGCAGCGCTTGAGAACTGGTACTCTATCAATTGCCATATTGTTTCATGCACCTCCTGTTAGACGCGGCGACGCTTGGGCGGACGGCATCCGTTGTGCGGGATGGGGGTCACGTCTTTGATCATATTGACTTCAAGGCCGGTTGCCTGCAGCGAGCGGATTGCCGCCTCGCGGCCTGCGCCGGGTCCCTTGACATAGACTTCGACGGACTTGAGCCCGTGCTCCATCGCAGCCTTTGCCGCCGTCTCCGCAGCCATCTGCGCTGCGAACGGCGTGCTCTTGCGGGAGCCGCGGAAGCCGAGACCGCCGGCGCTCGCCCACG
>ERZ773022.467-NODE-467-length-33080-cov-5.078213_pt1 | contig 33080 bp, 23 predicted proteins | sample MGYA00580839_ERZ773022 | MGnify/ENA primary metagenome ERZ773022 (study PRJEB29015, sample SAMEA2738020) | human oral metagenome | biome: human oral; feature: human-associated habitat; material: dental | place: China | collected 2044 ... | reverse complement strand
GGCAGCGTCAGCGTGAGCGTCGGATGCGCCGAATCACCGCCGCAACAGCCGCCGCTGCGCTTGTCATGGGCGGCATCGGCGTGTCGGTGACCGGCCTGTGGCTGCGGGCAAGGAGCGCCGAACGCGCAGCCCACGAGGAAAGCGCGACGGTGACGATGAGAATGGCGTCGGAAACCATCGCCTCGGGCGACCGGATTCGAGGGCTTCTGTACGCGAAGGAGGCTTGGAAGAAGGCCGACCCCGACAGCCCCTCATACGACGCTTTGAGGACCAAGTACTATGAAAATTTGGCTGAAGGCGCCGTCTATCCTGCGATGACGGTCCTTTCGAAAATCGACACCGGCGCCGCGGGCGACAAAGCCCGCATGTTGGTCGTTCCCGGGAGCGGCGATTTGTTTCTCACCGCAGGCGAAGGCGCCCACGTGACGATGTGGAGGGCGTCCACCGGCAGGCGCGTCAAAACGATCGACGTCGAAGGGCGGCCTTTGTACTTGGAAAAGACGGACTCGCGCGGTGGCTTCCTGGTCATGACGAAGAACGGGAAGGCGAGCGTCTTCGACGCCGAGGGCAGGCGCCTGAGCCGTTTCAAGGTGAAGCTCGGCGCGTTGTCGTCCATGCGGGCGAGCGTGGTGCGCGGCCGCCTTTATTTGCCGTACAAGGACGGCGGAAACGTGCATATCGCTGCGTACGACATAGACAAGGGCACGGTGCTCTTCGACAAAGAGTTCCCCGGATTCGAGAGCTATGACGTTCAGACGGACGGCAAGGAATTCGCCGTCTCCTACGAAGAAGGCGGAGCGTTTCGCTACGACTCGACGGGCAACGAGAAAGAGGCCGTCGTCTCGCGTGAAGAGGACGCTGCGCGCCGAGCGGAGGAACGCAAGCGCGGCTCGAACGTCAACGGTTTGGTGAGTTACGCGTTTGGCGCGAAAAAGCTGCTCTACTATTCCGCGACGCACCTCTATAGAGTGGACACCGGCACCGGAGAGCGCGTGACCCGTCACAGGGATTCCTTTCCGGCCAGAGTGACGTCTTTGTCTCTGTCCGAGGACGGCCGATGGGCCTATCTCGTCGGCAACGGGACCCTGTTCTCAACAAGTCGGATTGACTTGTCCGACGAGTACGCGCGCTCCTTGGACTTGGCCCTTCCCAATCAGAAGAGGGGCAAGAGGGAAGGCCAAATCGAAGACGGCGTCTTGCTCTCCGCCCAGTCGCTCTTCATCGGCGTCAATTCGGACAACTCCCTGGCCGCATGGGACCCCCGTTCCAGCGGGGTCGTTTCCATTCGCGCGATCGGCAAGACGGACGACCTCGGAGCGCAGATCGTGCAGGTCAGAATGGTGAAGGACGCCTCGAAGCTTCTCTCTCTCGGTGAGGACGGCACGGTCAACGTCGTCGATGTGCGCGGGACCGACCGGTCGTATGAGGGACAATCTCAGCTGCTCGCGCGCTCCAACGACAGGAGACAGATCTATGGCTATGACGGCGTGGTCGGCTTCATTCACGAGGCGGGGACAAGGGAGGGCTCAGACGCCGCGCCCCCGTACAGCCTGAGCAGGGTGGCCGTGAGCAACGGCGGGAAAGTCGCATGGGTGTCCCGGGAGAACGCCGACCGGCTGACCGTCTCACATGGCCGCAAGGTTCTGTATTCTCCGGAGGAGAAGGTCGGCACCGAGTACACGGGCAATCGCCCGTTGGCTGTGTTCGGCAGGGGCGACGACGTCGTCTATGTGACTGCGAAGGGAAAAGTGGTCCGCTACGACGCCTCCGGCAAACGCGAATCTTACCTCGATTTCGGGGGCGAGGTCCTCTCCCTCAGGGCGAGTGAGGACGGCAGCCTTTTGGCCGTCACACGGTCGAATCAGCCTGCGAACGCCGAAGCGAGCTGGCAGATCTTCAAGGTCGACGGAGGCGGGTCTGTGGCAATGGGCTCCGGCGAAATGCTCAGCGTCGTCGGACGTGCGGGAAAGCTCGAATCGACGCTGTCAGTCGGCGGGGGAAGAATCGTTCGCCGGGACAGCCGCGGAGAGGAGCTTTCGAACGTCGCGCTTCCCTCCGGCATCCGCTCGGACGGCGAGGTCCTTTTCGAAGGGTCGGAAGACGGCACGGAGGTCGTCGTGCCGTCTTCCGAAAGCTCGTACTTCGTCATCGACGCCCGAACGGGAAAGGTGCTGAGAAGGATATCGACGGACGCTCGATACCCTAGAGCGTTCATATCGGGACGGCGCATCGTATACAGCGTTCTGGGCACCGATTTGCGGGACGGTTTCAAAGAGACGGAGATGCATTCTCTTGCTCAGCTCGAGAAAACGGCCGACAAGGTGCTCGGCGGGCGGCGGCTCTCCGAAGAGGACAAGGAGGAAATACGGTGAAGTATGACGTGTTTGTGTCGTATCGGCATGTGCGTCCGGATGCGGATGTGGCGAGGGCTGTTGCGCGGTTGGTGGAGGGGTATGTGGTTGCGGGGTCTGTTGGGGGTGTGGTGAAGCGGCGGGGTTTTCGTGTGTTTCGTGATGTGGAGGAGTTGGCGTCGGGTGAGTTGGGTGTGTTGATTGAGTCGGCGTTGGCTGAGTCGGAGTTTTTGGTGGTGGTGTGTTCGCCGCGGACGGCGGGGTCGGTGTGGTGTATGCGTGAGGTGGAGTTTTTTTCGCGGGTGCGGGGTGTGGATCATGTGTTGGCGGTTGTGGTGGAGGGTGATCCTGGTGTGGTTGTGGGGGATGTTGTGGGTGGGGATGTGTTGGCTGTGGATGTGCGTGCGGGTGCGGTGAGGTCGGAGGGGTTTGGTGGGTTTGAGGGGTGTGGGTCGGGTGTGGTGGATCGGTTGGTGCGTCAGTCGGTGGGTGTGTTGCGTCGGGATGGGATTGATCGGTTGATGGCTGGTGTTGTGGGGGTGTCGTTGGGTGATTTGCGGCAGCGTCAGCGTGAGCGTCGGATGCGCCGAATCACCGCCGCAACAGCCGCCGCCACGCTCGTGACCGGCCTGTTCGCCGCCACCAGCGCCGGGCTGTGGATCAAGGCGCGCCGCGACAGCGACGTGGCGAACCGGCGGAGCGTGGAAACCCTTATGGACCTTGCGGACACGACGATCGCCGGGGGCGACAGGGAGCTCGGCCTTCTCTACAGCAATCTTGCCTTGTCCAGGGCGAAGCAGTCCTGGGACTCCTATGCCGAGCTGCGCGGGAGGCACTACGTCAACGTCAACGGCGCGACATCGCAGGGCCCGCTGGCGCCGTTGACGAGGATCAAGACGGATTCGGGCGTTGCGAGTTTTGGGATCGGATCCAACGGCACGATCGTCACAGCAGGCAAGAGCGCGAATCTCAGCGTATGGAGCAGCGAGAACGGCAAGCGCCTGCGCTCGGTCACCCTCTCGGAGAAGCCCATCGACGTCGGCGCGTCGACCGACGGGACGCGTTTCTACGGCATCGACAGCCGGGGGCGCCTGACGGTCACTCCCGCAGACGGGGGCCCTGCCAGAACCGTTCGAATCGCGGATGCGCGGGCCATACTCGGCACAGTTCTCGCCGGCGATCGTCTCTTCGTGACCCATGACCCGACAAAAGGCAGTCCCCGCGTCCGCGGCTACGACGTAAAAACGGGGGCGCAGATCTTCGACGTCGATCTTTCCAACAGGCCGTTCGTCCACTTCGACTGCGCCCAGGACGGCTCGGAATTCGCCATTGCGTTCAAAGGCGGCGGCGCCGAGAGGTACGACGGCGCCACCGGCGCCCTTCGCCAGTCGATTGTCGATCCCGCCCAGGACGCCGCCGCGCTGGCCGAATCCCGCGCGGAAGGCGGATCCGTGGACTACTCGATGTCGGGAAACAAGCTCGTTTACTTCTCCGCGAAGACGATGCACGTGGTTTCCCTGCCGTCGGGATCCGTCGTCTCCAGTTCCGTCGAAAAACGTTACGGCGGAGGAATGGCCAAAATTTCGAGAGACGGCACGTTCGTCATCGACCCCGCCACGAAGAAGAAAATCGATGCCGCGACGGGCAAAGAACTCTCCTCTTACGCGTTTATGGAAGGCGACGATCGAAGCCTGGCGTGGCTTTCCCCGCGCGACGACGCATTCATCGTCGGCACGCGCGGCAGAGAGCTCATGCTGTGGGACGATTTGTCCGACGCCGCGGCGTACGACGCTTCTAAATCGCCTGCCGCCGCGAGGGCCTACAGCGGATCGCCCATCGAGCACGGGAGGTTCACCCGGGACGGGAGGCGATTTGTCACAGCAAGCTCCGACGGCAACCTGACGGTCTACGACGTCGCGGCCCCTGACGGAGGAGTCCAAACCTCGGGCTCCGTCGTCGTCCGTTCCAACAACCGCGATTTCCTCTACAGCCGCAGCAGAAACGGAGGAGTGATTGTTGATGCGCGCAAGAAAAAAGGGGAAGCCACTCTGACGAAGATTCAGAGTTTCAGCGACGCAGCCGTCAGCAACGACGGAAAGGCGCTTGCATTCTTGTCGCGGTCGCACACGGAAGGGGTGAGCGTTCTTTCTGACTCCGGCCAAGCCGAGTACAGGACTTATGAAAATATGCCCTTGGGAGCCTCGGAAACCTCGATCGTTTTCGGCCCGTCCCACGACGTCGTGTATGTGACGGTCAAAGGGGAGGTCGTCCATTACGACTCCGGCGGAAAACTTGGCTCCTACGGATCGAAAAAGGACGGCGACGTCGCCTCGCTCCGGGCGAGCGCCGACGGATCGGTCCTCCTCGTGAATCGGGAGGGGGGAAAGTGGCAGGCCTACAACGTCAAGACGGGCAAGCTCCTCAAGCGAGGGACCGGGGTGGTCTATGCCGTCTCCGGGAAGGACGGAGCCTTCGAATCCGCGACGCTGCAGGCGGGGAACTCGATCAGCACCGTCGACGCGTCGGGCAATGTCAAGTGGAAGGTCGAAATGCCGAGGCAAATCGGCCGCCAGGTTCGCTCGGGGCAAGTGCTTGACGCAACCGAAGACAGGTTCCTCGTCCGGACGCAGAAACAAGTCGTTGTCTTTGATCTGGCCGTCGGCCAGGTGGTTCAGCGGCTCAGAACGCCGGAGGTAACCGCCCGGGCTTTGCTTGTCTCCGACGGCATCGCATACGACGTCGACGACCCCCAAACCAGGAGCTTTCGCCTGGTGAAAAACGTGAAGCTGGCCGACGCGGAGGCTGCCGCAAAGAAGATGGTGGGGGACAGGAAGCTCACGGAGGCTGAGAAGGAAGTGATCGGCCAGTGAACGCCCGCGAGGGCGTCGCCCCCCGAAAGTCGATTGCACGCTCTCCCTACTTCATGATTTTCGCCGCGGTGGCCTTCCTCGCGGCGCTCATAGGCGGATTGCAAGTCGAGTGGGGGAAAAACGGAAACTCGTGGACGGACGCCTCCATGACGGTGTACGCCGTCATGAAGCTCTTCCTTTTCGACTCCGTGCTTGAGGGAGACCCCGGGCCTCCCGTCTACGAGGTTGCCCGATGGCTCGCGCCCATGACGACGGCGGCCGGCGTTCTCGCCGTCTTCGAGGTTTTTGCGGTCGACCTGCGCCTGCGGCTCCATCCCGTGACCGGCAACCACGTGGTGGTGCTCGGGTGCGGCGAGCGGTCGCGGGCGATCATGCACGAGATTCTCGGCTGGAAGGAGGCCAGCGGCGTCGTATGCGTCGTCCCGGACACGACGCCGCTCGACGACGTCCGCTCCCTGAAATCCGCCGGCATCCAGGTGGTCGCCGTCGATTACGACGCCAACGACACGGCCGAGGAGGCCAGGGCGATCGCCAGAATCCACCTGGAGTCGGCTCGCGGGATCATCTCCATGGAGCCGGAGCCGGCCACCTTCGGCCACGTTCGCTGGCTTGCGGCGCGGGCGCCGAAGGGCGTGGGCGCGACGGTCCACGTCAATTCGGAGAGCCGCCGCCTGCGCGAGATCGTCGAACGGGACATGGACAATTTCCCCGACTTCGACATGCACTACTTTTCCCTCTCGGAGCTGGCTTCCTATCAGCTCCTCGGGTCGGGCGAGTTTTCGATCCTGCCGCCCGCTCTGGACGCCTCGCGCAGGTTCATGGCCGGCGACCCCGCCCCGTGGAACGAGGCGCCCGGCCGCGTCCTTCCATACAACGGGTTGACTTTCGAACAGATCGACGCGGCCGTGGCCGAGCCGCACGTGCTCGTCGTCGGCATGGGGCAGGTGGGCGGCGAGCTTCTGGCCATGCTGGCGAATCTGGGGATCACCAGCCCGAACAGGCCTCTGCGGGTGACGGCGGCGGGCCGCGGGGTGGGCGAGCAGATCGACGACGTCTTCGCGCAGGTTGAGGATCTGTCGAAAGTCATCGATCTGACCGTCCTCGACCTCAACCCCGAAAGCCGCGCCATGCGCGACGCACTGGCGGGCATCTCCGCCGAGCATCCCTTCAGCGCGGCCGTCTACGCCCTGGAAGACGCCAGGGGATCCCTCCTGTCCGCCGATTTCATGATGCCCGTGCTCGCGGGGATCAACACCGCCGTGTGGTGCCCGCATCGCGCCGACGTCGATCCCATTCTCAATGCGATGCCCGAAGGCTCGCGGATCCGCCTGTTCGGCCTGGACTCGGAGGTGCTCAACCCCGGGGCCATCCTTGCCGAGCGCTACCTGGAGCAGGCTCGGCATTTCAACCTCGTCTACGCTCAGACGGACGCCCGCATTGCCGGCGGGCTTCCGCCGATCAACGCGCAAGAGGCGTGGACGGGGCTGAGCACGGTCAAGAAGGAGTCAAGCTTCGCGCAGGCCCTGCATCGCCACGTCAAAGGCGCCGTGCTCGACGCGACGGCTCGGGCTTTCGCCGGGGTCAACGGCTTTCAGCTCATCAACCACTGGGAGCGGGTCCTGGAGGGCCTGACGGCGGCGGAGCAGGCCGACGCCATCGCCGCCGACCCGCTGCTGAGCTACATGTCGGCCTTGGAGCACCGCCGATGGGCGACCTTCTATTACCTGCGCGGCTTCACCTGGGGCGAGACCAAGGACGAGGTCGGCAGAACCCACGATTGCCTCGTCGACGATTGGGACGCCTTCATCGCGGGCCCGCGCCGTGAAACCATCGCATACGACGCCTTTGCGAGTTTGATCCTCGACGGCCCTGAATGATCCCGATTGCCGATTTTGGCCGGGGTGGGCGCGCCCTTCGGCTCTCGACGTCGGCAGCGAACGACGGCAGACGTCGCAAAGCCTCCTCTAGTAGACCATCTGCATGGCCTTGCGCACCTCGTCGAGGGTGGCGTTTGCCATGGCGTTCGCCCGCTCGTTGCCCTCGTGCAGGACCTTCTCGACGTATCCGGGGTCGGCCTCGACCTCAGCGCGGCGGGCGCGGATAGGCGCGAGAAAGTCGTTGAGCGACTCGGTGACGACCGCTTTGAGCCTTCCAGCCCCGGCGTCGCCGATCTCTTCGGCGATTTCGCGGGGCGAACGCCCTTGGGCGAGGCCCGCGAGCGTTAGAAGATTCGAGACCTCCGGGCGATTCTCGGGGTCGAAGGCGATGAAGCGCTCGGAGTCGGTCACGGCCTTCTTGATCCGCTTGGCCGTCTCGTCGGCGCTCATTCGCAGCTCGATCGTGTTGTTGCGGGATTTGCTCATCTTGTCCCCGTCGAGGCCGAGGATCATGTCGGCTTCGGAAAGCAGGCCGTGCGGGCGGGGAAACACCTTGCCGTAGCGGGAATTGAAGCGGTCGGCGACGACGCGCGTCTGCTCGATGTGCGGCAGCTGGTCTTTGCCCACGGGGACGAGGTTCGCCTTGCAGAAGAGGATGTCGGCGGCCTGGTGCACGGGATAGGTGAGCATGAGGCCGGACATCGCCCGGTTTCCCGCTGCTTCGAGCTCCGCCTTGACCGTCGGATTTCGGTGAAGCTCGGATTCCGTGACGAGCGAAAGGAAGGGGAGCATGAGCTGATTGAGGGCGGGCACAGCCGAATGGGTGAAGATCGTCGCCTTGGCCGGGTCGATTCCCACGGCGAGGTAGTCGGCAACGAGCGAGCGGACGCGTTCCCCGATGGGGCCGACGCCGTCGCGGTCGGTGATCACCTGGTAGTCGGCGATGACGAGCCACGTCTCGATTCCGGCCTTCTGGAGGCGCACGCGGTTGTGGAGGGAGCCGAAATAGTGGCCGATGTGAAGGTGGCCGGTCGGCCGGTCGCCCGTCAACACGCGGAACTGGCCGGGGTCTTCCTCAATCGCCTTCTCGATCTTGCGTGAAATGTCGCGAGCCTTTGCGAGGGTTGCGTTCGCCTCCGGCGCCTCGCCTGCGGCTTGCCTGCCGCCGGTCGCCCGTCCGGCCTCGTTGGATCGATGGGCGTCGCCAGCCCGGCCGCCGCTGAGTGCCCCGGCGTCGGCAGCCCGATTGTCCTCGGTCATATGTCCCTTCTTTCGGCGTCGGACGCATGGTTCGTCTCATCTGACGCGCAGCTCTTGGTTCTCGTCGTCGGTTCGGTTCGCAGTCGGACGCGCTAAGCCGCCAGACGCGTTTTCTGACACACAGTCTAGTAGGTTCGCCCGTCAGCCTGCCGGAGCCGCCGTTTCGCATGGCCCCGGCGGTGCGGTGTACACCTGCATCGACAGTGCGCCGATCGACGTCCTTGCTCCGGGGGCGTAGGAGGGCTGGTTTGCCTTAGGGCGTTCCCAGGCCGAATCCCAAGCCAGGCGGAAAATGGTTCCGCGGCCCTCCGGCAGGTGAATCTCCTTGTCGTGGGGCGAGCCGTTGAGGATGACGAGGACGTCGTTGTCTTTTCCCCGTCCCGAGCGCAGCATTTGGATCGTCCGGTAGCCGCGGTCGAACCAGAGATATTGGGGCATGGGATTGCCTTCGGCGTCGAACCAGTCCAAATCGGTGAGAACGTCGCCCTTGTAGGACGTTTCGGTGTAAAAGCCGGTGGGGCGGCACGCATTCGACTCCCTGCGCAGACGCAGGAGGCAAGCCGTCGTCTCCCACAGATCGCGCTGCCACGGGGCCAGGTCCCAATTCACCCAGGTCAGCTCGTTGTCCTGGCAATAGGCGTTGTTGTTGCCTTTTTGGGTTCGCCCGAATTCGTCGCCGGCGGTGATCATGGGGGTTCCGGCGGAGAGGATGAGCGTCCCCAGGAGGTTGCGCATGGCCTTGCGCCGCTCTGCTTTGACGGGGCCGGGCGCATCGGTCGCGCCTTCGAATCCGAAGTTCCAGGAGAGGTTGTTTGTGGTCCCGTCGCGATTGTCCTCGCGGTTGGCCTCGTTGTGCTTGGCGTCGTAGGAGACGAGGTCGTGCAGCGTGAATCCGTCGTGGGCCGTTATGAAATTGATCGAGGCGTACACGCCGCGGCCGCCGGGCAGGCGCCCATGACCGAAAAGGTCGGCCGATCCGGCCAGCCGCGTCGCTATGTCTCGCAGGTCGCCGCCGCTGCCGCCGTGCGCTAGCACCCGCGGATCGGCAACCCAGAACGAGCGCATCGTGTTGCGGAAATGGTCGTTCCAATCGGCCATCGGGGCCGGGAACTGGCCTGTCCGCCAACCGAAGGGTCCGAGATCCCAGGGTTCGTTGACCAGCTTGAGGCTGCCGAGGATCGGGTCGGTCAACATGGCCATGAGGAAGGGGTGGTTCGTGTCGAAATGCTCCCCGTTGCGCCCCAGGGTCACGGCGAGGTCGAATCGGAAACCGTCGACCCCGATTTTGTCCGCCCAGTAACGCAGCGAGTTGAGCGCCAAAAGGAGCACGGATCGTCGTCGGAAATCGAGCGAATTGCCGCATCCCGTGGTGTCCATGAGGCGCCCGGGGTTGTCCGGTTGAGCCATGTAATAGGAGGTGTTGTCGATGCCCCGCCACGAAATCGTCGGCCCGTCGCCGCCGCCTTCGCACGTGTGGTTGTAGACGACGTCGAGGATCACCTCGATTCCTGCCTCGTGCAGGGCCGCGACCATGCCCTTGACCTCGTCTATGACGGCTTGGGGGCCGGCCTCCTGTGCGGCCTGCGTCGCGTAGCTGGGTTCGGGGGCGAAGAAATCGAGCGTGCTGTAGCCCCAATAGTTGGTCAACCCGATGTCCGCGAGGAAGGTCTCGTCCATCTTGGCTTGGATCGGCAGAAGCTCGACAGCCGTGATTCCCAGTCGCTTAAGGTAGTCGACGACGACGGGGTGGGCCAAGCCGGCGTAGGTCCCCCGGAGCTCCTCCGGGATGTCCTTGCACAGCGCCGTCATGCCTTTGACGTGGCATTCGTAGATGACGGTGTTGCGCCAGGGAATGCGGGGGTGATGGGTGACGGACTCTTCCGGCTCCGTCACAACGCCGAGGCTCATGAAAGGGGCGGAGTCAAGAGGGTCGGGGTCCAGGATTCGGGAGCGGTCCAGGCTGAACCCCGGCGAGAAGAGGGCGCCGTCAAGGACGGGCGCGCGCGTGACGGCTTTGGCGTAAGGGTCCAGAAGAAGCTTGGCAGGATTGTGGAGAAGTCCCAATTCGGGTGCCCAGCGCCCGGCGACGCGGTATCCGTAGCGCTGCCCGACGCCGACGCCGGGAACGTGGCCCGCCCAAAAGCCCTGCCCCAGCGAGTGGAGTGCGAATCTTCGCTCGCCGCTGGCGTCGTCGCCGTCGAAAAGGCACAGCGTCACCGAGCTGGCGTGCGGCGCCATGAGCGCAAAATCTGTGCCGGACCCTACGACGTGTGCGCCTGCGGCGACGGGCGAGCGGACGGCGTGCTCCGTCAGCGTCGTTTCTGTTTCTGCGAAGACCGCGGCGTTCGACAACGGGTGGGATTTCACAGTGCAAGTATGGCAAAGATTCAACCTCGGAACATGCCGTTACGAAGGCTTGCCCGGCGAGAAAGCGCAGACGCGGATGATAAGGCCCGGATTTCCGCGGAATATTGCGATTGTGCAACGTTGGGAAAAACGTTGCGAAAAACGGGTTCCGCGCGTCTTTTCCTTGGCAGTTCGTCGTTCTTCGACCAGTTTTCGCGTGCATATGTGAAGTTCGCCCCTTGAACGGCCCTTCTTGCGGGTAAACGGTCCGAATCCATGTGCGCGAATGGGCTGCGTTGGCTGAGCTTGTCTGCGGGTCTCTTTCTGCCGACGAACCCTTTCTTCGTTGGCCGTCCTCTTTCCAAGGGCGAGTTTTGTTTGCGATGTGCGCGCCACTAGGCTGATTGGGCCAAGGTCAAGGACGGGAGCAATGCGATGACGGGAGCCAAACGCACGGGTGCGGAGCGCGGGCGTGTGAGTGACGAGCCCAGACCGACAGGCGCCGGACGCATGGGCGGCAATCGCGAATTGGCGGGCGCCGAGCAGGAAGGTGAGGAGCGCGCGGATTCTGGGACGGACGGCGTTCGGGCCGGAGTCGAAAGGGACGAGGCCACCCGACGCGATTCAAACGCCCTCGCCGCGGCCGCAGAGAATCCCCGTGCGCGATTTCTCTTCGTCTCGGGGTCGAGGGTGGCCGTTGAGCCCGGCGCCGAACGCGTGCTCGCACTCTCCGCGGGGTGCGTCGCCCCGGAAGCGCGGCGTCGCGCCGTATATCTCGGCTTGGTGGACGGCGCCCCCTATTTTGCTTGTGACGTCGGCGATGCGGACGATTCCGCACGCGACCCTCGGCTCGTCTCGCGTGCAATTCCGGCCGCTTCTCGTCCGGCGGCCGTTGCAGAGGAGGACGAGAGGGCATGGTCCGAGGCAGCCGGTTCCGAGCATGCCGGCTCTGAGAAAGTGGGCTTCGAGGGGGTCGATTCTGGGAACGTGAGTTTCGACTTCGAGGGTTCGGAGGGCTCCGGCTCACAGAGAGCGAATTTTGAGAGCGCCGGCTGCGAGAGAGCATGGTCTGTGAGCGCCGACTTCGCTTCGGTCCCGTTGACATCCCACCTATGGCCTTCGGTCGAGGCCGAGCTCGCCGTTGAGGCCGTGGCCATCTCGAACTGGATAGGCGGCACCCGTTTCTGCCACAGGTGCGGTGAGCCTTTGTCGCTGCGTTCCGGCGGATGGGAGATGGTCTGCGGGCGCGGGCATACGGTTTTTCCGCGTGTGGATCCGGCCGTCATCATGGCCGTCCGCGACGCCGAGGACAGGCTGCTCCTCGCGCGCAACGGGCGATGGGCCCCCGGAAGGCTGTCCGTTCTCGCGGGTTTCGTCGAGGCCGGCGAGCCGCTCGAGTCGGCTGTCGCGCGCGAGGTTTTGGAGGAGACCGGCGTCGTCGTCGACGACGTCGCGTATGTCACCTCCCAACCGTGGCCTTTCCCGCGTTCCCTCATGCTTGCCTTTGAGGGGCGCACCCGCGCCCGCCAGGAAGACGTGAAGGTCGACGGCGAGGAGCTCGTTTTCGCCCGGTTCTTTTCGCGGGAGGAGTTTTCGGGAGCTCTGGCCTCGGGGGAGATCGGTTTGCCCACGCCGACGTCGGTCTCCGCGAGGCTCATCGAGCGATGGCTGGGCCGGCCGCTGGCCGACGCCTAACTGGCGTTGGCCAGCGGCCGTGTGTTCGCTCGGTCTTAGCCTGCGTCGTCTTGTTGGTTTGGTTCGCCGTTGCGTGATCGACGGAGCGTGCTCTCTTGCGGTTCGGGGACGACGGCGGCGAGTTCGTCCTTTCGTTTTAGCTTCAGGAAATTGAAGTTTGCCTTCTTTCGTGTTGGCTTGGGGAGAGCGATGAAGGCACCCACGGCGAAGATCGCTGTTAGGTTCATGTAGAGCCTGCGGTTGTCGCGTGCGAGGCTGCATGCGCTGATGACATCATTCCGAGCTCTTCTTTGATCCGCTAAGTCATCCTTGACATCGTTAGCTATGGAAAACTGTTCCATCTCGTCAGAGTCGTGGATGTCGAAGAATCCGCCGTCGCCATAGTTCCTTCCTAGATAGTCCCACCCTACGGGCTGGCAGTGAACCTCACTTGCAGTAACGACTATGGTCGGGCTACTGAGAAAAAGCCATCTGAGGACGAAAAAAGTTAGCGCGACGATGAGGATGCGCAGGGTGATGAATATGGGTTTCGTCATTGCCATTCCTTTCTATTTCTTTCTGCTGGTGCATTGGCCGTTCCGGTTTGCAAGTGGCTGATTGACAGAGCTGAGTTCTATTGCGATTCGGCAACGGTGACGAACTCGTCCTTTCGTTTTAGCTTCAAGAAGTTGAGGTTAAACTTCTTCTGTGTTGGCTTGGGGAGGGTGATAAAGGCGGTTGCGGCGAAGATCGCTGTCAGGTTCATGTAGAGCCTGCGGTTGTCGCGCGCAAGGTTGCATGCTTCGATGGCCTTGTCGCGCGCTCGTCGTTGCTCGGCCAATTCTTCCCCGATGTTGTTGGTTGCCGTGAACTGATCCATTTCTTCGGAGTTGTCTATGTCGAAAAAACCAGACGTGTTGTAGCCTTCTCTCAGATAGTCCCAGCCCGCGGGCTTGCAGTGGATCTCACTGGCGTTGAGGGTTATGATCGGGCTGCTTAAGAACAGCCATTTGAGGGTGAAGAATGTTAGTGCGACGATGAGAATGCGCAGGGTGATGAATATGGGTTTCGTCATCGCTCTTCCTTTCTATTTCTTTTTGCCGTTGCCCTGGTTGTTCTCGCCAGGATCTTGCTTCTTTTTCTCTTGTTCCTGCTTCTCTTCGTCCCTCATTTTTTTCTCGATGCTGCGGTCTTGCCATGGGCGCAGGCCGCTGCCGTCTTTGATTTTCTGTTCCATTTCCTCAAGTTTTGTTTTCGACGCCGAGTCCCCCTGCTCTATGAGTTCGACGGCAATCTCGAAATCTTTGAAGGCGTATTCTGTTTCCTTAGTCAGCTCTTCGATGAGGTCGTGGATAAGCCACTTCATGTCATGGAACTTCGAGGACGGTCCGTTGATGCCGATGCCTATCTTTCCGGGTCGGCTAACGCAAGTGGTCATATGGACGCTTTGGATCTCATGCCAGGCACTGTTGAGCTCCTCGATAATCTTCGGCTTGGACCTGGTGAGAATGTCCACGACCCGGCTTTGATCAATGTTTAACCTCTCCGACGTGCTGACGTCCGATGACTTCGCCGCCGCCAGTTTGAGGTCGTATGAGCTTTTCCTCTTCCTCATTTCGCCCATGTTGTCGATGAGATTCTTTTCCACCGCCTTCTCCGCCGTCGTTATGGTCTCATTCAATTGCTTAAAGGCCTTGGTTAAGGAGGCGAGGGCGTCGTCGTAAGACAATGAGGTCTGGGGGACCTCTTTCTCGTTGGCCAGGTTCTTAAGGGGCTCCAGGCCGAGTTTGAATGTTTTTACGATTGCGGAATCCGTTTCGCTGCCGGGAATCAAGGAAAAGCCCTCTTTTGCGAGCTTGCCGATCGTTATAACTGTTTTGAGGTCTGAACTGGCGCTCTTTTTAGCGACTGTTTCAAAGGACTCAATCCCCTTCTCGACGATGTCGACGACCGACTCCCGAGCTCTCTCGAAGGTCCCGTGCTCATAGCCGAGGGCCGCCGTCCAGTAGGTCGACGCCGCCGACAGGCCGCCGATAACGTGTTGAAGGCTCTCGATCACATTGGATCTGAAGGCGTTCACGGTGTTGCCTGACATATGCGCTAGCTGCTCGTGCACCGAATTGAGTTTCGTTTCAAGAATCCCGCCGGCCACGCCCTTTCCCTCCGAACCTAAAGATATTGAGAGATGGGACACAGCACCCCTGCAACCGGACAGCACTCGATCGATTGTCTCGGGATTCGGAAGCTTCCTCCACGGCTCGACTATATCCTCGATCTTCCTGCGAACGCTGTTGAATTCCTTTGTGTAGTCCAGTTCGCTTGTGGAACTGCCTCCTCCGTAGTTGGGTCCGCTGTTGTAGGTGGACGTCTTGAACCCCGTTCCGCCGCCTTCGCCGTCTGGCCCCGGCCGGCCGATACCCATCGTGATTCCTGAGAAGACCATCTCATACCCGGCCGTCTTCCGGGTGAACGACTCCGCCCCGTCTCCGATTTTGTCTCTAACGTATGCGTCAATGGCTGCGCGCTTGAGCCGACCGATGGATTTGTCTAGCTCGTCGTACTTCTCGTTTTCGCTCATTGTTTCTCCTTTGGGTTGTGGCGCGGTGGGCGCGCGGGTCTGGATTGGTTTCGTTGTGGACCGAATTCAAGTAGGATGCCGCTCGAACGGTATGTCGCTCAAAACGACGAGTGAACAAGTATGCTATGAGGGTCGCTTGCATGTCGCCGACCCTTGTGGTCGGTTGACGCCGCGACACTGAGTGTAGGCGTGAAAGCGGAGCTCGCTGCGTCAAACCATTGCGGTTTAACCGCGCAAATCCGAGGATTTTCAGTTGCGCGAATCGAAGTTATAAGTATTTTGACGTGGACGATGATTCCCAGTTACGAGATTCATCTGCCCGACGATCTTTAGCCTACGATGCGGTCGATGTAGTTGCAAGAACTTGCACTCTACTGTGGACTGTTTCACTTTTCTTCAAATAGTCGCCCCGTGCTTCTTTGCTTCCTGCTTGCGGTCGGTTGGGTGCAAGGATGCGATCCGGCCGGGGCGGTCTCCGTTGCGGCAGGCGGCGGTCGTGGCTCTTTGGGGTCTGGGGGTTTCGAGGTCGCGAAGCGTTTCAGCGGCGAGGCCTTAGGGTGTGGGGCGAGGCGTCCGCGAAAGGCTTCGCGGTCGCGGAAAAGCCCCCGAGGCCCGGCCTCGGGGGCTTTGAAAAGTTTCGACGCGACGGAGTTTAGGAGTCTTCGTGGACTGTCACCGCGTATCCGTCGGGGTCAAGGAAGGTGAAGGTCAGTCCAAAAGGGCCTGGGGTCGGTTCGCTCAGGGTCGGCGTTCCAGCCGCTGTGAGCGAACTGTGCAGCTCGCGTGCGTCGTCGCAGCGAAGCCAGAGTGCAACGCCAAGGCCGGGGCGTGGGGCCGCTTGGTCGAGGTCTACGCCGGGCAGGGGTTCGCGGACGGCAAAGGGGATCGGCGCGGTGGCGAAGACGACGGCGGCTTTCGGTGAAGACGGGGCGCGGAGAAGTCCGAGCTTCGTCTCGTAGAAGCGCGCCGAGCGCCCGAGGTCGCGAACCTGAAGTGCGACGAAATCCAGTCCTGTGACGGTCATGTTTCTCCTCTGTTCATGGGCGGTTTTGTGCGCCTGTTTTGCGGACTGCCTGTTTATGTTTGGGCCGCCTGTGTGCGGGGGTGTGCCACGCTCCGCAGCCAAAGGCGATGAAAGCGGGGCGCCCCTTGCGCACGGGGGCTCGTCTCGCTGGCTGAGCCGGGCGGCTTGCGAGTGGCGCGCGGCGCATTCGTCGCGCGCCAGATGATGAGCTCGCTTCTTCGCGGCGTCGTCGATCGAGGGTTGGCCGAACGCGCGGAGCGCGCTCCTGAGGGGCGGGCATTGCCTCTCCGGCTTACAGAGAAAGGGCAGGCACTGCTCAAACGCGCGTCCGGGGAGGTAGCCCGGATCGAAAGGCAGATGACGTCCGGTTTTGACGGCGATCGGCTCGCCCGCCTGCGGGAGGATCTGTCCGCATGCGTCGACGCGTTGACGGAGAGAGAGGATTCGTTGCCCACGGACTGATCCTGGCCCTGGGCGACGGCGGGAGTCGACGCCCACGTCAAGCCGGGGCGGTGTCGAACAGCGCCCCGAGCGGTCGAACTCAGACGAGGCCCCGGTTCTCCGCATAAAAGTCGGCAAGATGGCGAACGCCGGTTGCGGGTCCGACGCAGTCGTGCAGCATGTTCCACGTCGCGAAGCGCGCGGCGTCCGCCAGGCGTCTGCTGAACAGCGACGTCAGCCCCAGCGCAGGAGGAAGGATCCACGGCGGAATCTTGCCCACGCGCGGCTGTTTCCCCATGGCTGCAAGAGCCGTTCGCGCCAGCTCGTCCCAAGTGAAGACGTCGGGCCCGCCGACGTCCCACGATCCCTTCTCTCCCTTTTCCATGAGATCGCATATGCAGACTGCGAGGTCCGCTCCGTGGATCGGGTTGAGGCGGATGGCTGGGTCGAATATGCGCACCTTGCCCCGCTTGGCCATCTTCAAAACCGACATCATGTCAGAAAAGTATGCCGACGGATTGACGATCTGAGAGAGGACGTCGGCTCTTTTCAAGGTTCGTGCGAAGGCGGTTTTGGCCCGCGTCAGTTTGGCCGGGCATTTCTCTCCGCCAAGGACGTTGACGTACGTGAACGAGGCGACGCCGTGACGAAGCGCGGAGGCGAGAATGGCGCGGTTGGCGAGGTTGTCGATCTGCCACGGGTCGGCTTTCTGCCGCGTCACGCCCAGAGCCGAGACGACTTGGGCGGCGCCTTTTGCGAGGTCTTTGACGAAGTCGGGTTCGGCGACGTCGCCGACGGCCCATTCTTCGACGAGCCCCTTCAGCGGCGGCGACTTCCAGGGCCCCTCCTTTTCGGCCCGCGCCCTGTCGCGCACGAGTGCACGCACGCGGCGGCCGCGGCGATGAAGTTCTTCGACGATGTGGCGGCCGAGGTAGCCGGTCGCTCCGGCGACTAGAACGGTGGACATTGTTCTTCCTTTCGCATCTTTGCGGTCGTTTTTCGCGTCATTGAGCAGGCCCCGTCAGCCTCGCTGTTTCGTTCCGCCGGACTGTCCGTTCTGCTCCAGTGGGTCTGGCGTGGGTGTGTCGAGCGATCGCGCGGCCGACCTTTGTGGGGGCGAAGGCTTGCTGAACGGTTGCTTCCAGCAAGCTTCGTCGAAGTTTGTCTGCGCGAACGCCTGAAACCATGCTAGCGTTTATGGACAATGTTGTCCACGAATATGGGGCAAGAAATCGGGACGGCACAGCGAACAGCACAGAGAAAGGAATCGAGACAATGAATCACGCACATCGCTCGGCGGCCGAACGCGAGCTGCGGCGTCGCCGAGTGCTCGGGGCGGCTTACCTCGCAGCCGGCGTCGGCAAGTGTTTTCCTGCCATAGAAAGCACGCCCGGGCGCTTGGCGCAGGCGTTGCAGGCCAATCGCGGGCATTCGGAGGAGGGCGTGACCCGCTGGCTGGGCGAGCACGCCGAGGAGGCCAACACCGTCGTCGCCGTCGCGATGGCGAGCGCGGGAAGCGTTCTCCTTGAACGCGACAGCCGCCTCGCCGACGCCGCCTTGGCGATGACGCTTCCCATGCTCGGCAGTTTCATGCTGATCTTGCGGCGGGCTCTTCCGCAGGTCGTCCCGATCGACGTCGCTTTCGGCGGCGCGGCAATTCACCTGCTCCTCGCCCGACGCCGTCTGCGCCGAAGCGCGACGCCTCGGACGTTCGCGTCATAGAAGCCGGGCCTGCTCGGAGTGGAGCGAGCTCGTCGCCGTAGCCCCCGCCGAAGCTTTATAGAGGCCGGGCCTGCACGCAGTAGAGCCCAACATGTGAACGGCGGCGATCATAGGCGCAGTGGAGCCAAGGAATGGGCGGCGCGGCGGCGCCGAGCTTGCGTGCCATGCCGTCGAGCATGGGCGTCATGAGGGGGCCCCGAGCACTCGCGTCATGAGAATGCGGCTGAGTCCGCGTCCGTCAACGGCGCCGGCGGCCTGCGAGGCCATCCATCGGTCGAGTGCAACGGCGATGCCCCACACCAGTTCGACGTGAAGGCTCACGGGGATTTCGCGATCGAGCACGCCCAGCGCCCTCCCGGCGCGGACAGCGCGCTCGCACCACTGCCTGGCCGCCCTGCCGAAATCGACGCGGGCGGCGCATTCCGGAGCGTCCGGCATATGGAAAAGGCGCGGGATCGTTGAGATGTCTTGGTCTGCGCCGGCTTCTTCCAGATCGTCGAGGAATGCGAGAATCGAGGGCCAGAACGACTCTGCGTCCAGCGAATCGACGTCGGGCACGCGCACCCTTTCCGCCAGGCGCGTTAAGCCGTCAGAGAATGAGGCTTCGAACAGGGTGGCCTTGCTGCCGAAAAAATAATAGAAGGAGCTGCGCGGAAACTCGGCGGCGGAAAGGATCTCGCTCAGCGAGGCGCCGGTGTATCCGCAGCGGACAAAGTGCGCGCGAGCCTGCCGCATGAGCCTGTCTCGCCGCCCGGCTTCAATCGGCTTGCGAGGCCTGGCCATGTCTCACCCCGTCTCAATTCCCCGCGGCTTGCCTCGGCTCGAGCCCTCGCCGCATTGCCGAAGGCTCGAGCCGGTCGGCTCACAGTTCTGCGAGCTTGGCCTCCACCTGGCTCAGACTCGGATTGGTCAGAGCGCTGCCGTCCTCGAACTCGAGGGTGGGAACGGTGCGGTTCCCGCCGTTGAAAGACATGACGAGCTCGGCTGCCGCGGGGTCCTTTTCGACGTCGACCTCGTCGTAGGCTATCCCCGCTTTGTCCAATTGACGCTTGAGGTTCTTGCAGTAGCTGCACCACGTGGTCGTGTACATCTTGAATTGTGCCATGACGCAAGTTTAAGCCCGTCTGCGCGCCGCTTGGCCCCTGCGGGGCTTTTGTTCGCGAACGGCGCGAACGGGAATGGACGGCCGGCGATCCGGAAAATCTGCCGTTCCGGAAAGTGTCGGAGGGACGTGCCAGACTTGAACCATGGAATCGGCGGACGAATTGCTCGAGCACCTCGATCCGGAGCAGCGCGAAGTCGCCACGCGCTTCGGAGTTCCACTGTGCGTGCGTGCGGGGGCCGGAACGGGGAAGACTCGCGCGATAACGTACAGGATCGCATACGCCGCGCGGGCGGGAATCCTCGACCCCCGAAACGTCATGGCCCTCACGTTTACGTCGCGCGCTGCGGGGGAGCTGCGTTCGCGCCTGCGCGATCTCGGCGTGCGCGGGGCGTCGGCCCACACTTTTCACGCCGCAGCCCTGCGTCAGCTGAGCTACTTTTGGGGGACGGCGATTGGCGGCGCCGTTCCGCCGATCGCAGAGAACAAGCTTTCCATGGTGGCGCAGGCCGCCGGCCAACTCGGCATGACGACCGATTCGGTCTCGTTGCGGGACATGGCTTCCGAGATCGAATGGTCGCGCGTCAGCCTCGTGACCCCCGACGACTACCCGGACCGCGCCCGGAGCCTTCAGCGAGATCAAGCAGCGGGCTATCCCGCCGAAGAAGTCGCTCGGCTCATACGTGCTTACGAGGATGTCAAGCAGAATCGGGGAGTCATCGATTTCGAGGATGTCCTGCTGCTGCTCATCGGCATCCTCATCGACCGTCCCGACGTCGCCCGGATGGTGCGCGACCAGTATCGCCACTTCGTCGTCGACGAGTATCAGGACGTCTCCCCGCTCCAACACAGGCTTCTGCAGCTGTGGATGGGCGAGCGCCGCGACCTGTGCGTGGTGGGCGACGTCTCCCAGACCATCTACTCCTTCGCGGGGGCGTCCTCCCGTTACCTGGCCGATTTTGCGCGAGAGTTTCGGGGCGCCCAGATTCTCGAGCTCATCCGGGACTATCGTTCGAGCCCTCAGATCGTCGCGTGCGCCAACGAGGTCATCGCCCCCGACGCCTCGAAAGGCGCCGTCAGGCTCGTCTCGCAGCTGCCCTCGTCGGTTCCCGTTGTATTCAAGGAGTACGGGGACGACGTCGAAGAAGCCGAGGCCGTGGCAGCTGAGATTCTCCAGCTGCGCGAAAGGGGAGTGGGCCTCGCTGACATCGCCGTCCTCTACCGGACGAACGCCCAGTCGGCGGAGCTCGAGGCCGCCCTGGGGCGGGCGGGCGTCGATTACTCCGTTCGCGGGTCCGAGCGTTTCTTTTCCAGGCGAGAAGTGCGCGAAGCGATGGTGGGCATGCGAGCAGCCGCCCGGGCGGAGGCGGGCGGGTCGCTTGCCGACGACGTCAAGGCGGTGCTCATGCAACGCGGGTGGCGCGAACAGCCGCCGGAAGGCGCGGGCGCCGCGCGCGAAAGATGGTCCGCGCTGGCCGCTTTGCTCAAGATGGCCGAAGAAATGGAGCAGGCTCGCGGCGCGGGAATGGCCGAGTTCGTCGCCGAGCTTGAGGAGCGGGCGCAGATTCAGGCGGCGCCCGAGACCGATTCAGTGACGCTTGCATCCCTCCACTCGGCGAAGGGCCTCGAATGGCACGCCGTCTTTCTGGTGGGCATGAGCGAGGGCCTCATGCCGATTTCGCTGGCCAAAGGCGAGGAGGCGATAGGCGAAGAGCGACGCCTCATGTACGTGGGCATCACGCGCGCCAAGCAGTGCCTCCAGATTTCCTACGCCAAGGGCAACGGGCAGCGATCTGCCCGAAAAATGTCGCGTTTTCTGCAGGGGACGTGGCCTCGGCCAAGCGAGCCCGTTTCCCGCGCGACGAGCTACAGGGAGCGCAAGGCGGCGGCGGCGCAGCAATTCGCGGCCGAACACGAAGACGACGTCCCCCTTTTCGAAGCGCTCGTCGAGTGGAGGCTTGAGGCGTCGCGGCGCATAGACAAACCCGCGTACGTCATCCTCCACGACTCGACGCTTCGCGCCGTCGCCGTCGCCAAACCCGCGACGCTCGCTCAGTTGGGGAAGATCCGGGGCATCGGCGCCTCAAAACTCGCCGAGTGGGGGGAGGAGATCCTCGGGGTCGTCGCCCGGTCGCGTTCCGGCCGTTGAGGCGCCCGAGGCGTTGGGCGCCCGACCAGCCTCCCCGTTGGCCGCGGCAACAGCCTCGAAGTCGGACCTGGAATTCGCCTTGACGCTGCGCTCTGCACTCGCTCCGGCGCCGTCCGCCTCGGAATCGGATTCGCCCTCTGCTTTGCCGATCTTGCCCAGAAGAAGGGAGTGCGCGCTGCACGGGCACGCCGGGTGCGCGACGACGGACACTTGGCGGGGCGCCGCCGTGCCGCGAGGCACCCTCCACTGAACCTCTCGCAGACTGTTGCCGTCGCCCGCCAGAAAGCCCAGAATGCAGCGGACCGCCAGATCGCAGGCAAGGTTCCTGACATTCGCCGGGGCGACGATCGGCTTGGCGAAAACGGCCTGGGGCGCGAGGTTGACCCAGGCAGGGTCGGCTTCGCACCGCGCTTCGTGCACACAGCCGGCGCAGGCGTTCTCACCGGGTTCGACCAGGGGGCCGATGCAGGCATCGACTTCCTCGACCCACGCGAGAAGGTGAGGGACGCCCCGTCCGCATAGATCGCCGGTTGCGCTCGGATCGATGAGGCGCGAGCCGGTGACGACGGCGACGTCGGGAGTCCCGCTCGTGCGAATCCCGACGGAGGCCGAACGCAACGCGGTCAGGAACGCCTGAGCTCGCGGCAGCCCGAGCCGCTTCGCGAGGGCCGGATGATCGTCCCGTCCCACCGCCCCCATGTTCGGACCGAAGACGATCGCGCCCACTCCCGCCTCAGCGAGAGCCAGCGCTATGGACACGCCGAGGGCGTCGAGGTTTGTCAGCTGCACGCATGCCCCGGACAAACTCCGGGGCGGTTGCGCGAGGACGGCCGCACGATCAAGCATGTCGAGTATCTCGGTGCGCCGCGCAGACGCGATGCGCATTCGGTGCGCCGAAGCCTCGACCTCGGTTGCCGACAACGGGCGCGAAAGGGAGGCGACGAAATCCTGCTCGGTTCGATTGAGCCCGCCTACCGTCACGCCTGTGCGGGGATCAAGCCCGATCTGCAGGGTGTTGCGGTCGCGCCAGAACACTCCGAGGCCCTCGCGAATGTGAAAGACCCTGTCCATGGGCTAAAGCTACCGTTGTCCCGGATTTTCACGGCGGAGTTATGCACAGGCGTCAGCGGTCTTCTCAGAGGCTTTGTCGACGGCGGTCGGCGCCTTGCGGCTGCGGTGGGAACTCAGGCTTTGAATGGCTTGGAGTTCACTCGGCTTCGGTCGGCGGTTCGTCCTCGCCCAAAAGCTCGGCGAGGAAGGCGTCAAGCTCCTCCGCCACGGCGGGGGAGGGCCCCGACGAATCGAAGAATGCGTCAGGATCCTCCATGGCCTCGCTGGTCGGAAGCAGATCGGGATGCTTCCACAGTCCGTCGCGGCCCTCGGCGCCGAGCTTGGCGTAGGCGACCTCCCAGAAACGCTGGGCCTCACGATTGGCGCGTGGCTGGATGTGAAGACCGACGAGGGGTCCGAACACCCGCTGCGCGGGCGAGCTGACGGCCGCACGCCTGCCGAACATCTCGCCCAGCGCCACGGCGTGGGGCAGCTGCGCCGAGGCGACCTGGAGGGATACGGCGCTCACCCATCCTTCGACAAGGGAAAGCAGGTGCTCCAATTGCGCCAAGGCGGCCGACTGACTTTCTGTCGGCTTGCTGGAGAAGACTTTCGACAGGTCGAATTCTTGGAGCTTTTGGGGGTCGAAGCCGGCCTCGCGGACCTGCTCCTCCATCGAGCTCATGTCGATCTGAATCTCGCGGGCGTAGGCGGCCACGGCGTCGAGGACCCGCGGACGCAGCCAGGGCACCTTCGAATAGAGCCGAGCAACGGCCTGCTCGCGTATCGCCACGAACATGCGGACTTCCTCTTCCGGCGAGTCCAGGCCCTCGGCGAATTCGGAGACGTTCGAGGGGACCATCGCGGCCGTGTGCCCCTCGACCAGCGGAAGGCCGGCGTCGGCGGTGCCGAAGCATACGGTGGAAAGCTCAGCCATGCCCCGTCCGTACTGGAGGCCCATGACGGCGGAGATCAGATTTCGCATCCCGGGAAGGGACTCGGAGTCGCCGAGAACCGAATGGAACTCCTCCGGGATGTTCCCCAGCTGGCCGAGAATGGCATGGATGAAGGCGCGCCCGACGTTTTCGGCCACCGGCTCGGTCAGCCTCTTGAACGTGGGAAGCGAATGGGCGAGCCAATCCAGCCGGCTCCACGCCTGGTTCGGACCCGTGCAAGGGTCGACGTCGACGGCGGGGTCCAGCCACAAGGAAGCGACGGAAAGGGCCTCCCGCGCCCGTTCGCCTTCCGCGGAACTCAGGGAGTCGTAGTGCTCGTTCTGGATCTGATAGCGCGCCGCCTTCTCGGCGATGCTCCAATCCACGGGACCCTCGCCGGAAGAGCCGAGCATGGACCTGACCTGATTCATGACAGCCGTGACGTCTAGGTTTTCCATGCCTTGCAGAGCCGCTGCGGGATTGACCCCCGACTCGCGCATCTGCTCAATGATGCGTTCGGCGGTTTCGTCTCCCATCACAGCCCGGAGCATTTCCATCCACTGGTCGGGGTCTTGCGGCAGTTCGTTCTCGCTCACGTTGGGCACCTCTCATCCACTGGCTCAAGTTTATTTGTTCGACGTCGAATATGGCGCGGCTGTCCGCCGAGGGCTAATACCGGGGACCGCGAACGTCCGACCGCCGCCCGAATGAGGCCCGCGCAGTCCAATAAGGCCCGCGCAGTCCAAAGACCCCGTACAGCGCAGGGGCGTCGCCGGCAGACGGCGCCCGCGCACGGGAAGGCCCGGCGTCTTGGAGAAGTCGCATCCTCTGAGCTTGGCCTCTCCGCGTGTGCAAAGAAGCGGGTTCCACCATTTCTGGCGGATGTCGAGAGGGTTGGCTTCTCCGCACATGCGAAGACGCGGCCTCCTCGGGCATGATAGACGAGTGAATCCAACACGCAGACGCCTCGTTTCCGGAGGGGCATTCGCTTTGCTTGCCGTCATAGGCCTCGTCATGCCCAGCGCCTACGTCGTCGAGACCCCCGGCCCGGCAATCGACGTCGCAGGGAAGTACGAAGGCAAGCAGCTCGTCACCCTCTCAGGGGCCAAGACGTACGCTTCTTCGACGAAGCTTTTCATGACGACGGTCAGCTCGTACGGAACCGCCGACAACGGGGTTCCCTCCGCCCAGGTGTTCGCCGCGCTCTTCGCGTCGGACATGCAGGCCGTCCCGGTGCGGGCTCTCTACTCCGAGAACGAGACGTCCAGCGACGTCGACAAGAAAAACGCCGCTCTCATGACCGACTCTCAAGACAACGCGGCCGTCGTCGCCCTCGGGAAGACGGGCCACGCTGTCACGATGAGACTCGTGGTGGCAGGCGTGCCGAAAAGCTCCCGCGCGTCCGGCAAGCTCGCCAAGGGGGACGTTCTTACCTCGATCTCGGCCGCCGGGCAGAAGACCGAGATACGGACGTACTCCGATTTGGCCCAACGGCTGGCCAAGATCGCGCCGGGAACGACGGTCACCGTGGGATTCACCCGTGACGGAAAAGAAAAGACGGCCGAGATCGCCACGACGGCGCACGAGGCCGACGCAACCGGCTGGACCCATCCCGGCTCCAAGCTCGGCGTCTACCTTTCAAGCAAGAACCTCAAGTACCCGGTGAAGGTCAATTACGGCGTCGAACAGATCGGAGGCCCCTCGGCCGGGTTGATGTTCAGCCTCGCCATTTACGACGACCTGACTCCGGGCTCGCTGGGCGGCGACAAGGTGATCGCGGGCACCGGAACGATGTCGATGGGCGGCGACGTCGGCCCGATCGGCGGCATCCAGCACAAGCTCGTCGGGGCTTCGCAAAAGGGCGCGAAGCATTTCCTCGCGCCGGCCGAAAACTGCGCCGAGACGATTGGGTACGAGCCGAAGGGGATGAAGGTCTACTCCGTGCGCACCTTCGACGAGGCGGTCAAGGCGGTCCAGGCCATCGGCGCGGGCAAAGCCTCTGGCTTGCAGACGTGCCGCGACGTCGTCGCCAAATCTCCGAAAAAGTGAGGAGCTGAAAAGCTCTGAAGAAGCGACGGGCTGGAGGCTCCGCCGAAAGCGAGGAGCCGAAAGCTTGGCGGAAGGCGGCCGGCTGAGTTCCGCGTAAGGCGACGGGCCGAACGCGGGAGTCGACGGGCCGAACGCGGAAGTCGACAGGCCTGCAAGGCGGGCGAGGCCACTCGGCGAACGTCGCGGGTCAGTCAGCGAATGTCGCCAGGAGAGCCTCAATCATCTCGGGAACCAAGTCGGCGCCGGAGATCGCCTCGGCCTGCGAATCGTGCGAGCGCAGCCTGATTGTGCACCAGCTCTCGCCGTTGCGCAGAACGCCGACGACCATCCTGATGTCCTCGCGGCGCGGGTCGGCGGCGACGAAACGCCGGGCCTCCTCCGCGTCATCGGGAATCTCGGCCTCCGCCTCGGGCGGAAGCGTCACGCGTTCAAGGCTGATCGCCGCTCCGTCGACGGCGTCGGGCCAGGCGAGCCTGCCAAGCAGCTCGTCGATCGAGTCCGAGCTGGGAAGCCCCTCTTGCTCAATCGACAGCAGGCCTGTGGCGTCGGCCGGCAGCTCTGCGGCCAGGGCCGAATTGACTGACATCGCCGTTTCCGCGTCGACGAGGGAAAAGACGCGAACCGGCCCGTCCCATCCGTCTGCGGCGACGTAGGCCTCGATCTCTTTGACAGCTTGCTCGATTTCGCTCACGCCACAAGTGTGCCACGGGGCGCGCCGAGATCGACGTCGCCCCGCCCCAAGCCGCCGCCTGCAGTGAGCTGAAGGCGAGGAGCGGGTTCGCTGCGGGCGTTGGCAGGATTGCAACTAAACTGCGCGGCGCCTCTTTGCAAACACGGGGCGGCCGGCCCGGGGAGCCCGCCGAGTTCGGTCTGTCTTTTGATGCGTGAAAGGGCGTCGTTCCAGGCCGAATCGGCCGTCGAAGGCATCGAGCGTCTGGGAATATCGCCGCGCATCGGCTAGTTTTGGAGTAGCGCGGTCGACCGGCCGCGGAGTCGAAACACGTGAGGCGAAGTTGTCCGCTACAAGCATTCCCCCCAGTTCCTCCAAGGGCGGCCGAAGCAGGTCGGTCGGCGTTTTCGTGCCGACCCTCGTCGTCCTTGCCGTTCTTTTGGCCGGCCTCGTGGTCTTCGCCAATGTGTGGACCGATGTGCAGTGGTATTCCCAGCTGAAAGCCGCCAAGGTTTTCTGGACTCAGTGGGGGTGGGCCATCGCCCTCGGCGCGTTCGGAACACTCCTTGTGGGCCTGTCGGCCTTCGTCAACCACATCGTCGCCCGAACAGGGGAAAAGACGGCCGTTCGAAAGGGAATAGACCAGTATCGCCAGCAGATAGAGGAACACCCGTGGCTGGCCCGCCTCTTCGTCCCGCTCGCCTTGGGAATCGTTTTCGGCGCTCAGCTCGGCAGCCAATGGCGCACGTACGTTCTGTGGCTTCACCGCACGCCTTTCGGTCAGAAGGACGCAGAATTCGGCAACGACGTGAGCTTTTACGTTTTCACCCTTCCGGTTCTGCAATCGCTTCTCGCGCTGTCGGTCACGCTTCTCGCCGTCGGCGCAGTGGTGGCCATCGTCAGCCATTATCTTTACGGCGGAATTTCCTCCGACGGCTCAAAGGTCGTCCTCACCTCTCGCGTCCGGGTCCACTTCGGCGTGCTCGGAGCGCTCGCGGCGCTTGTCGTCGCCGGATTCCTTTGGCTTCGCCGGTACAACATGCTTCTGGCCAACAACGAAAAGTTTTCCGGCGCCTCCTTCACGGACATCAACGCCTCCCTTCCCGGCATCACGATCCTGTCGTTGGCTGCGGTGCTCATCGCCGGCCTCTTCGTCCTTGCGGCGGTCAAGGGGCTGTGGAAATTCACGGTCATCGGAATCGCCGTCACGGCCGTGGCGGGCCTCGTCGTCACGACGGCCATTCCCTACTTCGTCCAGCGCTTCCAGGTGGTCCCGAACGCAGCCGAGAAGGAATCGACCTTCATTCAGCGCAACATCAACGCCACTCTCACCGCCTACGGCCTCGACAACGTGAAGAAGAGCGAATACAAGGCGCGGACCGACGCCGCCGCGGGCCAGCTCCGTTCGGACGCCGAGACCACGGCGCAGATCCGCGTGCTCGACCCCAATATCATTTCGCCGACCTTCACCCAGCTTCAGCGCAACAGACCTTACTATTCCTTCGATCAGCAGCTCTCCGTGGACCGCTACACGATCAAGGACACTCCGCGTGACACGGTCATCTCCGTTCGCGAGCTCAACCTCAGCGGGCTTTCGGAGGGACAGCGCACATGGGTCAACGACCACACCGTCTACACCCACGGCTTCGGCGTCGTCTCGGCCTACGGAAACACGACGACCTCGGACGGCGAACCGTCCTTCTTCCAGCAGGGGATCCCCTCGACGGGCGAACTCGGCACGTACGAGCCGCGCGTCTACTTCGGAAAGTCCTCGCCCGACTATTCCGTGGTCGGCGCGCCGAAGGGAACGACGCCGTGGGAGCTCGACTATCCGACCGGCGGGTCGAAGAACGGAGTCAAGTCCACCACCTATGCCGGCGACGGCGGCCCGAAGATCGGCAACGCCTTCTCCAAGCTAATGTTCGCCATCAAATTCCGCGACACTGACCTGTTCTTCTCCGACCGCGTCACGAAGGACTCGCAGATCCTCTACGACCGCGATCCCCGCGTGAGGGTTTCGAAGGTCGCGCCCTACCTGACTTTGGATTCGAGGGTCTATCCCGCCGTCGTCGACATGGACGGCAATCCCAAGACTCCCAAGCGCCTCGTGTGGATCCTCGACGGCTACACGACCACCAACCAGTACCCGTACTCGGCCCGCCAATCCTTGAACGAGGCGACGGCGGACGCGAAGTCCAGAGGCGCAGGCCAGTATGGGGAGTCCCCCGAGCAGGTCAACTACATCCGCAACTCGGTCAAGGCGGTTGTGGACGCCTACGACGGATCCGTCAAGCTCTACCAGTGGGACAAGAAGGATCCGATCGTCAACGCGTGGTCGAAGGTTTTCCCGGGAACGCTGACTCCGATGTCGAAGATGTCGGGCGATCTGATGTCCCATATGCGCTACCCAGAGGACATGTTCAAGGTCCAGCGCACGCTTTTGTCTCGCTACCACGTGACCAATGCCAAGGAATTCTATTCGGGCGGAGACTTCTGGGACGTTCCGCAGGAGCCGACGGCGCCCAAGGGCTCGACGCAGGATCAGCCCCCGTACTACCTGACCCTCCAGATGCCAGGCCAGGACAAAGCGCAGTTCTCGCTTTCCACGGGATTCATCTTGGGCGGCGCCGACAAGCAAAATGTCATGACGGGCTTCCTGGCGGTCGATTCGGAAGCCGGCAGCGAGCCGGGCAAGGTCCGCAACGGATACGGGCAGCTAAGGTTGATAGAGCTGCCGAGGGACGTGACGGTTCCGGGCCCCGGCCAAGCGGAGAACAACTTCCTGACCGACTCGAAGGTTTCGACCACCCTCAACCTCCTCAAACAGGGAGGGACGCAGGTCATCATGGGCAACCTTCTGACGTTGCCAATAGGCGGCGGGCTCTTGTACGTCCAACCTGTCTACGTCCAGGCCTCCAAGACGAGCGGAAGCACTTCCTACCCGATCGCGCAGTATGTGCTGACGACCTTCGGCAAGGGAAGCAAGATCGGATTTGCGCCGACGCTCGAAGAGTCGCTCAACCAGACCTTCGGCGGGGATTCCGGCGCACAGGCAGGCGACGCGAGCGTCTCCGGGCACAAGGAGGCTCCGTCGGCCGACTCAAACAACAAGCCGAAAGCGAATCCCAGTGCTTCGCCGAGCCCGAGCGGCTCTCCTTCGGCTTCGCCTAGCTCGCCCGACGCCTCGCCGAGCGGGGGAGGGGCGACGCCGGCCGACGAGCTTCAGTCCGCCTTGAGCGACGCTCAGAAGGCAATGGAAGAGTCGAATTCGGCGATGAAGGAAGGCAACTGGTCGGCCTATGGCGAGGCGCAGAAGAAGCTGCAGAGCGCGCTCGAGCGCGCCGTCAAAGCCCGCCGCGAAGGCGAGGCCGGCAAGTAGGAGCGGGCGTCGCCATGCGGCCGAACTGGGGCGGAGCGCAGCCTGTGGCACGCGCCGCTCAACGTGACAGCTCACACTTCCTCCCTCCTTGCTAGCTGGCTTGGAACGTCGGTAGACTAGACGGGCCGACGCGGGGTGGAGCAGTTCGGTAGCTCGCCGGGCTCATAACCCGGAGGTCGTAGGTTCAAATCCTGCCCCCGCCACAGACAAAGGCCCGGACCGGTTGCGGTCCGGGCCTTTCCCACGCCCCGGACGAAACACAGCCGGAACCCATCCGCCGCCGGAGTCTCGCCCGGGAAGCAAATCGCCTACTTCAACGCCAGTTGTTTCTAAGATAGAATAGGGTCGGCTCTCTTCGGGCCGGCCGGACCCATCGCCACACAATTCCCTTGTAGGTCCGAGCCGCAGAAGGGAGGTGGGAACGATGGGGAAGAATTCTTCGTCGGGCAAGGAAAAGGCCCGGATACTGCGCGCAATGATAAAGCTAGCGCAGCTCCAGGCCTTAGCCCTTGTCACCGTTAGCGCGGCAGTGCTGATACTCGCACTGCTCGGCTGACGGCCCACAGCGGTACATCCGAAGCAACCGGATGTACCGCTTCCATTATCGGACAAACTGACCCGGCGCACAAGGACTCGGCTTACTTAGTCGTCGAGTGGTTGATGTGGTCCCGGCGCCAGCGGCTGTTCTTGCTCTTGCAAGCAGGTCGCTGTACTGATTGCGCGAGAATACTCCTCGATTACCACGCCCGATTCGAAAGTGCGGAAATGACTCAGGCGGAAGTCGTGTACTGCGGGCTTGGCGTCTCCGAAGAGCCGGATGCCGTCTCCCAGGACGACGGGATTGCGCTTGAGGATGAGGCGATCGATCTCTGACAGAAGGCGCCCCGCGAGATTTCCGCCGCCGCAGAGATAGATCGCGAGGCCGGATTGTCGCTTCAACTCGCGCACCGTCGCGAGTGCGTCGGCCGTGAACGTCACCCCTTCTGGCGATTTGGTTTCCGACCGCGATGCGACGTATTCCGTCAGATGCGCATAAGGCCGTTCGATTCCGGCGGCCCGAGCGACGTCGTAGCTTCTACGCCCTTGAATCACGGTGTCGAAAAGATTGCCCGGCGCGCGTTTCCCCAAGGCTGAGAGAACGTGGGAAGGCAGAGCGTCTGCGAACTCGCTGACATAAGCCGCCATGTGGTCCCCCTCTAAAGGGAAGGCCTCGTAGCTCCCGTCCGGTAGAGCGATATATCCATCGATCGATACTGCGACATAGTAGACAAGCTCACGCATAGTTTCTCCAATCACTACTGTTGTTGTGGTTGAGGCAAACTTACCACAACACATGTAGTGGTTTCCGGTATGCTAAGAGCATGGCACGAAACCTTGAGCGGCGCACTAAGCTTGCGGACGCTGCCGTGAAAGTGCTTGCGCGGGAAGGCGCGCGCGGTCTGACGCACAGGGCGGTCGACGCCGAGGCGGGAGTGCCGAAGGGGACCGCCTCGAACTACTTCGCCTCCCGAGACGGGATTGTCGAGGCGATCCTGCTGCGCATCGGCGAGCGTCTGCAACCGGACCCCAAGCTTCATGACAGCCTCGCTCGGCGGACCCCGAACATCGAACTCTTCGCTGCATATCTTCGCGACATCGTTCGTCGGCTGACAACGGATCGGGACGCGGCCATCGCCCTCTTCGAATTGCGCCTTGAAGCCACTAGGCGACCGGAAGTGGCCGAAGCGCTCACGTCTTGGCGACGTTCGGGACTCGAAGCCGACGTCGAATTCAACCAGAAGATGGGCCTGCCCGGATCGCCTTCGGACATCACACTGTTTCACTATGCCCTGGACGGTTTGATCCTCGACCAGATAACCGTTCCCCTCGATCCCGATGCAGACTCCTACGAGGCCGTGAACGTGCTCGTCGACCGCATCATCGGCGGGAAAGGCTCAGCCTCTGATTGATCGCGCCGACGGTCTCAAGGCCCGGCCTGTGGCGGCGGCGAAAAAGCGCTTTTCCCAGAATGAGCAGAAGCGGTTCCTCCCGGAATGCGGAGAGGCGCTTCCTCCCAGAACGTCGGCGTGTATGCGTGAATCTTGAATGCAGAGGGAAACGAAAGACAAGCCGAAAGCCTCGGGGCGTGAAGCAATGGCTCGGGCGCCGCGCTCGCCGCTGAGGCTTGCGCGGCGCCCTGGGCTTGCCGATTGCCGGGGTGTCGCCATGTTGTGCGTCGGGCGACGGCGAGGCTTGGCGCCCGCTTTGGCGGCCTGTTATGCCTTGGCCGCGGTGGCTGGCGAAACTTCGACGTCGGCCCTTGGCGTCAGGCCAGCGAGGGCTGGAGGCCGAGGCTGCCGACGAGGTGGTCGCGATAGGCCTGTGACGTGACTTCTTCCAGCCAAGCGCGGGCCGCCGCCAAGCGCTCGTCGAGCCCCAGACGTTCGATGACCTCCTCGTTGTTTTCGCCCTTGTAGAAGCGGGAAAGGGCCTCGATCGCCTCTTGAGCCTGACGCGCGTCGCGGGCCGCCTTGGCGTCCAGACGCTCGGAATACCAGGCCGAGTTCAGAATGTTCTCGCGCTCGAACTGTGCGCGGAACTCCGGGCTCGCCAAGTTCCAGCCCTCGCGGGAGACGCCGTCGATCATGATCTCCAGCAGGGCCCGCAGCGGAGGAACGGCCCATTCGAGGGAGCCGTCGGCTCGATAGTGCTCCGCCACAACCTTGTGGGTGGTGACGATGACGTCCACCGAGTCGGCGAAAATCGCCTTGTCCTGCAGCTCGGGACGCAGCATCTCCTCGGTGAAGACGATGTCGGGGTGCAGGAAGATCCGACCGAAGAAGGTCGAGGCGAATGCCCGGTTCATGCGGTAGCCGAGGCGAGAGGCGTGAATTGTGCGGCCCTTGTATTCGAAGTCCTCGATCTTCTCGAGAAAACCCCGCTTGACGAGATTGCGGGCGTTGCGCTCCTCGACGCTCATTCGCGAGAAGATTTCAGGGATGAGCAGGGAAATGTCATGCGCCACCTTGACCTTCGGGCCGATGTAGCCGGCGGAGGACAGCCAGCCGTCGTAGCCGCTGAGGGCGTAGGACAGCAGCGCGGCGTTGAGGTCGTATATGGCCGGCAAGGCGTTGAACGGGGCCTTGGTCAGAGCGCCCTCGCTTCCGGCGCCGGTCGTCGAGGGGGACTTCCCGGTCATGGACGAGATGAACTCCATAAACAGCTCGGGAAGCTCCATGTAGTGGAGGGGGTTGTACGCGCACAGCGGCGGCACGCCTTCTTCGGGCGGGTTGTTGCGGCGCCCCGCGGCGACGACGTCGACGCTGTGGCGCAGCGGCTTGTCCAGCGGAACGTCGCGGAAGAGGTGGTCTGTCAGATCCGCCAGCGCCACGTCCTTTGGATTGGCGATGTCCGGGCGGACCTGGAGATAGCGCGGATTCTTGGTGGGCGCCCCGTTCACCAGGCGCGGGTTTGCGGTGGAAACCCAGTAGGCTTCCTCGCTGGGGTTTTCGGCCTTCGGCAGTTTCGCCGCGCGGTTGACCAGGCTTTGCATGGGCTCGGTGAAATGCGACAGCCCGGGGGCGTCCGCGGCCATGGCGCGGGCGTCGTCGGGCGTCAGCGGCT
>ERZ773022.459-NODE-459-length-33208-cov-66.658402_pt1 | contig 33208 bp, 29 predicted proteins | sample MGYA00580839_ERZ773022 | MGnify/ENA primary metagenome ERZ773022 (study PRJEB29015, sample SAMEA2738020) | human oral metagenome | biome: human oral; feature: human-associated habitat; material: dental | place: China | collected 2044 ... | reverse complement strand
CGAACACCTCCCACTCCGCGAAACCAGAAACGATTTTGTTTCATGACGGCCATAGACAATGGCCGTATAATCGCTTCGGGTACCCATCATGAACTCATGGAGAATTGTCCCCTGTATGCCGAACTGGTTCGCTTGCAACACATCGGCGGTAGCCCGGGCCGGTTGAGGGGATGAGCTCCGCCCCGACCCCCGTCCCGCTCGGGCGGTGCGGAAGCGGCTCCCGGGCACGGCGCGTCCGACGTCCGCGCGCTCAACTCCGTGGCACTGGGCCGGTGCTCTGCCGCACGGTGAGCTCGGGGACGAGCACCTGCTCGCCGGCGACGAAGCGCTGCCGCGCAAGACCTGCCGCCCGCTCCCGCGCGACCCGCGCCATGAGCGCCGTGTCCTGCCGGACCGTGGTGAGCGGGACGATCGTCGTGCGGGCGATGCGCGCGTCGTCGAAGCCGATGACCGAGACGTCCTCGGGCACCCGCAGCCCCGCGCGGATGAGCATGGTGAGCACGCCCGTCGCCGCACGGTCGTTGAAGGCCGCGATCGCCGTCGGCCGTTCGTCCCCCTCGAGGAGCCGACGGGTGGCCCGGATGCCCTCCTCCTCGGTGTTCCCGCCCGCCACGACGCGGACGCGGTCGCCCAGACCGTGCGCGGCCATCGTGTCCCGGTAGGAGCGGCGCCTGGTCGCCGCGCCCGGGTGCTGCCCGCCGTCCACATAGGCGATCGACCGGTGCCCGAGCCCGATGAGGTGCTCGATGGCAAGCCGCTGCCCGTCATGGTCGTCGGTGCGCACCACGTCGATCCCCGCGGCCCGCACCCGACGGGCCACGAGCACCAGGGGCGTCTCCTTCCGGATGCGGCGCAGCCTCGCCACCGGCAGCATGGTGCCGATGAGGATGATCGCCTCGCACCGTTGACGCAGGAGCGGCTCGATCGTCTGCTCGACGCCGCGCCCCGGGACGACGGCGCCGAGGACGAGGTCGAAGTCGTCGCCGGACGGGGCCTCGACCTCGTACAGCCCCTCCACGAGGTCGGCGTGGAACGGCTCGGAGACGTGGTAGGCGACGCCGATGAGCCCCGAGGTGCTCCGTCGCAGGCTCCGGGCCCGTTGGTCGGGCCGGTAGCCGATCCGCTCCGCAGCGGCCATGACGCGCCGTCGGGTGGCCTCCGAGGCGCCCGGGGCCCCCCGCATGACGATCGAGGCGAGCGAGGTGGAGCAGCCCGCGGCGTCGGCGAGGTCGACGAGCGTCGGGCGCCGCCTCGCCTGCTCGGTCATGGCCCTTCCTCCCGCCGGTCCCGCCCCGCCCGGCCACCGATCTGCCGGCCACCGGTCTGCGGCAAGCCTAGGCCATCGCGGCGAGGTCCTCAGGACGCACTGCAACGTACTAGTTACAGTTATTCTTCAATCATTGGTTCGCGGTGCCGCTTCGAACGCCTTTGCCCAACGTCAGAGCATGTTTTCGTGGTCAACCGACGTTTTCATCTCCGATCCCACGACGAAGGGTCTTCTCATGAGAACTAGAACGTGCTAGTTTCCTGTCCAGTCCGAGATGAACGAAGGAGTTCACATGACTGCATCACCCATCCGACTCGCGCTCGTCGGCTCGGGGCGCATCGGCACCCACCACGCCCGGGCCATCGCCCGGGAAGTGCCCGGCGCCCGACTCGCCGCCGTCATCGACCCGCGCCTCGACGCCGCCACGGCCCTGGCCGATGAGCTCGGCACCCCCGCCATCGCCCGTGCCGCCATCGTCTCGGTGCAGGAGAACCGTTCCGTCACCCTCGAGGAGGTCGCACGATGAGCACCCTGACCCTGGCCGCATGCGCCGAGATGATCTTCACCGATCTGCCGTTCGTCCAGCGCGTCGAGAGGATCGCCGCCCGCGGACTCCAGGTCGAGATGTGGGACTGGACCGCCAAGGACCTGAAGGAGTTGGCCGCCACCGGGGCCGTCTTCTCGTCCATGACGGGCTACATCTCCGGAAATCTCACCGACGCCGACGCCATCGACGAGTTCCTCGAGTCCGCCCGCCGCTCGGTGGAGGCGGCCGAGATCATCGACAGCCCGCGCCTCAACGTGCACGGCACCGGGCTCGACGGCGATGGCCGCCCCGTCCGCCCCGTCCAGGTCGTCACGCCCGACATGTGGCTGACGGCGCGGGACACCCTCGCCCGGCTCGCCGAGATCGGCCGCGCCGCGGGCCGGGTCTTCACCCTGGAGAACCTCAACCTCCTCGTCGACCACGCCGGCACGCCCTTCGCCCTGGCACGGGACACCCGCGCGCTCGTCAGGGCGGTCGACTCGCCCCACCTGCGGATGAACCTCGACCTCTACCACTGCCAGATCGGCGAGGGGAACCTCATCGAGACCTGCCGCGAGTCCCTGCCCTGGATCGGGGAGATCCAGGTGGCCGACGTCCCCGGTCGCTGCCAGCCCGGCACCGGCGAGATCGACTACGCGGGGGTGGCCCGCGGGCTGCGGGAGATGGGCTATGAGGGCGTCGTCGGCATGGAGGCCTTCGCCGCCGGCGACTCGGACGCGGCCCTCGACGACTTCATCGCCGCGTTCACGCGGGAGGACCGGACATGAGCAGCCCGGCCGCGTCCGCCGGCGACGAGCAGCGCAGGTCGACCGGCGCCTGTTCACCATCCGCTCGATCGCCACCCTCGGCGGCCTGCTCTTCGGCTACGACACCGGCGTGATCTCCGGCGCCCTGCCATTCCTGAAGGAGCCGCGCGAGGCCGGCGGTTTCGGACTGTCCGCCTTCGACGAGTCCCTCGTGACGACCGGGCTGACCGTCGGCGCCGCCTTCGGCGCGCTCATCGGCGGCCGGCTGTCCGACCGCTTCGGGCGCAGGAGGAGCATCATGACGGTGGCCGTCATCTTCCTCATCGGCGCCCTCGGCTGCGCCCTCGCCCCCGACCGGGAGGTGCTCATCGTCTTCAGGTTCGTCCTCGGCCTCGCCGTGGGCGGCGCCTCGGCCACCGTGCCCGTCTACCTGTCGGAGATGTCGCCGGTGAAGATCCGCGGCACGATGGTCTCGCGCAACGAGCTCATGATCGTCACGGGCCAGCTGCTCGCCTACACCTGCAATGCGATCATCGCGACCGTCTGGCCGCAGGCCCGCATGTGGCGGTGGATGCTCGCCGTCGCGACCCTGCCGGCCATCGGCCTGTGGATCGGCATCCATCTGCTCCCGGAGTCCCCGCGCTGGCTCGCCAACAGGAACCGCGGCCAGGAGATGTGGGCGGTCCTCAACGAGGTGCGCATGGCCGACGAGGTCGAGGACGAGGGCCAGGACATCATCCGTCGCGTCGAGGAGGAGCGCGCCGTCGGGCGGGGCGGCTGGGCCGACCTGCGCATCAGGTGGATCCGCCGGATCACCCTCATCGGCATCGGGCTGGCCTTCTTCTCCCAGCTCACCGGCGTCAACGGCATCATGTACTACGCGCCGACGATCCTCATCTCCACCGGTCTCGGCACCCGGGCCTCCCTCGTGGCGACGATCGCCAATGGCGTGGTCTCGGTCGTCTCGGTGTACATCGGCATCACGTTCTTCCTGAACCGCCTCCTGCGCCGCCGGATGATCCTCACCGGGCAGAGCGGGTGCGTCGGCTCGCTCATCGTCCTCGGCCTGGTCTTCCTGCTGCCCGAGTCGACCGCACGGAGCTACCTGGTGCTGCTGTTCATGCTGAGCTTCCTGTTCTTCATGCAGTGCTTCATCGGCGTGACCTTCTGGCTCATGCTCTCCGAGATCTTCCCGATGCGGGTGCGCGGCATCGCCAACGGCATCGCCGTGTTCTGCAACTGGACCGGCAACGTCATCGTGGCCTTCGCCTTCCCGAATCTCATCGAGGCGGTGCAGGGCACGGTGTTCTTCATCTTCGCCGCGGTGAACATCTGCTCGCTGCTGTTCTACTGGCGCTTCCTGCCCGAGACCTTCGGCCACTCGCTGGAGTCCCTGGAACGGCGCTTCGAGAAGAGGTATTCCTGACCGGACCGATCGGATCCGCCCCTGCGGTTCCCGTGGGGAGGACACGCGAGAGCTTGCAGGGGCGGAGCACACCGGACGGGGCGGGGCACCTCAAGTGCTTCCGCCCCGTCACCGGTCGGGGTGACAGGATTTGAACCTGCGACCTCTTCGTCCCGAACGAAGCGCGCTACCAAACTGCGCCACACCCCGTGGCCCGGGCCCAGCGGCCCGGCCGCCGGTCAGTCTAGCCCACGGGGGCGCCGATGACGAATCGCGCCCCGGGCCCCGGGGCGCCGCCGGGGCAGTGGCGGGTCGGGCCTCAGGAGGCGGGCACGAGCCGCAGCAGGGTCGCCGAGGGCCGGCAGAACAGCCGGTACGGCGCGAACGGCGAGGTGCCCATGCCGTTGCTCACGTGCAGCCAGCCCTCGTGGCCGGCGTGCGCCCAGCGGTGCAGCCCGCTGGCCCGCCCCGGATCGATGTCGCAGTTCGTGATGATCGCCCGCCCGTTCGGCAGGCACACCTGGCCTCCGTGCGTGTGCCCGGCCAGGACGAGCCCGACGCCGTCGTCGACCATCGCGTCGAGCACCCGACGGTACGGGGCGTGGGTGACGCCGATCGTCACCGCGGCGTCGGCGGCCGGCGGGCCTGCCACTCGCTCGTAGTGGTCGAGGCCGATGTGCGGGTCGCCCGTGCCGCGCAGGTCGAGCGTGCACCCGGCGGCCCGCACGCGCACCGCGGCGTCGTCCAGGTCGACCCAGCCCAGGCCCTGCAGCCGCTCGCGGAGGTGCTCGGTGGGCAGGGCGACGCGGGCGGGGTTCTCCAGATCGGACGTGGTGCTCCACAGGTAGGCGGCCGGGTTGCGCCAGACCGGCGCCTCGAAGTCGTTCGACCCGAGGACGAAGACGCCGGGCAGCTCGCGCAGGGGCGTGAGGGCCTCGACGAGCTCCTCGATGGCGCGGCCCTGGCTGATGTGGTCCCCGGTGCTCACGACCAGGTCGGGCCTCTCGTCGGCCAGGCGGCGCAGGAAGGCCATCTTGTCGCGCTGTCGGGCCTGCAGGTGGATGTCGGAGATGTGCAGGACGCGGATCGGGGCCGAGCCCGGCGCGAGCACCGGGACGTCGACGTGGTGGGTCGTGAAGGCGTGCGCCTCGACGACGGCGGCGCCGAGCACGGCCGCGCCGAACGCCGCGGTGCCGCCCAGGGTCGTTGCGAGCGCTCGTGCGTGGTGGGCCATCGGGTCACCTCCCGGTGTACAGGTCGGACTGGTTGGAGTTCTTGGGCGAGTAGCCCGCGAAGCTCGACGGGTTCGTGACGTTGGCGATCTCGGCCGTCATCATGGACTTCCAGATGCTGCCGGACTCGGTCGTCGAGTTGCCCGACAGGTAGCTGCCGTTGGCCAGCCGCAGGCCGGTCAGGGTCTTGGAGCGGCCCTCCCAGTAGTCGTCGCCGGAGTCGACGGAGATCATCGCGACGCCCTCGAGGTCGGGGGTGTAGGCGTTGAACCACACCGCGGACTCGGTCTCGGTGGAGCCGGCGGTGCCGGTCTTGCCGGCCTGGTCGTAGTTGCCCGCCAGGCGCTCGGCGGCTCCGGTGCCGCCGTTCTGCAGCACGGACTTGAGCACGGAGTTCACGCCGTCGGCGGTGTTCTGGTCGATCACCTGCTGGCAGTTGGCGCTCGGCACGGCCACGTCGGCGCCGTCCTCGGTCTTGATGGACGACAGGATGATCGGGGCGCAGTGCACTCCGCGGTTGGCGAAGGTGGCGTAGGACTCGGCCATCGACAGCGGCGTCACGTTGAGGGCGCCGAGCGTGAACGAGGCGACGTCGCCGTAGTCCTCGAGGGTGCTGCCGTCGTCGCTGGACAGCCTCATGCCGACCTTCTCGGCCATCTGCACCGAGGCGCAGACGCCGGCGTCGCGCTCGAGGGCCACGAAGTAGTTGTTGACCGAGTAGGCCATCGCCGTGTTGAGGTTCATCTGGCCGGTCTTCCACGAGTTCGAGACCTTCCAGGAGTCGACGAGCGAGAAGTCGCCGCTGCAGCCCCGGAAGGTCGTGCCGGCCCAGTCCTTGCTGGCGGGCGCGTTGTAGACCGTCCGGTCCGGGATGAAGCCCTCGTCGATGGCGGCCGCCGCGACGAAGGCCTTGAAGGTCGAGCCCGCCTGGTAGCCCTCGGCGCCGCCCATCGACTGGTCGACGGCGTAGTTGTAGTAGGTCTGGCCGGCCTCCGCGTCGTCGCCCATGACCGGGCGGGACTGCGCCATCGCCTTGATGAGGCCCGTCCTCGGGTCGGTCATGACGGCCACCGAGACGGCCGGGTCGGAGGGGGAGACGAGGTTGCTGATGGCCTGCTGGGCCGCGTCCTGGGTGGCCGGGTTGATGACCGTCTGGATCGTCAGGCCGCCGCGGTAGAGGGTGCGCTGCCGCTCGTCGGCCGTGGACCCGAGATCGCCCATCTGGTCGGACAGCAGGACGTTCTCGACGTACTGGCAGATGAAGGGGTAGCGGGAAGCGGTGCAGCCGCTGGAGTCGGAGGTGACCCTGCTCTGGTCGAAGCCGGTGGACTTGGCGGCGTCGACGACCTCCTGGGTGAGCTGGTCGGCGCCCTCGAACCAGACGCCCTCCTGGTCGTACTTGAGCATCTGGTCGAGCACGACGTTGCGTCGCGCGATGCCCGCCTCGGTGTTGTTCACCGGGTCGGTGTCACTGGGGCTCTGGACGAGGCCGGCGAGCATGGCCGACTGCTCCAGGTCGAGTTCGGAGGCGTTGACGCCGAAGTAGTGCTGGGCGGCGGCCTGAACGCCGTAGGCGCCGTCGCCGTAGTACGCGATGTTCAGGTAGCGCTCGAGGATCTGCTCCTTGGCGGCATGGAGGGAGCCGAGCTGGTCGGTGAGCTGCTTCTCGAGGGCCACTGCGTAGCGCATCTCGAGGATCTTGCGGCTGAGGGTGGCCTCCTGGGCGGCGGCCTCGGCGTCGGCGTCGTTGTTCTCCTGGGCCAGCTGGATGCGCACCTGCTTGATGTACTGCTGGGTGAGCGTCGAGCCGCCGCCGCTGATGCCGCCGCCGACGACGTTGCCGGCGAAGGCGCGGAGCACGCCCTGCAGGTCGATGGCGCCGTGGGAGTAGAAGCGGTGGTCCTCGACGGCCAGCTGGGCCTTCTGCATGAGCGGGGAGATCCGATCGAGGGGGACGTACTCGCGGTTCTGGTCGTAGAACTCGGCGAGCGTCGAGCCGTCGGCGAGCAGCACCTTGGAGCCCTCGGCCTGCTGGGGGACGGTGAGATCGGCGGGCACGTTCTTCAGGTTGGCCGCGACCGTCTTGGTCGCCGACGACGCGGCGCCGGCGAAGGGCATCCACATGCCCGCCACGACGACGCCGCACACGACGCTGACGAGCACGAACATCAGCATCGAGTTGAGCCTGGTCCCCGACTGTCGATCACTCATGGCGACAAGCCTAACTGCCCGGTCGGCGGATCGCCCGGGCTCCGGTCGGCCGGGTCGCCGCACCGGCGCCCTGCGGTAGCTTGGACGGTGCCTCACGGGCGGGCGCGCCCGCCCGGGCCCGCGTCCGGCGACCGCCGGGCGCTCCGTCGCACAGCTGACCAAGGGGGTCCCATGCCCGACAACGGCACCGCCGGCGCGACGAGATGGGAGTACTTCACCGCTCCCGTCCTCGGCCACGTCGCCCAGCAGATACTCAACAACTTCGGCGCCGACGGCTGGGAGCTCGTCCAGCTCGTCCCCGGCCCCGAGCCCGCCCCGCCCTCCGACGGCCTGCCCGCCGCCGCGAGCTACGTCGGCTTCTTCAAGAGGCCGGTGAACTCATGAGCACCCCGTCCCAGCGCCTCGCCGAACTCGGCATCGAGCTGCCGCCGGTCGCCGCGCCCGTCGGCTCCTACGTCCCCGCCACCCGTCTGGGCGACACCGTCCAGACCTCGGGGCAGATCCCCTTCACCCCCGACGGCCTGGTCACCGGCATCGTCGGCGCCGAGACCGACGCCGCGGCCGCGCAGGCCGCCGCCCGCGTCGCGGCCCTCAACGCCCTGGCCGCCGCAGCGGAGGTCGCCGGCGGCGTCGACGCTCTCAGGGGCATCGCCAGGGTCACCGTCTTCGTGGCGAGCGCGCCCGGCTTCACGGAGCAGGCCGCCGTCGCCAACGGCGCCTCCGACGTGCTCGCCGAGATCTTCGGCGCCGACGGGCGCCACATCCGCAGCGCCGTCGGCGTCGCCGTGCTGCCCAAGAACGCCTCGGTCGAGGTCGAGCTGGTCGCCCGCGTATGACGCACCCGGTCGACGTGCCGCCCGTCGGCGCCGCGCCCGGCACCCCTCCGGCGCCGGTGCCACCGGCGCTGGACGGGCTGAGGCGGGCCCTCGCCGACCCGGCGGTGGACGCCGTGCTGCCGCCCCGCTGGCGCGCCGGCGGCCGGGGCCGCCCCTCGGCGGTGCTCCTGCTGCTGTCCGACGCGCCCGACCCGAGCCTCGTCTTCACCGAGCGGGCCGGCGGACTGCGCGACCACGCCGGGCAGATCTCGTTCCCCGGCGGCCGGGCCGAGTGCGGCGACGCCGGCGCCGTCGCCACCGCCCTGCGCGAGACGACCGAGGAGATCGGGCTCGCCGCCGACGAGGTGCACGTGCTCGGCACGATGCCCGCCGTCGACCTGTCGGCCACCGGCTTCGACGTCGTCCCCGTCGTCGGCTGGTGGCATCCCGACGCCGTCCTCGCGCCCGGGGACCCCCGCGAGGTCGCCGGCGTCCACGCCTGGCCGGTCAGCGCGCTCGCCGATCCGGCCCGGAGGGTCAGCGCTCGCCACGCCGGCAGGACGACCGGGCCGGCCTGGCAGTTCGGCGAGCTGTTCGTGTGGGGGCTCACCGCCCTCCTCACCGACCTGCTGCTGCGCCTCGGCGGCTGGGAGCGCCCCTGGGACGCCGGTCGCGTCATCGAGGTTCCCGAGCGCTTCCGCTCGGACCGGCACTGAGGGCACGGAGCCCGTCGACCGGCGCGCGCCGCGTTGACTCGCCGCCCCCGGCCGCGCCACTGTGGACCCATGACGAGGATCGACGTGTGGCTGTGGAGCGTGCGCATCTACAAGACCCGGAGCATGGCCACCCAGGCCGTGCGGGGCGGCCACGTCCGCTGCAACGGCGCACCGGTCAAGCCCGCCCAGCGGGTCGTCCCCGGCGACCTCATCACGGTCCGCACCCCGGGCTGGGAGCGCCGCTTCGAGGTCGTCCAGCTGCTCGACAGACGCGTCGGCGCCCCGCTCGCCCGGGCCGCCTACCGGGACCTGTCTCCCGAGCGGCCCGCCCACCTGTCCGCCCCGGTGGCGCGCCGCGAGCGGGGCTCGGGCCGGCCCACCAAGAAGGAGCGCCGCGAGATCGAGAGGCTGCGGGGCCGCTGACGGCGGCATCGGTCGGTGGCGTCCGGGACGGGCGGGGCGCCGCACGGCGCCACCATCACCGGCGGGCGCCGACGACTCCGGCGGGACGGGCACGCCGGGCTGCGGGGCGGGCCGGCTCCAGAGGCGGGGGGACTCAGCCGCCGAGGATGGCCGCCGCCCTCGCCTTCGCGCTCACCGCGTCGGGCGCGGCGAGCGCACCGCAGGCGGCCTGCCGGCACTGCTCGATCGTCACGTCGCCGAGCCGGACGCCGACCGCCGGAAGGGCGGGGGCGGCCATCGACAACGAGGTGACGCCGAGGCCGGCGAGCACGCAGGCCAGCAGCGGATCGGCCGCCGCCTCGCCGCAGACGCCGACCGGCTTGTTGGCCCGCAGGCCGGCCTGGGCCGCCATCTGGATGAGTCTGAGGACGGCCGGCTGCCACGGGTCGTTCAGTGCCGCGAGGTGCGGCGACAGCCGGTCCGAGGCCATCGTGTACTGCGTCAGGTCGTTCGTCCCGATCGAGAAGAACTCGACCTCGGCGAGCACCTGGTCGGCGTTCAGGGCGACGGCCGGCACTTCGACCATGACGCCGGGCCACAGCCCCCGGTCGCGGCAGGCCCCGGCGAACTCGCGGGCCTCGGGGACGGTGGCGACCATCGGGGCCATCACCCACACGTCGATGTCGAGGCCCTTCCTCGCCACGGCGATCGCGTCGAGCTGGTGGGCGAGCAGATCGGGGTTGTCGGTGGCCAGGCGCAGGCCCCGCACGCCGAGCGCCGGGTTCTCCTCGGTCTCGAGGTTCGCGAAGGCCAGCGGCTTGTCGGAGCCGGCGTCGAGGGTGCGGATGACGACGTGCGTGTGGCCGCCGCGCCCGGCGTAGGGCTCGAGGACCGACCGGTAGATCGCCGCCTGGTCGTCGATGCCGGGCTCGACGGGCGCCGAGAGGAAGCACAGCTCGGTGCGGAACAGGCCGACGCCCTCGCTCTGACCCGCGGCGGCCTTCGCCGCCGCCTCGCCGCTGCCCACATTGGCCAGCAGCTCGACGCCGTAGCCGTCGCTCGTGCGCCCGGGGCCCCGCCAGGAGCGCACCCGGTTGAGGTAGTCGGCGGACTCCGCGACGGCGGCCGCGGCCTTGTCCGGATCGGGGTTGGCGACGACGGTCCCCGCGGCGCCGTCGACGAGCACCGTGGTGTCGTTCTTGATCCGGCGGATGGCCTTGCCGGTGCCGACGATGCAGGGGATGCCGAGCTGGCGGGCGATGATCGCGGTGTGGCTCGTCTTGCCGCCTGCCTCGGTGACCAGCGCGACGGTGAGCTCCGGGTCGAGGCCTGCGGTGTCCGCCGGGGCGAGGTCCTCGGCCACGAGGACGATGGGCTCGGTGGGCTCGGGCACGCCGGGGGTCGGCTCGCCGCGCAGCTCGGCGACGACGCGGTCGCGGATGTCCTTGAGATCGGTGGTGCGCTCGGCGTAGAGGCCGCCGAGGCGCTCGAACTGGGTGACGAGGTTGTCGACGGCCTGGACGACGGCCCACTCGGCGGTCTCGTTCTGCTTGATGAGCTTGCGCACCGACCGCGACAGGCCGCGGTCCGCGGTGAGCTCGGCGGTGGCGCGCAGCACCTGGGCCGCGTTGCCGGTGGCGTGCTCGGCGCGCTCCAGCAGATTGTTCTGCACCGCGACGATCGCCTCGGCGAAGTGGTCGATCTCGGCCTGCTGCTCGCCCTCGTCGATCGTCCCGCCCGTCGGCAGCTGCGGACGGGGCTGCACCCTGCGGACCGGTGCGTACGCGATGCCCGACACCACGCCGGTCCCGGTGACTGTCAGTGATCCGGTCTGAGCCATGACTTCCTCCTGCGCTGGCCCCGGGCGGACGACGAACCGCGGCCGTGCGGCCCATCGGGGCGGACGAATGACTCCAGTCTGGCACGTCCGGACGGTGGTGCGCAGGATGCTCGGAATACGGAGTTGAGAAGCCACCACGGCCGTGCACTCGTGTGGAAGAATTCTTCCCGTACCTTTGTTCTTCGGAACTCCTCTACGAAGGGAACGTCTCATGGCCAGCAAAGACGCAGTCGTCGGTTCCGCGGTCGGTCTGCACGCCCGTCCCGCGGCGCTGATCGCCGAGAAGGCCGGCGAGTTCGACGACGAGATCCTGCTGTCGGTCCCCGGCAGCGACGAGGAGGGGGTCGACGCCGCCTCCCCGCTCATGATCATGACCCTCGGCGCCGGTAAGGGGGCGACCGTTCGCGTCGAGTCCGATGACGCCGCCGCGGTCGACGCCATCGCCGCGCTCATCGAACAGGACCTCGACGCCTGAGCGGGCGGTCCGCTGGGCGCCCGACGACGCAGTGGGGCCGCATCCGTCACGGATGCGGCCCCACTGCGCGTCCCGGGTCGGTGCGCGTCCGGAGCCCGGCCCGGGCTCAGCCGACGTAGGTGATCGTGTCGTCGCCGCGGTGGTTGATGACACCGCGCCTGGCCTCGGAGACGCCCTCCGTGACGGCGGTGGACAGCGCGGTGATGGAGGCCCTCGTCTCGGCGATGGTGGCGGTCGGGGCCTTGACCTGGCGGAACTGCAGGAAGGCGACGATGGCGAAGACGATGACGAGGATGAGCGAGATGGCGGCCAGTGCGAGGAAGGCGAAGGCCATCGAGCCGAGCCACCCGAAGCCGACGACGGCGTGGAAGAAGACCGCGATGCCGAAGACCGCGGCCCACAGCAGGCAGTGCAGCAGGAACAGGCCGAAGGCCGCCACGGCGCCCAGCCCGACGCCGCCGATCCCGGCGTGCTTCGCCGAGGGGACGAGCTCGGCCCGGGCCAGCTCCTTGATGCCCGAGATCATCTGCGGGGCACCGCTCTTGATGGTGGAGATGTACTCCCCGAGTCGGGAACGCTCAGCCATGGTTTTCCTCCGAACTGTGACGACGGTGCTCGCATGAAGACGGTGCTCGTCTGACAAGAGCGTAACGGGTCGGCGCGCCCGGTGGTCAACGAGGTCCGGCTTGAACCGGCCTGCGGGGACGGCCCCGGTCGGGAGCCGGCGGCTCAGGCCCCGGCGGTGGACCCCGGCCCGGTCCCGGTCCGGACCGGCGCGGCCCCGGCGCCGGCCCGGAGGGCGCGTCCTGCGCGGGCCTTCTCGCGGCGCCACCGCTTGTGGACGGCCGTGCGCCATTGCAGCAGGAGCACCGCGAGGATGGCCGAGATGGTGCTGCCGGCCAGGACGCCCGCCTTCGCCTCGTCGTAGACCTCGGGGTTGTTGAGGAAGCTGAGGTGGGCGATGAGCAGCGAGACGGTCAGGCCGACACCGCCCAGCTCCGCGGCGGCGATCATGTCGCCCCAGGTCAGGCCGTCCCCGAGCCGGGCGCGCGACAGGTGGACGGTCAGCCAGCTGCCCGTGAGGATGCCGATGAACTTGCCGAGGACCAGACCGGCGATGATGCCCAGCGGTACGGGATTCGTCCACAGCGCGGCGAACAACTGCCCGTCCACGTGCACGCCGGCGTTCGTCAGGGCGAAGATCGGCACGACGAGACCCGCCGACCAGGGGTCGAGCACGTGCTGCCAGCGGTCGAGCGGCTCGTTGAGGGCCTCGGGGGTGTTGCGGGTGAGCAGGCCCAGGCCGACGCCGGCGATCGTCGCGTGCACCCCGGAGTGGAGCATGCAGAACCAGCAGACGAGGAAGATCGGCAGATAGATCCAACCGTTGTCGACGCGACGGCGCTGAAGGATCCACCACAGGAGCATGCAGGCCAGTGCGCCGCCCAGCCAGGCGAACGACAGGTCCGTGCTGAAGACGATGGCGATGACGATGATGCCGCCGAGGTCGTCGGCGATGGCCAGGGTGAGCATGAAGGCGCGCAGCGAGGGCGGCAGGTGCCTGCCCGCCACCGCCAGGACGGCGAGGGCGAACGCGATGTCCGTGGCGACCGGCACCGCCCAGCCGTGGAGGGTGCCGCCCCCGAGCACGTTGATGACGATGAAGACGAGCGCCGGGCCGGCCATGCCGCAGGCAGCGGCGGTGATCGGCACCATCGCATCGGCCGGGCGGCGCAGGCTCCCCTCGGTGAACTCGCGCTTGAGCTCCAGGCCGGAGATGAAGAAGAAGACGGTCAGCAGGCCGTCGGAGGCCCACTCGGCGACCGTGTACGGGCCGATCGGGTACTCCACGAAGGCCTCGTAGCCGTGCTTGCCGAGGAAGGCCCACACCAGCGCGATGAGGGTGGCGATGAGCATGAGGACGCCCCCTGCGGTGTTGGCGCGCAGGACCTCGCCGAGATGGAAGTTGTTCGGGTCGATGCGGCGCGCGCGGCGCGGCGGCTGGGGAGCGGTCTTCGTCATCGGATCGGCTTTCGGGTGGACGGAGCGGGACTCGTCGTCGACCAGACTTCCCGACACACCCGCAGGGAATTCTAGCGTGCGCTGCCCGACGGACCGCCCGCCGTCCACCCGGCGGAGTCGTCGGGGACGACGGCGGGCGTCCGTCGGGGGCGAGGCCGGCCCCTCGACGCGGCTCCCCGGACGGATGCCGGCACGGGCCGGCCGGCGCCGCCGGGCGCCTCAGAGACGGATGACGAGGGCGTCCTCGCCGAGGCGGATCGGCGTGGTCATCTCGGCGTGGTCGACGTAGGCGCGCAGGCAGGTCAGGTGGTAGGGCAGGCGCAGTTCGCCGCCGGCCGAGGCGCCGTCGTAGATGGCGCTCACGCCGAGCAGGACGCGGCGGCGATCCCGATCGGCCAGCTCGGCCACCGCGGGCAGCTCGGCCGCCATCCCGACGAGGGCGTCGCGCGTCAGCGGCACCCAGAGGCGGAAGTCCCGCTGCTCGCAGCGCGGGAAGTACTTGTGGTCGACGAGGGTGCGGATCGAGCCGACGCCCAGGTCGGCGCTCATCGCCCCGGGGTCGACGCTGCGCATGAGCGAGATGAGGCGGCGCACCCACGGCACCGAGTCGTCGCGCACGAGATAGGACGCGGCCACCCACCCGCCGGGACGCAGGACGCGCGCCATCTCGGACACGTGCGGCTTCTCGGTGAGGAGGTGGAGCATCTGGTGGGCCAGGACGACGTCGAACCGGCAGGCGTCGAAGGGCAGCGCCGCGGTGGTGGCCGCCAGGGGCTCGACGCCCAGCGCCGGGCCGAGGCGCCGCACGGCGGCGGGCCCCGTTCCGAGGCACCAGACACGGTTCCCGGCGGCGGCGATCCGGCGGGGCAGACCGGCCGAGTTCGACAGGGTCAGGACCCTGCTGTCGGTGCGGTCGCCGGTGAGCCAGCTCAGCGCCTGGGTGGGGAAGCGGAGACCGGAGGACGACATGGCGCCCATACTAGGGCGGCCGGGGGAGCGGGCCGGGAGACCGGCCGGGCGGGCCGCCTCGGCGACGCGACGCGGAGGGTTGTCCACAGATGCGTCCGGTGGTGAGAAATCCGCGGCCCGCCGGACACACTGCGGGCATGAGAGCAGTGCGAGTGGGGCCCGTGACCATGGGGCCCGTGCCGAGTGGGCCCGTGACCGTCGAAGGGGAGGAGCGGGCTGGGCCCGCTCCCGAGCCGGTCACGGGGCCCGACGGCCCGCGCATCCTCCCCCCGCCCCCGCAGGGCCGGGGCCGACGTGATCCGGGCCCACATGATCCGGGCCGGCAGGGCCGCCGGGGGAGGGATCTGGGGCGGGGCCTGTCCGGGCCGGTCCGCACCCGAGGGGACGGGCCCCACCGGCGCCGAGTCGGGACGGACGGGCGCCGGGGCGAGCGCCCGGGGCCGGCCCGGCACCCGGTGCTCGTCGCCACGCGAGACGCCCGGCTCCTCGACGCCGTCCTGGCGGCCGCCGCCTCGTGCGGCGTCGAGCCGATCGTGGCACGCGAGAGCGCCCAGATCCGCCAGCATTGGGGCAGGGCCCCGCTCGTGCTCGTCGGCGCCGACCTGGCGCCGTGCATCGCCGGCATGGGGCTGGCCTTCCGCACGGACGTGCACATCGTCGGCGACGATCCCGAGACCGCCGCGGCGTGGTCGGTGCCGCTGGGGGCCTCGGCGATCGTCCTGCCCGGGCACGCCGGCTACCTGCCCGCACTGCTCACCCGGGCCCGGGGCGGGAGCACCGCCACGGCCGTCGTCGTCGACGTCATGGGCGGCAGCGGCGGGGTCGGGGCGTCCACGCTCGCCGGCGCCATGGCGCAGCGCTGCGTCGAGGGCGGGCTGTCGTCGGTGCTCGTCGACCTCGACCCGTGCAGCGGGGGAGTCGACCTGCTCTTCGGCGCCGAGCGCGAGCCGGGCTGGCGGTGGAGCGATCTCGCTTCGGCAGCCGGCACGGTCGGCGATCTGAGCGGGCGGCTGCCGCGGATGTGCGGGGTCGACCTGCTCGCCGCCACGCGCACCCCGGGCGGCGGGCGCGGCCCCGACGGCCCGGACGGGGCCGCCGTGGGCCTGCCCGGACCCGTCGCGGTGCGGGCCGTCCTCGACGCGCTGGCCCGCTCGTACCGGGTCGTCGTCCTCGACGACCCCTCGCCCGTCGACCTGCCCGGTGCCGAGAACGCGCTGCGCCTGCTCGTCGTGGCGGCCGAGGTCCGGTCGGTCATGTCCGCCCGGGCCCGCGCGGCCCACCACGGCTGGCAGGACGCCCAGGTCGTCGTGCGTACCGGCCGCGGTCTTCCGCTCGCCCCGGGCGCCGTGTCGGACTCGCTCGGCCTGCCGGTCGTCGGCGTCATCGGCTCCGACCCGCGCCTGCCCGCCGCCTCCCGGGTCGGCGAGCCGCCGGCCCGCGCGGCTCGCCGCCGCTACCTGCGTCAGGTCGACGCCCTCGTCGAGGCGGTGATCGCCGATGCGTGACGACGAACTCGACCTCCTGCGCGGCTGGCTCGCGGCCAACGGCCGCGACTGGGGCCCGCCCGAGGTGGCCCGGGGGCTCGACCGGCTCGGCCTGGTCGTCTCCGACGCGTCGGTGCTCGCCGCCACCGATGCGCTGCGCCGCACGAGCGTCGGTGCCGGCCCGCTCGAGGGGCTCCTCCACCTCGACGGCGTCACCGACGTGCTCGTCAACGGAGCGGACGACGTCTTCATCGACCGCGGCGCAGGCCTGGAGCGCATGGAGACCGGGTTCGCCTCCGACGAGGAGGTGCGCCGCCTGGCCGCCAGGCTCGCGGCGTCGGCCGGCCGGCGCCTCGACGACGCCAGCCCGTGGGTCGACGCCCGCCTGCCCGACGGCACCCGTCTTCACGCGGTCCTCGCGTGTCTGGCCGAGCCCGGCACGTGCATCTCGCTGCGCGTGCCCGCCCGCCGGTCCATGACGCTCGAAGAGCTCCGCTCCGGCGGCAGCATCGACGGGCGCACCGCGGCCGTCCTCGCCGGGCTCGTGGGCAACAAGGCCGCCTTCCTCGTCACCGGCGGGACGGGATCGGGCAAGACGACCCTGCTCGGCGTCCTGCTCTCGCTCGTCCCCGACGACCAGCGCATCGTCATCGTCGAGGACTCCCGCGAGCTCAACCCCGACCACCCCCACGCGGTGCGCATGGAGTGCCGCCCGCCCAACGCGGAGGGGGCCGGGGCCGTGACCATGACCGACCTCGTGAGGCAGGCGCTGCGCATGCGGCCCGACCGGCTCGTCGTCGGCGAGGTGCGGGGGCCGGAGCTGTGCGATCTGCTCACCGCCATGAACACCGGCCACGAGGGCGGGTGCGGCACGGTCCACGCCAACAGCGTCGCCGACGTGCCCGCTCGGCTCGAGGCCCTCGCCGCGCTCGGGGGCATGGGGCGCGAGGCCTGCCACGCCCAGATCGGGGCCGCGCTCGATGCCGTCATCCACGTGCGGCGCGGCGCCGACGGGCAGCGCGGCGTCGGTCAGATCGGGGTGGTGCGCAGCGGCGATGACGGGCGCGTCCGCATCGACGAGGCGCTCGTCGTCGCCGCCGACGGGGTCTCGCGGCCCGCCGGGCAGTGGTCGCGCCTGGCCGAACTGTCGGGGGTGCTCTCATGAGGATCCTCGCCGCGCTCATGCTCGCCCTCGCCCTCGTCTGCGCCATCGGGCCCTCCGGGGCGCGGCGGCTGCGCAGGCTCGACGAGGCCGTCGGCGCGCCGCACCGTCCCGGGGTCGCGCCACTCGTCGTGCTCGCATTCGCCGCCTGCTGCACCGGCGCGGCGGTGGTCATGCCGTGGGCGCTGGCGTGGATCGTCATCGCCGCGACCCTGTGCGGCACGCTCGGCTGGGTGCTGTGGGAGCACCGCAACGAGAGGAGGGCGCTCCGGCGCGCCGAGTCGGTCGCCCAGGCCTGCCGGGTCATCTCCGCCCAGCTGCGCATCGGCCAGACCCCGCGCAGGGCCCTCGAGATCGCCGCCGAGGACTGTCCCGTCCTCGACGAGGCGGTCGGCTCCCTGCTGGTCGGCGGCGAGGTCGGCGGCGCACTGCTGGCCGCCGGCGCCCGCCCGGGCTGTTCCGGGCTGTCGTTCCTGGGGCGTGCCTGGCGGTTGTGCGAGCGGGCCGGCGCGCCCCTGTCGCCGGTGGCGCAGCGGGTTGCCCAGAACGTCTCGGACGAGGCCCAGATGCGGGCCGAGGTCTCCGGCGAGCTGGCGGTGGCCCGGCTCACCGGCCGCCTGCTGTGCGCCCTGCCGGCGGCCGGCGTCGCCATGGGCTTCTTCGCCGGCGGCAACCCGATCAGCTTCCTCACGACGACCCTCGCCGGCAAGTCCTGCCTGGCCGCTGCCGTCGTCCTCGCCTGCGCCGGTCTGATCTGGACCGAGCTGCTCGCCCGACGGGCCCAGGAGGACGGATCATGATCGGACAGGCGGTGGCGGCCGGTGCCGCCGTGGCGGTGTGCGGGCTCCTGCTCGTGCCCGATGGGGGAGCCGGGCGGCTGGCTGCCGCCGCGGCCGGCCCGATCCGGTCCGGCCGGGAGGGCGAGCGCGAGGCGGCACTACCCGGTTGGGCGCGGGGCGTCGGCGCCGTCTCCTCGGCGGTGGCGCTACTGGTGCTGCTCCCGGTGCCCCTCCTCGTCGCCTGGCCGTGCGGCCTGGGAGCCGGTGCCGCCGTGTGGGTGCTCATCGGCAGGCTCGAACCGGGCCGGGTGCGCCGGCGCCGGGAGCGGCTGATGCTCCAACAGCCCGAGGTGCTGGAGCTCATGGCCTCGTCTCTCCAGGCCGGGGCGGCCCTGCGCACCGCCACGAGCGAGGTCGCCGCCGTGGCGCCCGAGCCGAGTGCCGCGCTGCTGCGCGACGTCGAGGCGCGCCTGGCCGTCGGGTTCAGCGAGGCGGAGGCCTGGGACGGCCTGCGCGACCATCCGGTCTGGGGCCCGGCCGGCCGTGACCTGGCGCGCGGGGCCCGCACCGGGGAGGCGCTCGCCGAGACCCTCGACATGCACGCCGACCTGGCCAGACGCGTTCGACGCAATCATCTGACGGAGCGGGCCCGCACGGTCGGCGTGCGGGCGGTCGGTCCCATGATGGGCTGCTTCCTGCCCGCGTTCATCCTCTCGGGCGTCGTGCCGATCATCGCCGGTGTGCTGGCGAACGTCCACTTCTGAGGCGGGTCCTCCGCACCGGCCCGCCCTCCGGGACGCCCCGGTGCGCGCGGCGCGTCGTCGCCACGGACGTCCAGATGAGCACGGTGCAATGCCATCGCCGGGCGCGCGGGGCGCTGCGGGGCCTCCCCATCAGCGGCTGGGAGGCCAACATGTCATCGCCGGGCGCGCGGGGCGCTGGGAAGAATCGGATGTACGGGGACTTGTCGATCCGGGCTGTCGCCGGGCGGCCCGGGCGCCGCTGATCGCCCGAGGGGATCGTGCTGGCCGGGTGGGAACCGCCTCGCACCACCTGGAGCGGAGTCCCGCACGGTGGGTGGCGCGGTGCTCGCCTCGGTCCCCGACGGGGACGCGGCCACCGTGTCGTCCTTCGAGCTTCGAGTTCGCTCACCGCAGGTCTCTCGAACAGGAGCCATCACGATGACCGCTACCCGTGTCGCCGACCCCGCCGGCCTGCTCGGGGAGTCCCTGGCAGAGGCGTCCGCGGGCCGGAACCCGGGGCGGAGGGGCTCCGCTCGCGTGTCGACGACGTGGCCGCCGCCCGCGGGGCCAGGGCCCGAGGGGCGGGTCAGACACCCCGGACGCGCCCCCGTGCCGCCGCCCGCGGAACCAGGGCCCGCGGGCTCGAGTCTCGCAGCGGTGCTGCGCCGGGGGCGAAGGTCCTGGCGTCAGCCAGATGGTTGACGCCCGCGGGCTCGAGTCTCGCGCAGTGCTGCGCCGGGCCCGGCGTGCACGTCCACCGGGTCCGGCAGGCTCGGGCCTCGTGGGGTCACGAGCCGCACAGGGTGTTGTCCGTTCAGCGCCGATGTTGTCCGCCTGATCTGCCCGGCCGGTCGACGCACACACTGCGGGTGCCTGAGGCGATGGGGCCGAAGGCGATTCGGCCGGCCCGCCCGCGGGCCCGGCGCAGACCGCGGGGCCCGCACGGGCCTCGCCGCAGAAAGGAATCACCATGACCGCGCAGATCATCCCCCTGCACCCGCATGACGTCGTCGAGCCCGATCCCGATCCGGCCGACGACCAGGGCGTTCCCGAGTTCGTCGATGTTCCGGTCGCCGCAGAGCGCCCGCGGTCCGGTCGGCTGCGCCGGGCCTACGAGCGTGGCATGGCGACGGCCGAGTACGCCGTCGGCATCCTCGCCGCGGTGGCCCTCGCCCTCGTCCTGCTGCACATCTTCACCGACAACCAGTTCTTCCAGAAGATGCTCAAGTTCGTGCTCGACCTCATCGACAAGGTCGCCCCGATGATCGGTTCCTGACCGCATCGCCCGGTGGCGCGCCGGGCCCACCCCCTCCGGCGCGCCATCGTCCGGGCGGGCCCGGCGGGCCCACCCCGTTCGAGGCCGACTTCGCCCGGCCTGTTCCGTTCGGGCCTGGCTCGCCCATCCGTCGGTCCCGTCCGGCTCGTCATCCCGCTCGGCTCGTCCCCTTCGGCCGGCCCAGCCCCACCGCCGGGGTCCTCGCGCGGTCCGGCGACGTCCAGTCGGACCGTCCCAACCATTCAGAAGGACAGAACGATGCGCGTCATCCGCACCATTCCAAGTCGCTGCTCCCACGACCGGTGCTTCCCCGACCTCAGCATCCGGCGCGCCCGGAGCGCCCGGAGCGCCCGGAGCGCCCGGCGAGGCGCCGAGCGCGGCATGGTCACCGTCGAGCTGGCCGTCTCGATCCTCTCGGCCGCGCTCATGGCCTCATGCCTGTGCTGGGTCATCGGCGTCGTCGGTGCCCAGATGCGCTGCCAGGACTCCGCGGTCGCCATCGCTCGGCAGCTCGCCCGGGGCGACGAGGCCGCCGCCGAGCGCGCCCGCGCCTCGGTGCCGCCCGGCAGCGAGGTCCTCACCGACGTCGACGACGGGGTCGTCCGAGTGAGTGTCACCGATGAACTGCGGTGGGGTCGCCTCGGGCCGGTTCGGGTCAGTGGTCGGGCCACCGTCACCGAGGAGCCCCACGCGAGGGAGCAGCGGCCATGACCGCGCGGACGGACGGGCCCGACGCGGCCCGTGCGACGCGGCCCGCCACCCCGGTCCGGTCCGGCGGTCCGGCCCGTCGATCCGGTCTGGTCCGTCGCCATGGTTCGACCCGTTCAGGCGGGGTCCCGCCTGAACGCGCCGTCCGGCCCGTCCTCGGCGACGACGAGCGGGGCTCGGGCACCGCGCTGTCCGCCTCGATCATCGTCGTCCTGTGCGTCACCGCCTTCTGGGTGCTTGTCCTGTCGGGCTGGATCGCCAGCGACCAGCGCGCCAGGCAAGCCGCCGACTTGGCGGCCCTCGCCGGGGCGCACGCCCACGAGAAGGGCGCATCGGCCTGCGACGCCGCCCGTGAGTACGCTCAGCGCAACGGCGGTGAACTCGCCGACTGCGACGTGAGCGCCGGCGGCGGGGAGTACATCGTCCACGTCGAGGTGTCGGTCGAGCTCCGGCCGGCGCTGGCGGGGGCTCCCTCCCGGGTGAACGAACGGGCCCATGCCGGCTTCCTCGTCCCCGACGAGGATCCGGCCGCCCGGCGGGCCGGCCCGAACGTCTCGGAGTCGGCCCAGGACGAGGACGGCCCCGATGGCTAGCCGCACTGCCCGGGGGGAGGCGACGGGTCGGCGCCCGGTCACCGGTCCGGTCATGGGAGCGGCCTTGGCCGGCGGCATGAGCCTTCTCATCGGCGTGGGCCCGCTCACCGGGCCGGGTCCTGTCATCGGCGTGGCCGTCCGGTGCGCGGGACTCCGCTGGGCGGCGGTCGTCCGGCGCCCGGTCACCGGTTCGGCCACGGGAGCGGTCCCGGTCGGCGGTCCAGCTGCCGACGCGGCGGCGGGCGATGGAACGACGCCCGGCGCCGGAGACGCCGCGGCAGTCGTCCCAGCCGGCTCAGTCGCCGATGAGAGCGGCGAGCAGCTGTGCGGCCGCCTCCTTGTCGAGGTGTTGATTGGCGTTGCCGCACTTCGGCGAGACGACGCACGCCGGGCAGCCGTCGAAGCAGGCGCAGGTGCGCAGCCGCTCCAGCGTCGCCCGCCCCCATTCATCGGCCATCTCGTAGCCGCGCGCCGCGAAGCCGGCGCCGCCCGCCACCCCGTCGTGGACGATGATCGTGCACAGCTCGGTGTCCGGGTGCACCACCATCGACACCCCGCCGATGTCCCAGCGGTCGCATGGGGCGAAGGCCGGCAGCAGGCCGATCGCCGTGTGCTCCACCGCATGCGCGGCACTGCCCAGCCTGACCGCCGAGAGGCCCAGACGGTCGGCCACCTCCTGCGGCACCGTCCACCACACCGCCTTCGTCACCATGCGGTGCTCGTCCAGCTCGAGCGGATTCTCGTCCCACACCTGGCCGGTCCTCTCGTCCCGACGCAGGTAGCCGATCACCTGCGTGACGAGCTCGACGTCGCCGGTGCGCACCTGCGTCGCGCCGAAGCGCCGACCGGCGTCCTCGTGGAGGATGCGCGCCTGCGTCGTTGACAGCGGCTGCGTGTGATAGCCGGGGCGCTGCCTGCGCACGAGCGCCTCGCGGCGCTCCGGAGCGAAGCGGTCCACCACGTACTGCTCGCCCTGCTGGAGGTACACGGCGCCGGGGAAGACGCTGCGGTCAGCGGCCTCCAGATCCACTTGGCCGAGGACGCGCCCCGACTCCGTCTCGACGATGTCCAGCGGCCCGCCTTCCAGACCGCGCAGGTCGATGGCGTCCACCGCCCGTTCCGGCCTCGGCCAGAACCATCCGGTCCGGCGGCGGCGCAGCAGCCCGGCCGAGGCGAGCTGATCGGCCAGCGCGGCCATTCCTGGGCCGAACCAGCGCGCATCGTCCGGCTGGAGCGGCATCTCCTGGGCGGCGGCCGCCAGGTGCGGGCCGAGCACGTACGGATTGTCCGGGCTGAGTACCGTGCGCTCCACGGGGGCGTCGAAGATGAGCTCGGGGTGCGCGAACAGGTAGGCGTCCAGCGGGTTCTGGTTGGCCAGCACCACGACGAGGGCGTCGCGATCGGCCCGCCCGGCCTGCTGCCACAGCGAGGCCAGTGTGCCGGGGAAACCGCAGATGAGCACGGCGTCCATGCCCGAGATGTCCATGCCCAGCTCAAGGGCGTTCGTGGCGGCCACCCCGGCCAGTCCGCCGGTCGTGAGGGCGTGCTCGATCTCGCGCCGGTCACCGGCAAGATACCCCGCCCGGTAGGCGAGGACGCGGCGGTCGGTGCGCAGGCTGCGCCCCGCCCCTTCCGCCACCAGCTCGGACTGGGCGCGGCTCGGCACGAAGGCGATCGTCTGCCTGCCGTCGTCGACGAGCCTCGCGAGGAGGGCCGCGGTGTCGGTGCCGGGGTCGCCCTCGGGCCGCCACAGCACCACGTCGCGGGCCGGGTGCGGTGCCGTGTCCAGCGTCACCTCGTCGATCGGTTCGGGCTCGCCGATGAGGCGCGCCGCCGACTCGCCGGGCGAGGCGGATGTCGCGGAGGCGATGACGAACACCGGGTCGGAGCCGTAGGCCCGGCACAGCCTGCGCAGCCGCCGGATGACGCAGGCCACCTGCGCGCCGAAGACGCCGCGGTAGCGGTGCCCCTCGTCGATCACGACGTGGCGCAGCCCGCCGAGCAGGCGGGCCCATCGGGCGTGCCGGGGGAGGACCGCATGATGGAGCATGTCCGGGTTGGTCAGCACGAGGCGCGCGTGCTCGCGAGCGAAACGCCTTGTCGCCGCGTCGGAATCGCCGTCCAGGGCGACGATCGGCCAGCCCTTCGGGCCGAGTTCGCGCGCCACGCGACGCTGGTCGTGCGCGAGCGCCTTCGTCGGCGCGAGGTAGAGGGCCGTCGGTTCGCGGTGGATGCCCAGCAGCGCACGGGCCGACGACGCTGTCGCGGCGCGCCCCGCCCGGGGGCGGCCTGGGGGCCCGCCCGGGAACCGGGGGAGACCGTCCGGGGGAGGACGGCGTCCCTCCGAGAGGTGCGGGGGCCCGCCGGACGGGTGCGGGGCGTCTGCGCCCGCCCCGGCCTCGGCCCCGGGCCGTGCGGGGCCCATGGGGGCGCCGGTCCCGCCCGGGGCGCTGCCCGGCGCGGCCCTCCCGGAGGGGCCGTCCGTCGGGATTCCGTTCCCGACGGCTTTCTGCGGTGCGCCGTCCGGCGGAGCCCCGGCCGTGGCGGAGTTCGTCGGAACCCCGGCCGGGGCCGTGTCGGCGATGATCGCCAGCAGATAGGCCAGCGTCTTGCCCGAGGCGGTCGGCGTGGAGACCGCCACGTGACGTCTGGCGTGCATGAGCTCCGCGACTCGTACCTGGTGCTCCCAGGGGGTTTCGATGCCGTGGGCGACCAGGCCCTCGCGGTGGTGCGGGGAGAACCACGCCGGCCACTGCCCGCGCCTGCCCCCGGTGGCGTCGCGGTGGTCGATGTGGATCGCGCTGGGATGCTCGCTCAACCACTCGGGGACTGCCATGAAGCCCATTGTGCCCGCAGGCCTCGTGCCCGCCGCCGGCTGCCGACTGGAGGTCCACATCTCCACGCCGGCCGTGAGAAGATCCGGCAGCGCCTCTCGTGCCCGCCGCCGGCTGCCGACTGGAGGTCCACTGCGCGCGGGCCTGCAGCCGTGACCGCCACCGCCGACACCGGGCCGAGCGGAGGTCTACTGCGCGCGCGGGCCCGCATGCCAACCCAGCGGGCCATGGAGCTCGGTCTGGGAGGTCCACTGCGCGCGGCCCCCACGAGCTCGACGTCCGAGGCGTCGAGCTGCTGGACGGAGGTCCACTGCGCGCGGGCCCCACTGCACGTCCGCGTAGTGCCCGCCGCGCATCGGCTGCTCGTCGCCCGGTCCTCGTGGCGTCCATCTCCTGCACGAGCGCGGACAGGGCAGACTGGTTGTGGGTCATCGTGGGATCCTTGGAGCTTCTGGCGGAATCCGGACAGATCCCACGATGACCCACCCAAGACCTCAACAGCCCGAGCACATTGCCACGGGAATGCCACCACGCTATGGGACTCATCCTCGTGGTGCCGCCGGACGGCCCGCCGCGTCCGGTCGGACGCCGCATCGGATCGGGCCCCGGACGCCCTGCCGCAGGCGTCCTCGTCGTCCGCGCATCTTGCGGAGCGGGCGCCCTTCGTCCTCGCTCGGACTCCGGGCGCCCTGCCGGACCCGTCGTCGGCGGCCCGGCCGGACGGCGCCCCACCTGCCGCCCCTGTGTGCCACAGTGGGGCCATGCTCAGCAGTCAGGCCGTCGACGCGCTCCGCGCCGTCCTCGTCGACGCCGGGTACACCGTCGACGCCGTGCTCGAGCGGCTCGGCCCCTCCGGCAGCGAGGGGCTCGCGCGCAATGCGACGATCCCCGCGCTGCACGTCCTCGGCGCCGCCGACGACGCTCAGGCCGTCCTCATCCGCCTCTTCCCCCTGCAGCAGACCCTGCTGCGCGGACCGGTCGAGCGGGTGCTCGGCGCCCGACTGCTCCGGTCCCTGATCGACGAGGGCGTTCTTCGGGAGTCGGGGCCCGCGGCGTTCCCCGTGCCGGGGGCGGCGCCGCCGGCCGGCGACCCCCTTCCGACGGGGCCCGCCCCGGGCGGCCCCCGCGTCAGGGCGGCCGTCGACATCCGCCCCTACGGCTTCGAGGACGCCGACGGCTCCTGGTCGGGCTGGGTCGCCGCCGATCCCGTCCCGGGGCTGGACGGGATCGTCACGCCCACCCGTCCCGACTACGTGCTCGGCGTCAGCCCGGCGTCCACCTCGCTGTCACGGCTGACCGTCCCCGACCGGGTGGGCACGGCCCTCGACCTCGGAACCGGATGCGGCGTGCAGAGCCTGCACCTGGCCCGCCACGCCGGCCGTGTCGTCGCCACCGACCTCAACCCGCGGGCCTGCGAGCTCGCCGGGCTCACCATGGCTCTCAACGGCATCGACCGGGTCGGGCTGCGCGAGGGCAGCCTCTACGAGCCCGTCGACGGCGAACGCTTCGACCTCATCGTCACGAACCCGCCCTACGTCATGAGCCCGCCCGACGACGGCGCCGAGCGCCTCGTCTACCGCGAGGGGTCCTTCGCCGGCGACGGCCTCGTCGAGAGGGTCGTCCGCCGGGGGCCGCGGCACCTGACCGGCGGCGGCCTGCTCCAAGTGCTCGCCAACTGGGCCGACGGAGGCGGCGCGCGCTGGCAGGACCGCCTGTCCGGATGGGCGGCCGGCACCGGCTGCGATCTGTGGGTGATCCAGCGCGAGAGACTCGACGTCTACGAGTACATCGAGATGTGGCTCACCGACGCCGGCCTGGCTGGCAGCGACGAATGGGGCCCCCGCTACCGCCGGTGGCTCGACTACTTCGAGAGGCTGGGCATCACCGGCGTCGGCATGGGGTGGATCATGCTGCGCAACTCCGGGGCCGCCCGGCCCCGGATCCGCATCGAGGAATGGCCCTACGACATCGGCCGACCCGTCGGGCCCGCCCTGTCATCCGGGTGGCGGACCCTCGACGCCCGCTCCCTGGACGACGACGCGCTCCTCGCCACCCGCTGCACGCTCGACCCCGACGTCGTCCAGGAGACCACGGGCGCGCCCGGAGCCGCCGACCCGAGCCATGTCGTCCTGCGCCGGACCACCGGGCTGCGAAGGGCGATCGAGGTGGACACGGCGCTGGGCGGCGTGCTCGGCGCCTGCGACGGCGAGCTCCCGCTGGGCCGGATCGTCGACGCGGTCGCCGAACTGCTCGGCGACGACCCCGCCGCGCTGCGCGCCCGACTCGCCCCGAGACTGCGCGACGCCCTCGTCGACGGCTTCATCACCGTCCGCCCGTCCGATGCCCCGCCCGCCTGATGATCGGTCCCGCCGCCACGGCCCGCTCCCGGGCGCGATCCGCGCCCGGTCCCGCGAGCGGAGGCGCCTCCGCATCATCCGTCCTCGGGCACGCGGTTCGACGCCCCAGGGCTCTGGCTGCCAGACGGCCCCTCGGCGCCCGCTCCCGGGCGTGCGGTTCCCCGAGCCTCACGACGCGTGGGCCGACACGGCCGACGCACCCAAATTCTCCCGGCGCGCGGTTCGCCGTCGGCGTCCGGCGAGGCTATGGTGAGCCCCACACGGGGCCGGTGAGGATCGACCCCGTGCCCGTTCGGTACGACGGGCGCCGGTCCGGTGAGCGCTACGATCTTGGCGTCCGTCCACCCGGGCGAACGGTCATCGGCCCGTCCCGGGGCCGTCCAAGGACGAAGGCACACGAAGGATCACTGTGGCAGACACACCGCGCCGGCTCGTCATCGTCGAGTCCCCCACGAAGGCGACGAAGATCGCCGGTTACCTCGGCCCCGGCTACGTCGTCGAGTCGAGCCGCGGGCACGTGCGCGACCTCCCCACCAGCGCCGCCGAGGTGCCGGCCAGGTACAAGGGCCAGCCGTGGGCGCGCACCGGGGTCAACGTCGACGCCGACTTCACCCCGATCTACGTGGTCAGCGCCGACAAGAAGGCCACGATCCGCAAGCTCAAGACCGATCTCAAGGACTCCGACGAGCTCTACCTGGCCACCGATGGTGACCGCGAGGGCGAGGCCATCGCATGGCACCTGCTCCAGGAGCTGAAGCCCACGGTGCCGGTCAGGCGCATGGTCTTCCACGAGATCACCCGGGACGCCATCCAGGAGGCCGTGGCCCACCCCCGCGAGCTGGACGAGGACCTCGTCCAGGCCCAGGAGACCCGCCGGATCCTCGACCGTCTCTACGGCTACGAGGTCAGCCCCGTGCTGTGGAAGAAGGTCATGCCGCGCCTGTCCGCCGGCCGCGTGCAGTCCGTCGCCACCCGTCTCATCGTCGACCGGGAGCGCGAGCGCATGGCCTTCCGTGCCGCCTCCTACTGGGACCTCGAGGCGACCCTCGACGCCGGGGCCGAGGCCTCCCCGCGCGAGTTCACCGCCCGACTGGTCGGTCTGGACGACCGCCGCATCGCCCAGGGCGCGAGCTTCGACTCCCTCGGCAGGGTCAAGGGCGACGTCGTCGTCCTCGACGAGGCCGCGGCGGCCGTGCTCGCCGCGGCCCTGGAGAAGGCCCCGTTCTCCGTCGCCGGCGTCGAGGCCAAGCCCTACACCCGCCGTCCGGCGGCGCCCTTCCGCACCACGACCCTGCAGCAGGAGGCGGGCCGCAAACTCGGTTTCACCACCGACCGCACGATGCGCATCGCCCAGGAGCTCTACGAGGGCGGCTGGATCACCTACATGCGCACCGACTCGGTCACGCTGTCTGACCAGGCCGTCGACGCCGCGCGCGACGCCGTGCGCTCGCTCTACGGTGCCGACTACCTGCCCGACCGGCCGCGCATCTACGCCAGCAAGGTCAAGAACGCCCAGGAGGCCCACGAGGCCATCCGTCCGGCCGGCGCGAGCTTCCGCACCCCGGCCCAGTCCGGGCTGAGCGGCGACCAGTTCCGCCTCTACGAGCTCGTCTGGCAGCGCACCGTCGCCTCCCAGATGGCCGACGCCACCGGCCAGCAGATGATCGTGCGCATCGAGGCCTCCTGCCCCCAGCGCGTCGACCTCGGCGAGCGGGCCGGCGCCGTGCGCACCGCACGGTTCGCCGCCTCCGGCCGCACCATCACCTTCCCCGGCTTCCTCAAGGCCTACGTCGAGTCCACCGACGACCCGGCCGAGCGGACGACCAGGCTGCCGCGGCTGTCCCCCGACCAGCCGCTCGACCCGGTCCGGGTCGCCGCCGAGGGGCACGCGACGAAGCCCCCGGCGCGCTTCACCGAGCCGAGCCTCGTCGCCAAGCTCGAGGAGCTCGACATCGGCCGCCCGTCGACCTATGCGTCGATCATCCGCACGATCACGAGTCGCGACTACGTCTTCAAGAGGGGCGCCGCGCTCGTGCCGACCTGGCTGGCGTTCGCCGTGACCCGCCTGCTCGAGGAGCACTTCACCGCGCTCGTCGACTACGACTTCACGGCCGACCTCGAGGAGCAGCTCGACTCGATCGCCAAGGGCCAGGTCGACCGGCTCGAGGTGCTGCGCGACTTCTACTTCGGTCCGCAGGACGGGCAGGCGTCCGGCCGGTCCGCGCGCGAGGGCCTGCACGAACTGACCAGGGCCCTCGGCGACATCGACGCGAGGGCCCTGTCCACCTTCCACCTCGGCGACCTCGACTCGGGCGTCGACGTGCGGGTCGGCCGCTACGGCACCTACGTCGAGGACGAGGATGCGCACCGCGCCAACGTGCCGGAGGACATGCCCCCCGACGAGCTGACCGTCGAGGCGGCCCGTGAGCTGCTGGCCAGGGCCGGCGGCGGCGACCGCGAGCTGGGCCTCGATCCGCAGACCCACGTGGCCATCGTCGTGAGGAACGGCCGCTTCGGCCCCTACGTCACGGAGGTCCTGCCCGAGGACGAGGCGCCGGCCAAGGGCTCGAAGAGGGCGAAGCCGCGCACGGCGAGCCTCTTCCGCTCGATGGACCCGGCCTCGGTCACCCTCGACGACGCCCTGCGGCTGCTGTCCCTGCCGCGCGTCGTCGGCGGCGAGGGCGAGGACGTCATCACCGCGCAGAACGGCCGCTACGGCCCGTACCTCAAGCGCGGCACCGACACCCGCTCGCTGCCCAGCGAGGAGGCCATCTTCACCACGACGTTCGAACAGGCCGAGGAGCTCTTCTCCCAGCCGAAGCGCCGCGGCCGCGCCGCGGCGGCCCCGCTCAGGGAGCTCGGCGCCGACCCGGCCAACGGCAGGCCGGTCGTCGTCAAGGACGGCCGCTTCGGCCCGTACGTCACCGACGGCGAGACGAACGCCACGCTGCCCAGGACCGACTCCGTCGAGGCCGTGACGCTGGAGCGCGCGGCCGAGCTGCTCGCCGCCAAGCGCGCCAAGGGGCCCGCCCCGAAGCGGCGCGGCTCGCGCGGGACGGCGAAGAGGGCCACTGCGAAGACGAAGAAGGCCACGACGAAGAGGACAGCCAAGGCCTCCGGGGCCGCCGGCCCGAAGGGGGCGGTCGGTTCCGCAGCCGGGAGTGCGTCGGACGCCCGGGCCGGGGAGAGGCCCGGAACGGCCGCCGGGAGCACGGCGAGGGCGACCGAGTAGGCCCTCCTCCCGCCTGCGGGGCGGGGACGGCCTTCGTGGTAGGACTGGCAGTCGAGACCCTCCTCCTGACCGCGGCAGGGGCCGGCGGGCAGGACCCGAACACCGATCCGAGGAGCGGGCATGAGTGCACATGAGAGCAGGAACTGGTTCTTCGAGACGCCCTGGCACGTGCAGGCGCCCGAGCTCACGAGCACCGCGCTCGACCTCGACCGGGTCGTCCTCCTCGACGACCCCGATGCCGGGCAGGTGCGGCTGACCGTCCTCGACACGCCGACCGAGCGCCTGCTCCACGCCGGCGTCATGGTCGCCCAACGCGTCGTCGGGGGATCGGGGGAGTGGTTCGTCCGGGCGCCCGCGTGGGGGCCCTGGCTGCCCGACGGACGGTCGGGGCCGATCGCCTCCGACGGCGACTCGGAGCTGCCCGACGAGGTCGCCGATCTCGTCGCGCCCTTCCGCCGCCGGGCGCGCCTGGGCCCGGTCATCGGCTGCACCCGGGCGCGCGCCCGCTACGGGATCCTCGACGAGTCCGGCGGGATCCTCGCCGTGCTCACCGACGACCGCGTCACCGTGCGCCGCGGCGGCATCGCCACGGGCCGTTTCCGCGAGTCCACCGTCGACGTGGCCCGTCTCAGCGCCCAGCAGCGGGCCTTCGTCGCCGAGCAGATGGCCCAGATCGGTGCGGTGCGGGTCGACGGGTTCAAGGGCCTCTTCGCCCGCGTCGGCGAGCTCGCCCCGGTCCCCGCTCCCATCGGCGGGCGGCCGGCGGACCCGACGACGGCCGGTTTCCTGTCCTGGCTGCTGGCCCGGCGCTTCCACGCGATCGTCGGCGCCGATCTCGAACTGCGCAGCGGCGGGACCGACGACCCGGACGTCCTGGCCGGGGCCCTGCGCGGCTTCCGCGGCGAGCTCGACGTCCTGCGCGGCGTCGCCGACCCGGCCTGGCGCGCCGACCAGCTCGGCCGGCTGGACGTTCTCGAGGCCGCTGCGCCCGGGGCCGTCCGGAGGATGGACGAGTACGACGAGCTGCTCGACGCACTCGAGCTGGCGGTGCGCATCCCGCGCGTCGACGATGCCGCCGCCGAGCGGGCCGATGAGGCCCTCGGGGCCAGGCTGGGCACCGAGCTCGCCGGTCTGCGCGCCGGTGCCGACTTCGCGGTCGGTCATCCCGACGACGACGCGACGTGGGCCCAGGCGCTGGCCAGCGCCGAGCGGGCGCTCGCCCTCGTCCGCGCCGGCCGACCAGCCATCCGCAAGGCCAAGCGCACCGCCAGGCTGCTCGAGCGCATCGTGCGGGGCCTCGCGGCGGCCCAGGGGCCCGAGCCCGAGCCGGAGGGGCTCGCCGCGATGACGCCGGAGCAGGCCTACCACGCCGGACGCGCCGCCGAGCGCGCCTGCGCCCGGGCCTCGGCCGCCCGCGCCGCCTTCGTCGGGGACTGGCCGGGCCTGCGCGACGACCTGCCGAGGGCCTCCGGGGGCTCCCGGCCCCGGCCCGGCCCGGCGCGCGTCGTGGAGGCCCTTACCGAGCTCGGACGGCAGGGCTGACCGTGGCGGCATCCGGGCGCTCCCGTGCGGGCAGGCTCGTCGTCTTCGAGGGCGGCGACGGGGTCGGCAAGTCCACCCAGGTGCGCCTCGCCGCCCGCGCCCTGGCCGAGGCCGGCGTCGAGCACGTCGTGACCCACGAGCCCGGCGGCACACGACTCGGCGAGGCGCTGCGCGGGCTGCTGCTCGACCCCGCCACGGGCGACGTGGCACCGCGCGCCGAGGTCCTCCTGTACGCCGCCGACAAGGCCCAGCACCTGCACCAGGTGGTGCGTCCGGCCCTCGACCGCGGGGCGGTGGTCATCTGCGACCGCTACCTCGACTCGATGCTCGCCTACCAGGGCGCCGGGCGGGTGCTCGACGTCGAGGACGTCGCCGCCATCGGCGCGTGGGCCACGGGCGGGCTCGTCCCCGATCTCACGGTGCTGCTCGACATGGACCCGGCGCGGGCCGTCGGCGTCAAGCGCGGCAGGGACCGCCTCGAGCAGGCGGGCGACGGCTTCCACGCGCGGGTGCGCCAGGGCTTCCTCGACCTCGCCGCCCGGGCGCCCGAGCGCTACCTGGTGCTGCCGGCCCGCACCGGCCGCGAGCACCTGGCCCGGTTGATCCGCCACCGGCTGACCGGGCTCGGCATCGAGGGGCTGCGGGGGTGACCGCCCAGGAGGAGCCCGCAATCGCTGCCCGTCCGGCGGGTCGGGTGGTCGGAACGGGGACACCGTGGCGCCCCGGACCGGTGGGCGGACCCTGGTGACCACGGGTGGGGGCCTCGCCGGTCAGCCCGGTGCGCATGTGACCGGTCATGGCGTGGCCGATGATCTTCTTGCCAGATGCAGCCCCGTGACCGTGGCCAGGTAGACGGATCCTTGCCAGGTCGGGATGCAGGGTGATGTCACCGACCCGTGTCACCGCCGGCGCGTCGGCGGTGACGTTCCTGCGGAGCCTGTCCGGCCGGCCCGGGAGGTCCGCGGCCTGGATGGTGGTTCGGGCCTTCTTCCTGGGTTGACAAGGAGTCATGCCGTTTGCGGCCATGATCTTCCGGAGGCTCTAGCGCGCTGGCTTGGATTCCGTGGCGGGCGAGTTCGGCCCGGATGCGGCCGGTGGCCGCAGAATCTGCTCGGACTCGTCGAAGAACCGGGCGATGGTGGCGGCCGGGGTCCTGTCTTCTCCGGGCTGTTGCCGGCAAGGGTCGGTCGCGTCAGCCATACTTGGCGTTCACCGGGACTCCTGGGCGAAGAAGACCGTCGCTTTTTCAGGAACTCGGCTTCCATTCGGGCTTCGCGGAGCTCCGCCTTCAACCGTCGTGGCCTCCGGCGTTCTCCTCGCTCGAAGAGTTCTCCGTCCCGGGTTCTGGATGCTCTGTGCGCCATTCAGGCGCGGTGAAGGGAGCGTTGGGCACGTCGAGGCCCTCCAGACGGGTGTGTGAGAGCTCCCATCATCGGAAGGCCTCGACCCCTCTGCCCAGCCGCCACGCCGAAACCCCTACCTACACCCTCATCCGGGAAGAGCCATCAAACGGCGAAACTCAGGATTTCCCTTCAGGGGGCTCGTCTCGTTTCCCTGGGATCTCCCTGAGGGGCACGCTCATACGCGCCAAAGAGGCCTCATGAAACCGTCTCACCCCCTTGACACGGGTGCTCGGTCGGGTGTCTCGTTAAAAATGATGGATGCTTCTCCTTCACGCGAATATGACGCGTAGGGGCAAGAGTGGCAAGAGTTTAGTTGTCGTCGTCGTGGTGCGCTGTTCGCAGGTCCATGACGGGGCTGACTGGGAAAGAAGATGGAAACTATAATGATTCGGTTCTATGGCTGTCATGGAACAGGATCGTTTCTGGTTTCGCGGGGTGGGAGGTGCTC
>ERZ773022.458-NODE-458-length-33236-cov-4.544378_pt1 | contig 33236 bp, 41 predicted proteins | sample MGYA00580839_ERZ773022 | MGnify/ENA primary metagenome ERZ773022 (study PRJEB29015, sample SAMEA2738020) | human oral metagenome | biome: human oral; feature: human-associated habitat; material: dental | place: China | collected 2044 ... | reverse complement strand
AAAGCTCGTTCTGCACAAAAAAATGAGTAAAGCAATGCAGGGCTCGGCGCATCATTCCGCCGTAAGGCTTGAAGAAGATTTGATTTTTGCGATAAGAAGTATAGTTCACTTTTAAAGTGGGGCAAATGTGGGGCAGAGACATAAAATTATAGGTTAGTAATTTATTCTAAAATCATAGAGAAATTTATAAAATAAAGGAGATTAAGGATTTAGTCTCTTTTATTATGTAAATATTTTTGGAGATATAAAATGAGTGTATTTTCGGATAGGTTAGCTGAGCTTAGAAAAAAACGAGGGCTAACACAGCAACAAATAGCAGATGAACTTAGTGTCAATCGCGTTACATATACAAACTGGGAAAAAGGTAACAGAGAACCTAATCTAGAAAATGTTGTCAAATTAGCACATATATTAGACGTTACTACTGATTATCTATTGGGGATGGTAAAATAACTTAGAAAGAAATTGATTTAATCATGTATCTAGGTGATTAGTCCTTTAGCCGAACGATTTTTTTGCTGCAGAGCCCTTAGGAGCATTCAGGAGATGAATATTTCAATGGGAGTTGTATTATATTACAAATTATATTATGAAATATAATAGACATTATAATACCTAAATGGTATAATTGGTTTATGGAAATATTTGCAGAGAGCCAAAAGCTAATGAAAATATTGGCTGATGATCGAAAAATTCTAAAAGAGTTTGGAAAAGATAGATTGCCTAAAATCAAGCAAAGACTTTTGGAATTTGAAACAGCTAGGACATTATCGGATTTATCTTATTTACCACCTACACGTTTGCATCAGTTGAGTGGCAGTAGAGAATTGCAATTTGCTGTAGATGTTGGTGCAAATTGGCGGATAACATTTTACGGTTATGATGAAAATGATGAGCAGACAGTAGATAAAGAAGAAATAGTAGCAATTTCCATTATTGCGATAGAAGATTATCATTGAGGAGGTACGGTGATGTTGAATAGAAATAATAAGGTTAGTTTTACAGTTACGACATCGGCAGCTGATACGTTGTTAGAATTGCTAGAGTATCATAAAATTTCACAGAAAGATTTTGGGGATCGGATAGGTGTGTCTCAAAAACATATTTCGGATTTATTGAAACGGAAGAAGTTTTTGACTGCTGATTTAGCGCTTAGAGTCCAGAGGGTTACAGGGATTCCTGCGGAAATGTTATTAGGAATGGATATGAAGTATAAATTAGCTCAAGGGATAAGTGAAGCAAGTGATAAAACAGAAAAATACTTGCAGGCTTACGATTGGGTAGTGTGATAAGTTACGATATTTGCTTCAGCAATTTTTCTAATTGATGGCTCAAAAGGTGAAAGCAGCAGTTCTCAGTCATATTTGGATGGAGAGTATTGTGCTACCTCTAATTATAGTGATGATGAACAATTTGGGAAAGACAATTCAGGAAAGGTAATACAAAGTAGGTGATTTTATGTCAACAATTGCTGTTCATGTAGATGATAAATTGAAAGCAGAAGCGGTTGAACTATTTGATTCATTAGGGCTTGATATGACTACAGCGATTAAGATGTTTCTGATTCAATCTGTACAAACTAAAAGCATCCCTTTCTCTGTTAAGCAAAATATAAGTGATAAAGATTTTCAGGAAATGGTCGAGAAGAAGATTCCAAGTGTCAAGGTTAGCGCAGGTGATAAAGAAAGTTTAGCAGCATTTTTCGGTGATGAAGACTTTTCAGAGTATGAGGATGTCTTTAATGGTTGATATTGAGATTTATTCAGTTTTGGTAACACGGATAGAATATGGTGATAAATCAGGGTCAAAGATTCGTCCAGCAGTAGTTGTGAAGTTTAATGATGAAGTGATTCGTACTTTTCGTATTACAAGTAAGTATGAGAATAAGTCAGATTACATTAAATCACAATATTTAGAAATTATAGACTGGTTTAAGGCTGGTTTGAGAAGGCCTTCTTGGATTGATATGGTTCAATTATATGATATTGACAATGATGGATTTAATATCAAGGTGATTGGTAAATTGAGTGATCGTGATATAAATCGTCTAAAAGAATATATAAGAGATAAAGAATTATAAAATAGAAGGGTGTTTTAAATTAAATAAGGTGATTATATGAAAAAGTCATTGTATTTATTAGTTACGATAGTTGCTTCAGCAATTTTTTTAGTTGCTTGCTCCTCTAAACAAAGTATGGATGGAACTTATTATGAGTTTCGTGGCAATAAAGATGATTTGATCTTATCAAAGGTTTATACTGTTAAAATTAGTGAAGATACACTGGTACAGAGCATACCTCGTAAAACTTTTACGATTAAACAAGAAAATCATACTTTGGTTGGGGATGATATATTTGAATATGAATTGAAAGATGATGTATTGTCTTATGATGGTAATACTTATGTAAAAGCTGGGACTACAAAAGAAAAAGAAATTGCGAAAAAAGCTAAAGAGGTGCTTGAAAAGTAAAAAGGCTAATATTTAACCTTTTTGACATTTCAGGGATAAAAAATAACATTTCAGGATTTTTAGTTACATTTCTAATGAGGAGATGGTAGACTAAGATTATGAAAGAAGAAATGATATTTGATATAAAACGTATTGCAGAAAGCTTGAATAGACATAATTCAGATGATGAATTCAGGAGTGCGATATTTAGATTGCGTATAAGGATAGATAATTTGGAAAAGACAATTTTGGAAGGGTAGAGAAAAAGGACTAATTGCTAGTCCTTTTCTTTATTAGTTCGTAATGGATGAGTTTTGCTTTTCTTAAACTTTCTTCTTCTGTAAAAAATTCTTTATGCCAGGAGTAGAAGATGGCTAAGCCCTGATTGTAGTAGGTTTTGACTTCTATATTGTGCAGAGCTTGTGCTGTTTTTTGGAATTCGAGATCAGAGAGAGAAGGAATATCTAATTGTGTAATAAAACCTTTTGTATTGATAAGGATTTTAAATCTGTCTATATCGTCGATATAGACACTTTCGTATTCTGATATGATTTTGTCTTTGAGAGAAGCAAAAGCTTTCATAATAGGTTTATTAGAGCCTGTAATATAGCCTTTAACAAGTTTTTGCGCAGTGCTTGATGGAATTCTACCTTGGTGGATTAAAAGTTCGTTTAAGCGCAATTCAAAGGCTTGCGTAGAGACTTTGAGTTCAAGTTTTGTTTCTTGGAAAGATTTTTTCTGATAGAAGATTTTGGTGAGTAAAACAATGTCTGGCATGAGAATGAAGGATGAAAAATAATTAGCTTCTGTCTCTTGTTGGTCTTTATTTTGTGTATTTTCTGCGAATACAGTTCCAGAATGTTGTAAGATTAAATGTCCTAATTCGTGGCATTTGGTAAAATTTTGTCTACTGGGGATGCTGGAAGTTTCGTAAGAAAAAGAGATTCCTAGATTATCAATTAGAGTTAAGCCTAAAATAGCCTCGTCTGAAAAGTGATGAGGCAGTAGTTTGATTTTATGTTTTTGCACAATGTGATTGAAGTATTCTTCGAAGGTGTAGTTGGTTTTAGAAATATTATATAACTTGATGAATGAGTAGAGTTCTTTTCTTGCGATTTCCCAAACTTTGAAATAAGTTTCTGTCACTGGTCGTCTTCCTCGAAAGCTTTTCTTCTAATTTCCATAAATTCTAAGAGTTCTTTTTGAAAGGTCTCTTTTTGTTCAGGAGTCATATTTTTTGAAGTTTTCCGAAAGAGGATTTCTACATTTGATAGCTGCTCTTCTGGATCTTTGAGTTCAGAATTGCCTAATAGGTAGTCTGTGGAAGTTTTAAGAATGTTGGCCAGTGTAGTTAAGTTTTCTCTTGCGGGTCTTTTTACGCCATTTTCCCATTGAGCGTATGCAGCTTGTGAGATGTTAAGTTTACTAGCTATTTCTTTTTGAGTTAAACCAGTTTCTTTTCTAAGTGATTTGAGGCGTTCTGGAAACATATTTGAGCCTTTCAAAAAATTTTTAAATTTTTTTTAAAAAAATATTGACAAAATAATAAGCAGAGGTTATAATATAACCATAGCTTATTTAATAAATGAATAAGCTAATTATAACAAATGAAAGATCGAGGAGTAAACGATCAAATTTTCCTTCTTTCAAGAGTTTCTTTTAAAGATGGGCCTGATATATGTTTGATAAGACCTTGTTCTGTGATAGAGAAAATATCATTATATAATTCATGAAATTTATCTGTGATACTGTTAGGGTTGTATCGTTCGATATGGTATTTGAATTTATTGTAATATTTTTTCTTTAGATTTTGTAGTCGGTCTTTGATGACGTTAGGAAGGCGATAGATACTTCTCCCCTCATATGTTAGTTGGCTGATGAGGGGAGCAATCCCATTTGTTTCTGAGAAGAGTTTTTCAAAATCTTCTTCAAAACGAGTTACATCTCCTGTACAAGCAAGTGTTGTAAAATTGAGTTGAGCTCCTTTAAAGAAATTGTAACGAACATCGTCGATTTGGTTCTTGAAGACTGTTTCGAGTTCTTGTTGATTCATAGTTTATTCTTCTTATGACTAGATGTATTAAGTTTAGTTTAATGTATCTATTGATAAAGAGAAAAAGCATCTTTATCGTTATATAAAAATGAACATTGATAATTAAATAAAAAGTGCGTCTGAAATCTGAAGTCCAGACTGCAAACACACAAATAAAACGTAGCAATTTTATTATACATTAAACTATAATTTTTGTCAAAATGAGTTTTGTCTCTGTATGAAAATTAGATGATGTTGAGTGTGTGTATAGATGGCAAGATGATTCAGAGGTATGTAAATTTAACGAGTTTTAAGCAGATTTTATGTAAAAATGACTACAGTACAACTTTTTTCAAAAAACATTTTTATTTGCTTTATCCATGAGCAGTTTTTCTTTTTTGGTTGTTTTTGGTGAATTTCTCCTTAAAACTTGTTAAGTTTACATGCGTAGCATTAGGGTTTAGCTAGTGACCTGTGTAGAACAAAGAGACTAGAACTGCTGGCTTGGTGAGTCGGAGATGATGCTTGTTATCCTTAGGGTGAGATAAGGGCGCAAGTTGATTGGGCGGGGTGTAAGATACAATAATTATATTGTATTTTGCTGATGGTGAAAGGTGATATTTATATCATTGAGTAATCGAAGCAAGTAGTCATGCTGTGAAGCATTATGAAAGCTAGTGTGCGAAGATATGAGCATGCAATTCTTATTAGTAATAGTTATCTACTAAAGAATATAGAAAAAAGACTGTTTTTCATAGAGTTATAACACAGTCTTTTTATATGGAGGAAATTTGGTGATAGATATTTTTATTTTAGTTCTTACAATTTTTTACATTTATCCATTTTTACTTATGGCAATTTCGTTTAATATTCCTGTGACTAAAATAAGGATTGGAAGTTGGACAATTAGTCAAAGAATGGACAAATTTTTTCGTTTTATAATGCCAAGCATACTTTATTTTTTTAATTTTATTTATTATTGTCTGTTTGAATATTTATTGGATTCAATATTAAAGACAATACTAACTATATTGGTAAGTATTTTGCTTATCTTTTTGGGTATTATTTTTTTTATTTATTTAAGATTTGCAAAGAGAAGTAATGAATTGTTAGAAGAATAATTGGGGTCAGTAGAACAAGGAAGTTGTCTTTAAAGTTGATTAGATTGTTTTCGTATCTAGATTTTATCTTATCGTTCTTGATTAGACTAAAATTACGATCTATTAGTGTAGGAGCTATAAGAAGGGGGATAATTATAAATGTTATGATTCCCCAGATTAAGTAAAAAAATGGAGCATTAATTTGGGAGTTAAAGAATTTTGTAATGGCCTGTAAAGTTGTTTCAGGGTTTATAGTTGATGTAAGAAAATAGAGAATGCTGAGAAAAATGTAATATCCAATACTAAGATTTTTAATTTGATAAGATTGTATTTTTCTTAAAACAAGGCTGATGACGATTCCAATGCAGTAAATTGTAAAAAGTGAATAAACTTGTTTGAAAGTATGAGGTACAGTTTCTAATATAGTTTGAATAAACCTTGATGCTTTTGAATCAGGGCCGAGAAATATTTCGGCCGAAAGAATATATTCATGTTTATCGTTTATATTTACTATAAAGTTAGTGAAAATAATAGCTAAAATGAAATAGCGACTTATTATAAATAAGATCTTAGATAAGAAAATGGAATTTTTAACATGTTCATTGTATTTTTCAGCTTTTTCTTCGATTGCTGTGTTGTTTATTTGATTGATGTTAATAGTGCCGTTATTAGTCTCTAGGTTTATGTTATTTTGAAATAAAGTAGATTGTATAGCTTGTTTTTCTTTTGTTATTTTAAATTCGCTATAGAATTGTAAGGCTAGGGAAACAATAGGGATTACATAAGTTACGATTATGATAATAAAATCTTTAGTCATAAAATCTCCAATCTAAATATATATTTAATCAACATAACATATTTTAAAAAGTTTTTCAATATTTTTTAGTAGGTAACTATTACTAGTGTTTAAATATAGACTAATAGCTAGTTTATTGATGATACATAATGGCTTTTGTGCTGTAAAATTGATGGCTGGCTTATTAGTTTGTAAGAGATTATTTTAGATTAAGTAGTTTCTTATAAGCTGATAAGTCAGAGTTGTAGATGGTATGTGTTCTAAGACGGTTGGCTCCCAAACCGTCTTTTTGTTTGTATTGAAAGGAGATTACATATGGAAAATACTGAAAATACTCTGGGGAATCGCTTAAAAGGTATTCGTGAGGATCGGAATAAGACGAAAGAACAAGTAGCTAATTATTTAGAAATCCAAGTTCGAGCTTATCAAAGATATGAGTCTGGGGAAAGAGTACCTGATTTAGACAAAATGAAATCTTTAGCTGGGTATTTCAATTGTACTTTAGATCATCTTGTTGGGATGGATATTTCACAAGAGAAGAATTATGTTGACCGTGACCAGGTGCTTGATTTTTCAGAGATCATGAGTCTGGGTTATGATAAGAAGTTTGCTTATGGTTTAGTAAAGCAGATTATTGATCATCAGTCAGAAAGTGAAGTAGTTCATGTTTTTGAAAATGAGAATAAAAAATATGTGACTAAAGAAGAAGTTCGAGAGTTACTTGAAGGCTTTTTGGAGAAGTTGTGATGGATCTAAAGAATGTTTTTAATAAGTGTCTATTATATAGATGTTTGAAGAGCTTGAAAAAAGGAAAATATGTGACTCTTTACTTTGAAGAGGAATATTTGATGGTTGTAGAAACACTCAAGAATAAGAGTCGTTGTTATTATTTAAGCTTACCAGAACCTCTATTATTGACGATTCGAAATAATTTCAGGGAAGGTTCTTTTTTGATTGCAGATGGTCGTGTGAGTTTAACGATTTACCGTTTCATCTTGTCTAAAAAGCGTTCTTGGGGAAAGGTATTGATACGAAGTTATTCGTAGAAATAGATAGATGGTTATTGTATATAGTTTTTTAATTTTGAGTCTTCTATGGCTCGTTTTTTTGTATTCAATGCTGGTGGTTTCAAGTCGAATTTCGAGATATGAAGAAAGCATTGTGATTGAAGATTAGTGTTGGGAATTTTAGGAAAGGAGTCTGTTATTGGTACTTTGAAGATAATAAAAAAGGAAAGGTATGAGACTGGTGTTAAAATACCGTCTTATGTATATTCTATAGCAGTCCTTGATTTGAAGGAAGAATGTTATTATCCAGTTTATCCCTTTGCCTTGACAGAAAGTGATAAAAAATCGTTGTTTGAGTTTATTTCTTTATATAAAGAAGAGTTGTTAGCTTATTACAAAAAGAGAAATTCCATTGGTTTTTCTTTTAGTCTATATGGTTTTAATACAGGGGCTAGAGAAAGATTTAAGGAGTATTGGTATCAGAAAGGGGTAATCGTCACATAATATAATAGTTAAATTGTTTGAAAAAGAAAGTAAATTGATGTAAAACAGAAAAGATAGTAAACGGAAACATTTTCGTTTATTAAATACAAAAGGAGTTCTAAAGATGAAAAAAGTTGACAAAGTTTTGTTGACTGGTGCGATTGTAGCAGGTGCTTTTGGCTTGGGTAGTCAAGTAAAAGCTGAAGAAGTAGGAACAGTTAGTGGTCCAGCTAGTTCTGTAGATGCAGTTGAGAAAGTTAATAAAACTGTTACTGAAGCTGATATTGCAGTTTTAGAAGCTAAGGTTTCTAAGGCTGAAGCAGAGGTTAAGGTTCAGGAAGAGTCTGTTTCTAATGCTGTTGCAGGTGTGAAGGCAGCTGAAAGTCAAGTAGAAAAAGATTCTAAAGCTGTGAAAGATGCTGAAGAGTTGGTGAAAAATGCCAATCCTGAAACTATAAAAATGGCTGAAGAAGATATTGCTTTAAAACAGAATAAGCTTGAGGAAGCGAAAAAATCTGTTGCTGAAGCTAAAGATGCTAGAGTTAAGGCTTTAGAAGAATTGGATAAGCAGAGTGAGAAGGTTGATAAAGCAGCAGCTGTAGTATCTGAAAAAGGTAAGGAAGTTGCTTCAGCAGAGAAGGCTGTTTCTGAAAAACAAGCACTTTTGGATGGGACAAATTCAGCTGAAATCTTTAAGGCAGCGGATGATGCTTCAGCAAAACTTGAGAAAAGTAAGCAAGCAGTAAAAACAGCTGAAAATGCTTTGAAAGAAGCACAAGAGTTTGATAAAAAGCACATGAATGATTTTATGGCTGCTAATCAAGAAGAAGATGCTAAATCGAAGAAGAAAGACGAAGTCAAGAGTTCTTATGATGCTGTAGTAAATAAGAATGATGTTTTGGAGTCTAAGCATAAGGAAACGAAAGCTGCGTATGAATTAGCGAAGTCAAATGTAGATTCGCTGAATACTATTCAATTAAGTGCTACTTATGTTGAAGTCTTGAAAAAGTATGCTGTTGGCTCTCGAGAAGAGAAAGAGCAACTTGCACCTATTTTGAAAGCTGAGAGTGCAAAATTAGAGAAGTTGCATCGTTATAAAGTTAATCCAAACGATGACAACACTATGGCTTACGATATTAACGAGTTGCCGACTGAAGTAATTAAAGAATTGTCTTTATTTGGTTCTGAATTGGTTAATCAAGTTCGTAAGCAAGTTGGGTCTAGTTCTTCTGTAGTTAGTCCATCTTCTATTGATTTTGCCGATAGGGTAACAGATGGCTATGTTGCGCATAAGTGGAATTTAGATGAGGCAAGTAGACGTGGCGCTGTAGGGCATGATGCTAAAGCAGTAAATGAAGCTGCAGCCTATTATGGTTTGCCGATTACTAATCCTACTCGGGAAGCGCAAGGTTGGCAGTATTATGAGAATTGGGCTGGAAGTAGTGTTTATCCAGATAAGATGACTTTAGCGGAATTGAAGGCTGCTGTTTATGAGTCTATGCTACAGTTTATGTTTTCACAATATGAGTGGGATCATGCTTCAAGTATTGCTGATGCAGCTCATAGAATTTCTGCTGGCAAACATGACTATATAGGTATTGATGTTTCTAGTCCGAAAGGTGGAGAAGGCTCTTGGAATGGGCTGCATTTCCTTAAAGTTGATTCTGACTATTTAGATGTAGCGACAAAAAATAATTTTGATCGTACAGTTATTGAGAATCATTATGACATCAGTGCAATTTTAGTAGAAAAAGATAAAGCTGAAAAGGTTTATAATCAAGCTAAAGCAGCTTATAAAGCAGGTCAGAATGACTTAAATCAAGTTAAGGCAGAATATGAAAAAGCAGTGAAAGCTTATAATGAGGCAGTGAATAAACGTAAAGCTTTAGAGTCTGTAGAGTTGAAATCACAAGCTGCTCAAGAAACATTGAATAAAGCAAAGGCTTCATTAACTGAAGCTGAAGTTGAGAATGCTCTTGCTCAGGTTGCTGTTTCACGTTTGAATGCAGATATTCAGTCTAAGAGAGAAGAACTAAGAGTTGCTCAAGCGAAGTTAGAAGCGAAAAAAGCCGAAAAACAAAGTGCTGAAGCTAAACTGAATGTAGAGCGTAATGATTTTAATTCTAAGAAGCTTGCTTATGATAAACTTGTAAATGAATTGGAAGTTCTTCAAGGTTCTGTAGAGGAATTGAGTCAATCTGTTGTAGATGCTGAAGCTCGTCTAAAAGATTTGAAGAATGCTCCTTCTGTATTGAAAGAAGCTGAATCTAATCTTTCACTTGCTAATTCTAATTTGAAAGAGAAGAAGGATGCTTTAGAAGCTGCTCAGGTTAAATTAGATGCTGCAAAAGCTAATTTTGAAGTTTTATCTTCGGCTCACAAAGAACTTGTGAAGTCTTATCGTGAATATCTGGAAGCACAGCGTCAAGCTCAAATTCAAGCAGAGGGTGAGAAACGGGCTAGAGAAGAAGCTGAACGTAAGAGTAATAATTCAAGCGAAAAGGTATTCATTCAAGGTGAATCTAAGCAAAGCTTTGTAGTTTCTAAGGCAAATCAAGTCGTTGAAACTTTGTCTGGTAATGTTCAGAAAGAATCTGATCAAGTTGTTTTATCAGCGATTAAAGGTAACAAGGAATTGGCTTATAAGGGTGCTGCTATAGCTTCTTATTTGGCACCTGCAGTGCATGAGGTTGAAAAAGGCAAAGCACTTCCTTCAACTGGAGAAGCTGTTTCTCAGTTTGCTTTAGTTGGATTTTCAATGCTTGCTATTTTAGGATTGGCAAGTTTGCGTAAAGAAGTACAATAGTCATTTATTAGACCGTCAAAATTGTTTGATGGTCTTTTTATTTAACATGGTGAAAGGGTTGAAATTTGAATATAAGAAAATGGAGGGCACGTTCGCCTTCTTTTTATTTGCAATAGTTTTATAAAAAAAGATTTAGAAAAAAATAGAAGAGGTATTTGTAAAATGAAACAAGAAACATTGAAACTAAAACCAGAATTTATTGGAGAAGCAATTTATGATGGTTTTGAAGCTGGGCCAACTCACATGGATGGTCAAAAGGGGTCTTATACAAGACATCATCTATTCAATGAAAAACATGGAGTTTTTCATGTAATTACAACGGCATCTGCAGCCGTTATTCCGCAAGGAGCAATGGTTAAGGTTGAAGATCCGCTGTTGTATGTGGATTATGGTGTAAATGGGCGTAATGTTGAGCCAGCCAAAAATGTATGGGCTAAAGGCTTAACAGTTTTGAAGTAGAAAGAAAGGATTTAATGTATGGCTAAAATTGGATTAGAATTTGGTGAAAAAATTAAGATTGCTGATAAGGAGTATCGCACGTTCTCCGATGGATTAGATGAAAAGGCTATTTTGGGAAGTCTGTCTTGGCGTCGATTGGAAGAACCTGTATTCTTTACTGAAGACGACACTACGAAGCAGCCTGATCGTTTTGGGGTATATCCTCAAATGTCAACTGGTGAAGTAAAGTGGAACGATGTGACTGTGTTTTCTGATGCTCAGAAAGCACCTATTTTTGTGTCAATCGTTAATATGCCACGACATGCTATTGAAGATCTGAATTTGAAATTGGGTGATGTAGTTGAATTGGAAGGTGTGGTGATTACTTGGAGCAATGTTGCAGGTGGTACATACAAAATTTTTGCGGATGGTATTAAGCGTGCAAACGTTGCGCAGCACGTGAATGCACAAAAGCAGCCTGAAAACAAAGGTAAGGAAGAACACAAAGGATAATATTTTAAAGGAGGTATAGAATGTCTATACGTTTACTTCCTCAGTATCGTGGTGTGAGGGTTCGTCCTTATATGCGGTATATGAATTTTATTATCTTTGGATTTTTGTTGCTTCCATTTTTAAGTGGATTAGCTTTTTATGTGTATTTGCACATTGAAGATTATCAAGCGTTGGATTGGTCACAGATTGGTTTAACGCTTTTTTTGTTGGTTTTATCATTTATATTGTCTGTATATCTGACTTGGTTTCTTCAGGAGATAACACCTTTTTTTAAAAGATTAGAGCGATTAGGCAAACTATCGTTTTTTCTTTATGAAAATAAATATGTTTACGAGAAGAAAAAATCTAATAATCAAGGTCATTCTATTAAATTTCCGAAAATTTATCTTCAACAGGGAAAATATGATCTAGCAGTTCATTTCAAGATGGCAGGAAATAAATTCCAGGAGAAATTCAAGAAGATTGGTGGAGCTTTAGAAGACACTTTCTTTATGGATTTTATGGAGACTTTGGATGAACCAAAATATAAGGTGTATAGATTAGCTTATTCTGCGTACTTGAACAGGATTACGATACCTGACGTGCATTGGGATAAAGATAAGGGTGTGGAGCTGATGAAGGGCTTTTATTGGGACTTTATTAGTGATCCGCATTTGCTTGTTGCTGGTGGTACTGGTGGTGGTAAAACAGTTCTTTTACGTTCTTTAATATTGGCTTTGTCTAAAGTTGGTGTTGCGGATATATGTGATCCCAAGCGGGCTGATTTTGTGACTATGAGTGATATAGAAGCTTTTAAAGGACGGGTAGTTTTTGAGATTGCTGATATTGTTTCTCATTTTGAAAAAGCAGTTGTTATTATGATGGCTAGATATGATTTTATGCGTTCAGAAATGAAGCGGCTTGGCCATAAGGATATGAAAAAGTTTCATGAATATGGTTTAGAGCCTTATTTCTTCGTTTGTGATGAGTATAACGCTTTGATGGCTATGTTGTCCTATAAAGATAGAGAAAGGGTTGATAATGCTATTGGTCAGTTCCTGCTTTTAGGTCGGCAAGCTGGATGTTTCGGTATTCTTGCTATGCAAAAACCATCTAGGGAAGATTTAGGTAGCAAATTGCAATCTAATATCAACTTTAGAATTTCTGTGGGTCGATTGGATGAAATGGGATATGATATTCTTTTTGGTTCTGAGAACCGCAACAAGGAATTCAAGTATTTAAAATACCTTGGAGGAAGAAGAATTTATGGTCGTGGTTATGCTGCTGTTTTTGGCGAAGTAGCTAGAGAGTTTTATTCTCCTTTGTTGCCGAAGAAATTTTCATTTCATGATGAGTTTTCTAGGATTTCACGTCATGAAAACCAGTTTGATCCAACGGAAAATAACCAGGTTTCAGCTGATATTATTCACGATGAAGATTTGTTGCAATTTGCTGAGTCTGTTTCTGTAGACTTACCAGAGGTAGAGTTACCAGAAATTGTGAAAGACTCTGAATTTGAAGAAATGGAAGAAATGCTGATGGAAGAAGAAGATAAAATTGGCGCTAAACAATTATCTAAAGACTTAGGTAAGAGTTTATCTCAGGTTGTGAAGTTGGTTGCACTCTTGGAAGATGGGAAATATTCCTCTTTTAGTCGTGAGGATGGAGAAATACTTTTTTCTCAGGATCAAGTGCAGCTAATGGAGCGTTTATTTGAGAAGAAAGAGTCTGGAACAGAGACTTGGAAGGAACTATTAGCTAATTATTTTGGTTAGTGGTGGAAGAGCTATGGTAAGGCAGCTCTTCCTGAGTATGGATAGGTGCAGGGATAGGGCTGGGCGTAGCCCAGACCGTATATCCCGATTGCACCGACCATCTATGCTCAGGAAGGGTTGTCTTAACAAACAACCCCCAAAACCTAATAGGGGGGTAGAAAAACGAAAAACGTACATGAAGACCTTGCCTAACGCTAGGTAGCTCAAGGGATTGCGAGATTTGAAAAGTGTGTCATTTTCGCAAAAAAAGCGTGTCACAAAATGGAGAAAAAATGGCAAAAGACAGAATTATTGATGGAAAACATTTAAAAGACTTACGGAAAACAACAAATTTGACTCAAAAACAATTTGCAGAGCTTGTTAATGTCAATGTAAGGAGTTTGAGAGCTTATGAGTCTAATCAAAGAGGGCTGACTTCAACACGTTTTCGAGAAATAAAAAATGCTTTGGGCTATGTATCGGCTAAAAAAGATGCGTTAAGGGTCATGATTGACTACCTGAGAATTACATTCAAAGAGGTACGTGACTTAGCGTATTTCACTGAAGCATATCTTTTGTGCGATTTGAAAGAGTTTGTGTCTGAGGATACAAAATTGATGGCTTACAATCACTTGTGGCGAAGAGGTGATATTTGGATTTTTGATTATGTAGATAAGAACCTTACAGGAAATTATCAAATTACAGTTCAAATGTCTGGCCAAGGCTGCCGACAAATGGAGTTGATTTTAGAGAATCATAACAAGAGTTGGCACGACCTTTTATCTAAAATGATTTTTGATCGAAAAGATATGAAGGTGACAAGACTTGATGTTGCAATGGACGAAATGTACCAGGGGCAAGAAAATGAGTCGGAACATTTTTTATTATCAGAAATGATTACGAAAGTCTATCATAACGAGGTCATTTTTGACAAGCTGAAATCATGGAGTCATATCGGTGGTGGCGGTCTTGGTTTTCAGAATGAACTTGAAAAAGAGGAATACAGGCAAGGTATTTCTTTATATTTTGGTTCTAGGCAATCTAATCTTTACTTTAACTTTTATGAGAAGCGTTATGAAATAGCGAAGAAAGAAAAGATGAGTTTGATTGAAGCGTTGGAAGTTTTTGGAATTTGGAATCGTTATGAATTACGATTTGCTCAAGAAAAAGCACATAAGGCAGTTGAAGAATATGTTTATGGTGTGGATTTAGCAGAGATTGCTAAAGGAATCATCAATAGTGAAATTCAAGTTTATGGTGAGAGGAATTCTTATGGTGCATTTCTTCCTGACAGAAAATGGCAGAGGCTCTTTGGTGGTGTAGAGCCAATGAAATTATCAGTTCAACCTGAACCGTATAGCATAGGGCGGACAATTAGTTGGCTGACTTATGCAGTCTCAAACAGCTGGCTCATGGTCAGTGAGTATGACAAGCTTATGAATACGAATTATATTCAGATTATCTTGGATTCAGGTGAGATCACTGATAAGGAAAGAAAAATTTTGGAAACTTTGAAGCGGCAGTCTCAAAGTAAGAGCAAAGAAGAACTTTTAGCGCATGAGGTGTAGATGAAAGCTGCAGCAATTGAAAAATACTTGGTCGAGCATGTTGATAAACTTGACTATGTTGTTGAGGATGTAGTTTTAAGGCTGCCTGATTCGAGCTTTTATGATCCAGAAATTCAAAATGAGTGTTTTAGAGAACAACGTTTAAATTTAAAAGCATTACAAAGCAAGATGAATTCTTTTGCTTATCGTAGTGATAAGAATGCGAAAGTGGCATATAATCAAGCGTTGGCAGAATATACACGAATGTTAAAAGAGCTTGCAGAAAAGAAGCGTGAGTCATTGAAGCAGGAATTGTTGATTGCTTCAGATGATGAGAAGGTGGCTCTCCTGTATTTAATGATTTATAAAAACAATTTGCTAAAGCGGCTAAGAAAGTATAAATGAGGTAGGATATGAAATCGGTTAGGTCGCCGACTAGTCATTAAATGTTAATGAACTACGAAAATAAATAATCAAAAAGAAAAATGGAGAAATAAAAATGGCTGAAAATAAAAAAGAATTGATTAAGAAAATTAAAGGTACTTCTCAAGAATTTGGTGAGCTTTTGGAATCAAACAAATTTGAAGAAGCGTTTGATATTGCAAATAAATTGAACACCTTGTTGAAAGACGATCAGCTAAATGATTTTACGGGTCGAGAGCTTTCTGAAACTGGTATTTTGGAGATGCAGGAAGAATTGAAGAAATACTGGTGGGCGAATGGAGAAATGCGAAAATTCCAAGGTATTTTGCGGAAACGTGGTAGCAGGTTCTCTGAGCTTGCAAATTAGTGGTAGAGGAAAAGGGTTCGAATCCCTTTTTCTTTTTTTAAAAAAGGAGTCAAGTAATGTCAATAAAGGTTGTTTATAACACTTACATTGAGATCTGTGAGGATTACATGTATGGGAAGCATTTTTTAGATTTACCAGAATCTATTCAAAATGCGATTGATGAATATTTTGATGGTCAGGAAATTGAACAGTATGGTTCGGGGAATCCTGATAACATGTGGGTTAATTCTTATGTTTCGTATGATAATCGAGAATTGCTCACAGACACAATCAATATGCTGTCTACTGAGGAATTTGAAGAGTTACTTCAAGAAGAACGGCTTGATGAGTATATTGAGAAACATAGAGAGGAAATTGAGGAGCGTATTAGTGACTCTTATGTATTTTTGGGGTATGCTGCTGGGGAGTGGCATGTATTCCAGTAGTGGGTGGTGTAAAAAGATATGGAACGATTTGAAAACATTCCAAGGCAGGCTTTAGAGCGTTTGCCTGTTGGAGATAGTCCGTTGAAAGTCTCTACAAACACTTCGAAGTCATTGAGAATTCTTGGTGTGGATTGGTCGGTTGGTGATTATAAAATTTTTGACTGGAGTTATTACGATTGTTTGAAGAAACATGGTTATTCTCCGAGTCTTGCAAATATGATTAGTTTGCACAATGAGCTTTTAGCAAATCGCTGATAGGAATTGGGCAAAAATATGATAAAATAGAAAGGAGAAAAATGATAGGAGATTACTCAATTATGGATTGGGTTACATTAGGTGGGATAGCGACGGTTGCTGCAACGGTTATTGGAACATTTATAAAATTGTCTAGAGATAATAGTGGTTTACTATCAGAGTTTAAGATGTTATCGAAGGAACACGATGCACTGTCCAAGGAAATTGAAGGTTTATCTAAGGAATGCGGTACATTATCTAAAGAGCATCTTAAAGAATATTCTGGTTTATCTAAAGAGCATCAGTCTATTAAGAAAGATACAGAGTATATTTCTGATGAGATGAAGTTTGAAAAGATGGCTCGTGCAAAGTTGTATGAAAATAGCAGTCGTGCTAAGGAAATTTTGGAAACAATGGATATGATGAGGGAGGTTGTGTTACAAAATGCTCAGCTTAATAAAGAAATTGCTGCTTTGAAAGTTGAGAATAAAGAGTTGCTGCAACTTCAGGCTCAAGATTTAGCTAAATTGAAAAGTACGATTAGCAAGTTTTCAAGTAAATTGTCAGCTTTTGAAGATTATAAGGAATCAGAAGAAATTCAAAGGGTTTTAAAAAGAATTCAAGGTGAGTTATCAGAATATGATAATTAGTAAGGTATGCACTTATCGTTTTGGTGAGTGTTTTTTTTATTACAATTTAGATAGTGAGGTTTGGTAAAGTGAGTAAGTCAAGAGTTTTGATTAGGAATCCGCAAAACGGTAGGCAGGCATGGTTTAGCTTGCCTTTTTATTTTGGAAAACTCACAAAGATTGGTTTGTCTGGTTCGTATGATGAACAAATTGAGATTGTAGAGACGGAGGGTTCTGCTTATATTGGTACAGGTTCCTTCACTGTTGAGGACTTGGAACAGCTAAATAGACAAGCAGAGGAATATTGAGGTATGTATGCTTGCGAACATTCGAGTGCATGAAAATGGCGAATCACGCTTTCTGTGTGAGCTAGATTTGATGAAGTTTACAAAAGAACAGGTACAGGAAAGAATAAATGAAAGAGGACTTGATGAAGAGTCCTTTTTTATTTGCGGTTTTCCTGAATGGGGGGTAGATACGATTTTTACTCTAGGGAAAGCCTATCTTTTGAAGAAAATTATTGTTGATTTGTATGAGGGAGATGAGTTCGTTGTATCTTACTTGTTAAAACAAGGAAAATCGCTTGTTGATATTGCTACAAGGACTTATCGTTTTTTGACAAAAGATGAAGCAGAATTGATGGTGAAATTACTAGAACAGGCAGAATTTAGCTCTGTTATTCATTTTTTTTATAAAGCAGGTAGCTGGATAACAGCTGTAAATAGTTATATAGAAAAGGGGGTGGTGCTAAACACACCGAAAGGATTTTATGTAGATGAAGAATATTTCCATTAAATTGGAAAAAACATAAAATTTCCGTTGTGACGGAAAAATATTGTTGCAAAAGGAGAGAAATGACAGAAGAGAAAAAAGAAAAACGGTTTTTGAGAAAAATCAATCAGAAGCAAAAAATTAAGATGAAATTGCCTAAAAAAGTTAATCAAAGAACAGCTAATTTGTTATTTTTGGGTGGAATTTTGGCGTTGGTTGGTTTAGCAGCTGGAACAGTGATCGTTACTTTTACACGTCAAGTAGTGCCAAATAAGCCAACTGTAAAAGTGGTGGAGAAGACGGATAATGGTTATCAGACAGATAATCGCTTGGAGTTATTCTTAAATGGCTATGTAAGTAGCTATTTTAATTATTCGGGTGAGGAGTCTTTACAAAAAGAAGAGATTGAACGTTTGAATAGTTATTATGATGTGATTCCAGAAGTTCGCTCACAAGGTCAGTTAAGACAGTCTACAAGTTTGATTTCTTCTCGTGTACAAGAGATTAAGAAGAATGTGGCTGTTTATCGTGTAACTTATGAAACAGGAGCGGATAAAACAAGGATTACTGTTAATTTTTCGATCCCTTATGGTGAGAATAAAACAGGATTCTATGTGTCTGGTCTGCCCTGGTTTGAAGCAGTGGAAAGTTTCAAGGCAACTGAAGTAGATAAAAAGAATGTCTTGAATCTGACTGCAACAGATGAAGTGGCAGAGGAAGAGCAGGAGAAGTTGGATAACTTTATCAAATTGTTTTTCAGTAACTATACGACTTCTCAAGATAATCTAAATGCAGTCGCAAAGGATGTAAGAGCTATATCTGGAGCAGTTTTTAAAACGTTAGATTATGCTTATTATAAAAAGGATGGTAAGAAAGTGACAGCTTATATTCAGGCAACAATAGAGATTGCTGGAACAACTCATAGTGAGAATTTCACGTTTGAGTTGGAAGAAAAAGCTGATAGCTTTTTTATTACGAAGATGGAACATGGTATTCCGAAGGATTATGCAAAAAAATAGAAAGAAAACGAGGTAGAAGATGGGTTTACAAGCAATATTTAGTTGGTTTGTTGAAGCAGTATTGGTTTGGGTGATTGCTGGTTTTGCTGGATGGAAGTTTATTGATGGCATCCGAGAGCAAAAAATTGGTAAAGCTGTATTTTCACTTTTGATTGGTGGAGCAGCTTATTACTTTGTGAAAAATCCTGAACAGGTCTTGCGTCAAGTTGGAACGATTATAGCTAAGATTTTTGGTCAAGGTTAGTTATGAAACAGGAATTAAAAGATAAGAAACTCTATTCTTATAAACGGGCGCTGAATCAGCCTTATTGGATTCAACGATTGAATGATAGGCTGTCTTTAGATGCTCCAATCAAATTTTCATTGCTTGTTTATTTTTTGTTGGTATTTGCCCTACTTTATGTCTTATTGGATGTATTGTTTAAGTCTTTTCCTTTTGGATTGAAAGGGATGTTTGCTAGTATGGCTGCTTTTTATGCAGCTAGAATTCTATCAGATCTAGTTGTAGATGGGAAAGCTCTGATTTTCTATATCATAGATTATCTTAAATTTTATGTAATGTATGGGTTGAAGTCAGATCGTATTTATATTAACAAAGGAATCATTTATGAAAAGCATAAAAAGAGAAAGGAGAATGATTGAAAAATCAGATTTGGGATATTAAAGACAATTTAATGCTAAAAACAGATGGTTCTGTTTTGGCAGTTTATCGTATTCCTTCGAAGGTTATCAATTCAACGGATGCTGCTGCGAAGGAAGAGTTTAAGAAAACGGTCTATGCAGCATTGAATAATCTTAGGTCTTATCATGATTTTGAGATTCAAATGTTGCCAGTTGATGTAGATTTGATTGAAAATTTCAAAAAGCTTTCTCAAGATATTGATTGGGATAGTGGTGCAGGTTCTCTTGCGGAATATGTCTTAAATGGCACGATTGAAAAGTTAGAACAGTCAATTGGCACGTTGTATGAGTATCAATATTATTTGATTGTCCCGTTGAAGTCGATTCATGTATCGGTGGACTTAAAAAGTGTAGTGAAGCAAGGTTATGATAATGCAAGAAAGACTATTTTATCTACTTTGGGCATTGGAGAAGTAGTTCCCAAAGATTGGGAGAAAGGGTATCGGAATCAAAGAGAAGTTTTGGAAAACACGTTGTCTCTTTTAGATATTCGTTCCTTAACGACTCGGGAAACAATTTTTCTGAATCGCCTGCAGTACCTAAGAGGTCAATTTTATGATAAAAACACGGAAATTTCTATAGTTCAGAACTCCATGGACAATTTGGACGAGGTGAATATAGAATTTGAAAATGTGAATATTTTAAAATTGACAAATTTCGATCAATCTAGTTATGTTGCTTTTTTACCAGTGAATCATGTGCCAGAAAACATGTCTTATCTACATTTGCAAGAGGAATTGCAGAATTTGCGTTTTCCAGTAGAGGGCAATTTTAAGGTTCAGTTTTCGTTGCCAAAAGGGGTCTTTTCTTTGGTAAAAAAAGCCAAGCGTGCTAGAAAACGACTAAAGAATACCTCTCAAGAAGCAGCCGAAACAGATGATGTACAGAAATCATCTGTTTTAAAAAGTATCTTCCTTTTGGAAGACCTGAGACGGAAGGTGGATGAAGAAGAAGCTTTAGTTTCTTACTTGAATGTTTTGATTGTAACAGATCAAACAATGGAAGGCTTGAAGAATAAGTATGAAGCACTTTATGCTTACCTAAACCAAATTGGGGTAGAAGTTGTTAGGGCTAATGCGGATCAATTGTACCTCTTTTATAAGACAAGAATTGGTGAAGTCTTAGAAAGAGAAGATAAGAATTTTCCCCAGGCTATGACTTTAGAAGCTTTTTGTGAAAACCTATTTTTTATGACTAAAAAAGTGGGAACAGATATTGGCTTGTACATAGGACGGGTCGATCATCAAAATGGCTCTTGGCAAGGAGATTATAAGTCAGCAATTGACTCTAGTTCGAATGTTATTTTCACAAATTTACTTCAGGCGAATAAATTGAATGTAAAAGATAAGACAACGAGTAATCCCCATGTCGCCATTATTGGTGAGACGGGGTCTGGAAAATCTTATCTGACTAAATTGCTATTTACTTATCATACCTTATTGAAAACTAAAACTTTGTATATTGATCCGAAAGCAGAAATGCGAAGGCAATATCAAGTAGTGTTGCAAGAGTATGAAGAGAAAGGTATTTATCCAGAAATTCAAGAGTATATTCAGTCAATCGACTTTGTGACCTTGGATGCGAACGATCCAAAGAATTATGGGGTCTTAGATCCATTAGTGTTCTTGAAAGGTCGAGAGGCACGTGACTTGGCGGATAATATGATTGATACGTTGCTGGGAAAAGAGAATACTCTTAAAATCCGAACAGCTTATTTGAAATTGCTTGATAAATACTTGGCTCTAAGAGAAGATGGTCAGAAAGTTGGTATGATTCAAGTTTTTGAAGATCTCAAAGAACATGAGAATGAAACAATTCGGGATGCAGGAGAGTTTTTGATTTCTGCAGTTGAGCAGTCCATTCTTTCCCTTTGTTTTTCCGATGGAAAAAATGAGGGAATTGATACAGATGCCAAGATCACAATTTTGGAGATTACAGGTCTTAATCTTCCGAATGAGGCATCAAGCAATTTGGAACTGACTCAGGATGAGCGAAAGAGTTTATCGGTTATGTATGCCTTGGGTTACTTTTGTACAAAATTTGGAAAGCAAAATCCGCATCAGGAAACGATTGAGTTTTTTGATGAAGCCTGGTTCTTTAATTCAACTTCAGTAGGGAAGAAGATTCTCAAGATGATGAAACGTGTTGGACGTTCAGAGAATAACTTTCTTGTATTCATTACTCAGTCTGTCAATGATATTCACTCTGAAGATGATACAACTGGCTTTGGTACAGTATTTGCCTTCCTGGAGAAGAATGAGATTGAAGAGGTTCTGAAGTATCTGAAAATCCCAGTAACTAAGTCCACTAGAGAATGGATTGGGAATATGACAATGGGTCAGTGTATCTACTATGATACGTTTGGTAGAAAAGAACGCATAACGGTAGATGGTCTTTTTCCTGAGATTACGAAACTGTTTGACACGGTAAAATCTGATCTTAAAGCTGTTTCGTAGAGGGGGTGAGGAAGCATTAAACTATACGAAAAGTTTAACAAAAGAAAAGTGTTTTGGTTACTTGGCTTTCTGGGATTTGTAGTTCTAGCCACGAGTTTCTTCGTTTTAGCGGATGAAGAAGCTCAACAAACCTTAACTGGCTTAGATTATAAAAGTGTCAAAGAACACTTGGATCAGTTTACCAGTAAAGTCTGGTTTGATGATGGTTTTTTAGGAATAAGCTTAGAAACAGGTTATCTAATCAATAAATTTGTTCAAGCTGTTTTCTGGATTACTAAGTTTGAGTTCAAAATTTTTGCAGGAATTTATGAAATCTTGTCTGCCGCAAATGGTCTTGGCAATCTTTCTGATTTAATTCGAACTGTGATTGGAGAAATGGCTCAAGTTTTTGGGAATTTAAAGAATAGTTTGCTTATGCCTGTAGGGATAATGATGGCAGCTTATGCAGCTTATGTGTATTTTGTCAGGAATGGTTCTTTTGTAAAAACGCTGATGAAATTGTCAGCAGTTTTTGCGTTTAGCGGAGCCTTGTTTACCCAGACCACGATTCAAGATAAAAGTGGTTATGTGGCAGAAATTCTATATGATACGGTGGAGACAGTGACAAACGAGCTTTCAAATAAGGTCACAGGGAGTTTATCTGGGATTCATTCAGACCAGACAGCTGTTTTAGATGAATATTTTTTAAAAGCTATTTGGACACCTTACAGTCATATGAATGGTGAAGATAAAAGCGGGAAAATCATTCTCAGTGACGAGGAACTGAAACGCTTGGTCTTCTATAATGATGGGGATGATGATTTTAAAATTGGCAATAAAAAAATTGGAGAGATTGTTGGAGAAAAGAAAAAGACAAAATACTACGGTTTAGTAGATTCTTGGGGTATGAAGTTCACTTATGCTTTTATCTCTGTGATAGAGTCTTTCGTGATGGGAGTGGTGATAGATGGCTTTGCTATCTTTGCTTTTGTCATGAGATTGATGTTTATTTTGATTGTCTTCTTATCACCTATAGCCATTCTATTGTCGTTGATTCCAACGTTTGAAAACATTCTTTTCAATATTTATAAGAAAATGTTGATTTCCTTGGGTTTGAGTGGTTCCATGTCTATTATCTCGGTCTTGTTTTTGTATTTTTACAATAAATTGGGGGAGATTTTGACTCAGGCTGTAGCTGGTAACTTGATTCTAGGAACGATTTTAAAAGCTCTTGTCCTCTTTATTCTCTGGAAGAAGAGAGACTGGCTCATCAGTATTCTCACAGCGAATAGGGTGACTTCTGTAGCTCAAGATTGGGTTCATAAGTTGCCACAATTTAATACGCAGGGATCAGTGAATGAGTTGGAATATGAAGGTGAAGAGGGCAAGTCAACCAGGATGAGTTGGATGCAAAAAGGGAATTGGAAGAACTGGCTTAAAAATAAGAGTCAGCCTTCTACTCAAGTTCCAACACCTGCTCCAGCTCCTGTTTCGGATTTTGAAACAGGAAACCCTGAAGGGGGTGTTTCGCCAGATGAAAGTATTGAAATGGTACCAAAACCAATTCAACGTCCAGATTTCGAGGCAGATACGCCAATTCGAGAGGAAGAAGTACCTGGACTACGGAACAAAATTCCACTTCGTTTAGAAGAGGAAGATCTGGCACCGAAACCAGTTGTTGAGAGACCAAGTTTACCGCCTATTCCACCTCAGTCAGAACATGAGGTAGAAAGAGTGGAGGAACTATTGGAAAATGAGCAACGCAATCCAGCGCCTCGTCCATTATCGCCTTATCATTCAGAGCCAGAAGTGTTGAAAGAAGAACCATCCCCTCCACAGGTGAGACCGCCAGCTGTTGAACCAGAGGAAATAGAGGAGCGTTTAGATAAGACACGTAAAAAATCAGAGAGCAGTCCGCCTAAACAAGAAGTCAAACGACCAATTGAACAGCCACGTGAGAATTCAGAACCAAAACCAATTCCAGAAGTGAGAAAACCGATTGTGAGACCGCCATCCAAAGTGGAGGACTCTCCGTTTTCAGAACCTGAGATAAAGACAGATAGGGAGAATCTATTTGTGCCAGAAGTAAAATTTCGGAATCGCTTTAGGAGGTAGAAGATGAAAAAGAAATGGCTATTCTTGCCATTGATGGGGGTGATGCTGCCGCTAGTCATGATGTCGTTTCTTTTATTTTCTTCTGCTGCAGGCGGTGGAAGTGAAGGAACGACAGGAGTTGGAACGAGCTTAACAGCTAAAGAGGTTGCTTCTAAAACAGATATTTCTGAAGAAAGGGCTAAGGATGTCATTAAGATATTAAATTGGCTCATGGGAAAGGAAGAATCTACTTTAGAAGGAGCGACTGGAGTATTAGCTGTTGCTGAGCGAGAGTCAGGATTTGATCCTGCAGCAATCAATACAGGGGGAGGTGTCGCTGGCTATTTCCAGTGGTCTGGCTGGTCTAACCAAGTCAACGGAAATCGTTGGGCATTGGCTAGAGAAAGAAAGTTAGATCCAGATGTGGAACTGGATTTAATGAGTAAAGAGTTGAATGGCAACTGGAAAAAGGTTAAGGATTATTTAAAAACGGCAAAGAGTCCTGAAGAAGCCGCTTTGTATTGGTCAGAACATTACGAAGGAGTTTCCTTATCGGATGGACAAACAAAAGCCGAAACTTTAAAGAAGAATGCCAAGAAATGGCAGGAAGTATTTAAAGGCACGATTTCAAACCAGGGCAAGAAAAGCAGTAAAAAGAAGAAGGGTAAAGTAAAAGGCAATGCGCAAGTTGCTTCAGGTCAAATTTCTAGTGAAATCCCTGCAGGTTTCACATTGGACAAACCCATGAATACTTCAGGTTTTATTGCTAGTTCTTATCCGTATGGACAATGTACTTGGTTTGTATATAATCGAGCAAAAGAGTTTGGTGTATCATTCTCTCCGTATATGGGGAATGGTGGAGATTGGAAAAGTCAATCAGGATATGAAGTGACGAATACTCCAACCAAACATGCAGCAGTTAGTTTCTATCCAGGGCAAGCAGGAGCAGATTTTACATATGGTCATGTTTCATTTGTAGAAGATGTGGCTGCAGACGGATCAGTTTTAATTTCGGAAAGCAATGTTTCTGGATTAGGTGTAGTTACTTATCGTGTGTTTGATTCAGAGAGTGCTAAGAAATTGACCTATGTTATTGGTCGTAAATAAAAATGTAAAGGAAAATGTAAATGAAAAAAGAACAAGTCATTGGTGCAGCTACTGTTGTAGCAACTTCGATTTTGATGTTTGCAGGAAACGTATCTGCAGATGGAGTAACAATTGGCTCTAGTGAGCCAGGAACAAGTGTAGAAGCTCCAGATAAAGGGGGAGATGCAGGAGTTGTGATTGGAAAAGAAACAACGAAACCTGCTCCAGCTGAGCCATCTACAAAAGATGGTGTTATTGGTGAAAACAAAAAGCCTGATACTCAGCCGAGTGATGTTGAAAAGACGAAGGAAGAAGGTAAGTCAACAGAACCGAGCCAGCCGGTGAATCCTGAGAAGGACAAAGAATCGCCTAAGCCAGCGGAAGATAAGAAGGTGGAAGAAAAACCAACACAGCCTGTCAACCCAATCAGTCCAGTTAATCCTGATGTACCTGTTAATCCAGAGAAGCCAGTTGCTCCCAATGTGACGGAAGCGGATTTGAATGTTAAGCCAATTATTGACCATAAGGGGAATACGGTGGTAGGCACCAAAGATGGAAATGTATTGGTGAAGAAGGCAGATGGTTCTGTAGTTGAGAAAAAAGCAGCAGAAATTGGAGCTGTCCGTCAAAAGGATGGCACAGTTGCTTTGAAAGATGAGAAGGGAGAATTGAAGATCTTGCCTTCAACTGGCGAAGAGCAAAAAATGGTCGTTTCATTGTTGGGAATGAGTTTTGCTTTGTTTGCAGGAGCATTAAAATTCAAAAACTTTAAATTCGGAAAATAAATTATACTGACCTGAACAAGTCATAAAAAGGTTTGAAAAAAATATATTAAAGAAGGAGATTCACATGGAATCAAAACAACTTAAAGGTCACGGTTATGTACGGAAATCAAAGGCAGCTGGTCTTGTTTGTGGTATTGTGTTAGGAGCTGCCCTTTTCGCAGGAGCTAATAGCGCCTCAGCTGATGAGGTTGCTGCTACTCCAGCACCAACAACTACAGCTGAAACTCCAGCACCTAAAGCTCAAGGACAAGCTCAAGACTCAACTATTACGGTTGATGAAGGGTTGACGGATGCTGCTAACAAAGCGAAAGAAGCAGGATTGACTGTAAATGCTGAACCAACTAAAAATATCGGTACAGCAAATACAGAAGAAGAAGTTAAAAAACTTGATGAACAAGCTAAAAAAGAAGTGGCTGCTCAAAAGGCTGAAATCGAGCAGAAAGCGGCCGATTATGCTGCTGCAGTAACGTCTGCGGAAAAAAACCAAAAAACCGCAGTAGAACGTGTAGTAAAGGATCCTTTGCTGTATTACGGCGTTGCTTCTCAGCTGGAAGTTGCGGGAGATAATGACTATAACAATGGTAAGGTTAGTTATGGTGAATTTACTTCTAATAAAGGGAAGGTTAAATTTATCCAAGGTCAGAGCAATGTAGATTTAGGAAATTTAGATCAATTATCTTCGTTGGTTTCTGCTAGTGAAGGTTCTCAAAAAGAAATCAACACGTATTATGGAGAAGGAAATCTGTTTCCTAAAACATCAACTGTAGTTGATAAAAAGAATGCCAAAGTAGTACCAATTAAAATGTCTGAAGGGGAAACAATCTCTTACAAACTAAACTATACGGATGATTCCGAACTAGGGAAGTTAGGCGTTTCATCTGTAGAAAACAAGGTGACCTTGTTGAAATCTCCTGTCAATACTGGTAAAACAGTGCTGCTAGTTAATCGTTATGGTAGTGTAAATAAAAACTTTGTGGCTGGAGGCATGGGGAAAGCTAATGATGTTCTCAAAATTGGTGATTGGAGCTATGAGTTTTCAAAGACCTACTATGACAAAAATGGCAAGGTTATTGATCCAAAAGAACTAACAGCCAAAGTATTAAATAAATATACTTTTGGTGGAAAAGACCTTGTTAAAGCAAGTGATATTGTATTGCCTGTTCGTCAAGAACCGCTTAAGACTAAAGAACATAATGTTAAGGGAGTCTTGGGAACTGAAAAAAATGCAGTTGTTACATATGGTGGAGAGTCATATTATAAAACGACTTTAGAGTACACCATTACTCGAGAAGGTGAAGATGTAATTGATCCGCATGCTCATTCAATGTTAGTACATTCTGAGCAGTTGGAACCAGTTGATACATCTCGTTTCGGCGTTCCAGCAAAGCCATCCGTGAAATATCATTTGGTTTCTTATAAGAAGGCAGTTAAAAGTACACTTCCAGGGGATAATGCTACTGGTTCAGTTACAGTGGAACATGTGACGGACAAAGGAGAAGTCCTTCAAGCAACGAAAGATGTTGTTAAGAATGGTAAAGTAGGAAGTGACTACATTACAGAAGCAGGTCATTTCGAAAAGACAGAGGTAGTAGAAGAAGGTGGTAAGGTTATTAAGCGTATTACTACCTACAAGTTGGTTGAAACACCAGCTAATGCTAAAGGTAAAGTAGTGGAAGGTGCTACGCATGTAAAATATGTGTACACTAAGTCTGTTACTGATAAAGATATGACTCCTAAACCAACACCGCTACCTGTGAATGACCCAACTACCATTCATATTGACCGTGATGGTAAAGAGATTGCTCCAAAAGAGAAAGGAACGAAAGGATTTAAGAAAATCCCAGGTTATGAAGCAGATCCAACAAGCTTGCTGAATAAAGAGGATCCAAAGGGTCAGTCAGTCCGTGTTTATCGAAAAGTGGAGCCTAAAGTAGATCCGAAAGAAAATCCTGTGACAATTCATATTGACACTGAAGGAAAAACAGTGGCACCTAAAGAAGATGGCACGAAAGGTTTCAAGGAAATTCCAGGTTATGAAAAATATCCTGAAGATCCAAAAAATGTTGAAAATGTAGGTGGTATCACTGTTCGGGTGTATAAGAAGTTGGAAGAAAAACCAGTTCAGCCAACGACATCAGTAGAACCAGCGCAACCAAGCCCTGCAGCTCCTGCAACACAGAAATTGAATGCTTTACCTGAAACGGGAACGGCTACTTCTATTTTGTCTGTGGTTGGTGCTGCATTAGGAGGATTAGGAGTTGTTGGGCTGAAGAGCAAAAAGGATGAAGAATAAAATATAAGGTGCAGGAGGCTGCACCTTTGTTTTTTTAAAAGGAGAAAAGAATGGTTTTATATGTAAGCGTGGTAATTTTTGTTTTGAGCTTGATGTATTTTATATATATGGTAGCTCATGCGATTTTAGATGCAAGTAGAAGGAAGAAACTCAATAATGAAGTGAGTATTCAAGGTTTCCATTTGATAAATGGTCAATCGTTTCTAAAAAAACCAGAAAAGGAACTACCTAAAAAAGCGAAAGTGCAGCAAGTACCTTTGTATTAGAAAAAATAATGATGAGGAAAGACTGAATGAAGCAAAAATTGAAATATGGATTTAGAAAATCAAAAGTCGCACGTAGCCTATGTGGTGCTGTTTTAGGAGCAGCTGTTATCGCATCTATTGGGTCTGTATCAGCTAGCGCAGATGAGGTTAAAGCTGAACCTGAAAAAACTGTTGTGAAAACTGGGGAAGAAAGTGTTACAGCTCAGCCTCAGGAAAAAGAGCAACCATCTTCAAACGTTGATGAATTCAAAGGTTTAGATAAGACACCTGTTGAAGTTGAAAAAGTTGAGAAATCCACTCCGGTAGTGGATAATCCAAACCCAACTCCAGTTGAACCTAAACAACCTGAATTTAAGGTGGAAACGAAAACTACTGAAAATTCAGTTGAAACTGTGGCTGATAAGGCAGGGAGCAACGAGCTGAGTTTTTCAGCAAAAGCACCAACAAACACTAGCAAAACAAATGAAATTGAGCCTCTAACAACGACGCATATCTATGATACGTCTGTGTCGTATGCTGGGAAGCTAAAAGCTTCTTTGTTGCAAAGCCGAAAAATCATTGAGGCGAATACTAATCCTCAGAGCAAGCACATTCTACAAACGTATGCAGTGAATTTCACTGATAGCTATGTAGCTGTTGGTGTAAATGATGAGAACACTTTAAAAAATAATTATGGTGTATCATCTTTGCTTTTGACTAAAGAGCAGGCTCTCGGATTGATTGATAAGCTAATGGCAATCAAGCATCCTTCAGAGAAGGGCTCTCCATTCCAAAAGGAGGGAGATTATTACATTGCTGTTGCAAAAGCGTTTGGAGAACTTGGTTATAAGACTGATACTCCAGGAACGAAAGTTCCATTTGAAGAAATTGTAACTAAACTCACAAAACCTACTGATACCATCAGTGTTATTCAATACACAGATGGATGGGGTGAAGGTCGTGAGGAAATGGATCCTACTTTTGCCAATTGGGCAAAAGAACGTGCAAAAACTTTTATGACGGTGGTAAACCGTAATAAGGTTACAGATAAGGACACAAATAGCAATGAATCCATCAATCAGATGAAAAAGCTGGGGCATCCGAATATTTATGATGCCACGGGGAAAGATCCAAAGGTTGTGGATGCAGAAGTACTGAAGCAGTTTATGGAAACTGCAACTGAAAAGGTGAAAGTAACCAAAGGAGCAGACCAAACCGCTAATGTTACTATTGGTGGGGCAGGAATCAAAATCACTAAGGCTACTTTGAAAGGTAAAAATGTAAGTAAGGATTTACCGATTAAAGACGGTAAACTTCATTTTACAGAAAAACTACCTGATGGAAACTACACCATTGCATATAGCTTCGTTGGCGAAGGCACAGTAACGGGTACAGTTGCCCTCGATGGAAAAGAAGCAGCTAAAAAATCTGACACCCTTTCATCAAAAGGAGGTTTTGTAAAAGCAGACTTCCGAACAAATGACGGCAAAGCATTACCTGGTAAAAATGATTTAACAATTTCAGAAGCTGGAAAAACTATCGGTGCTGATTGGAAAGCTCCAGAAGCTGACAAGTCAATCGTGGTCAACGGTCAAACTTATATTTTGGTCGGTGTACCGAAAACACAAACTGGAAAAGTAACAAAGGATAACGTTACTTTGCACTATGTTTACCAAGCTAAGCCTTCCGACAAGAAGGTTTACAAAGTAACCTTCAAAGTTTTGGATGCTATTACAGGTAAACAAATTGATAAAGAATTTGCTGTTGCAAAAGGTTTTGAAGGTTCTAGTTACAATGTGCTATCGCCAAAGGTTGATGGTTACGAAGTAACTCTTAAAGAAGGTTCTGCGACTGGTAAGCTTACTAATAAAGACGTAAACTTGACTTACCTGGCTCATGAAAAAGGTGGTCAAGTAAAAGCCATCTTTACAGATGAGAGTGGTAAAGAGTTGAAAGACTCTCAAGTTGTTGCTGAAACAGGTAAATTGGTAGGAAGCAGCTGGAAATATGATAGCGAACTCCAAAAGGAAATCAAAGTAGGTGATAAGACTTACATTTTGGCAGCTGTGCCAGAGCGCTTGCAAGGAGAGGTAACCTCTGACAATCAGACTTTGAAGTTTGTTTACAAGTTGAAGGAAGAGCCTAAACTTGAGAAACCAGCTAAGCCTGCCAAGCCAAAAGCAGATAAGGTTGCTTCTAAAACTTTACCAAAGACTAGTGCGGTTCCAGGTTCAAATGTTGCGAAGACAGATTTATCAGCTCAATTAGCCTTGGTTGCAGCTGCTTCAGTTGTAAGTTATGCTGCTGGCTATGGTTATACAAGGAAGCGAAAAAACAATTAAGGAATAGGAGGCAGGTGAGCTGAGAGGCTTGCTTGCTTCTTTTTTTATAGAATTAGAATATTCAAGTTTGCGTATCGAATAGAAATAATTAAGCAACTGTGTTTAAAATGGAATAGTGTTTAATATTAAGGTAATGTGCTATAATATAAGTAAGAATATAGATGGAGGTGGAGATAATGATTTATACGATTCAAGAAATTAAAAGCAAGCTACAATTGATTGCAGAGAAATATCAATTAGCAGCAATCTATTTATTTGGTTCTTATGCTCGTGGAACAGCAGATGAAAAAAGTGACATTGATTTAGCTGTTGATTTAAGTGGAAGTATAATTTCTGGATTGATGTTTTTTGAATTGGAAGAGACAATTCAATCATTATTTACAGTTCCAGTAGATGTCTTAACAGTAGATGAGATTATGACAGGAAAATCTTACATTATACAGCAATTACGTAAGCAATATGTAGAAGAAAAGGAAGTGTTATATGAGGCAAGAACAGCTGAAATCAGATCACTCGTATCTTAAACAAATGCTGTATTATGCTGAACAAGTGGAAGATACTTTAAAAAAGATAGAGCGGTATCAGATACCAATTGAAGATGAAATGTCTTTAAATGCTCTAGCAATGGTTATTGGTCAGATTGGAGAACAGTTAGGCAGTGGCAAACTTTCAGAGGAAACGCAAGAGCGATTTTCAGATGTAGTACCTTTTCATTTGATAAAGGGGTTTAGAAATCGGGCGTATCATGATTATGGTAGTATGAAGACAAAGATCATAATTGATACAGCAACAGAAGATATTCCGAAACTTAAAGAGGGGTTGGAATATATAATTTTGCAGATAGAGAAAGAGTTATTGTGAATGTCAGTTTTAGAATTGACATTGTTTTAAAGTAAGAGAAGCAAGTCAGGTATGGCTTGTTTTTTTGTTCGGTTCTTACGGATCCAATAAGCAATTGCAGATGAGATTTTGTTCGGATTTTATTCGAAATACCTGGAGTCCAGGAATGTTTTAAGTTCGGATTTAGAAAGGAATTAAAAAATGAAAAATGAAAATGTTATCTCAGATAAAGAATTGATGGATATGGGATATAATAAAGCGACTGCTCAGAGAATTATTAAGGAATCAAGAGAGCTTTTAGTAACAAGAGGTTTCACGTTTTATGATAGAAAACGATTGATGATCGTACCTAAAGCGATTGTAGCTGAAATTCTAGGGGTGCAGGTCTAATGACCAATATTCGTTATAGAAAAAGGGGCACAACAGGGCTTTGGTCTTACGAAGTAAGAGAAAAAGGCCAAACGGTAGCTCATGGGAGTCATTTTAGGACTAAGAAGGAAGCTATTGTTGAAGCAGAGAAGATAGCTCAGAAATTGCGTTTAGGTGGAAGATTAACTAAGGATGTTACTTTGGTGTCTTTGTATCAGGAATGGCTTGAGTTGAAAATTTTGCCAAGTAATAAAAGTGAGTCAACGAAACAAAAATATATAGCTAGGAAAAAGATAATTTTTGAATTGTTTGGGGATCAGAAAATTTCTTCTATTCGAGGAAGTGATTATCAACGAGCTTTAAATAAATATGGTGAACGTGTGGGTAGGGATGTGCTGAGGCGCTTTCATAATGGGATTAAATCTGCTATTAGGATGGCTATTGGTGATAAGTTAATGATTGATGATTTCACGAAAGATGTGGAATTATATCCAGGAATGAAAGAGCAGGAAACAGATGAAAAATACTTGCATAGTGAAGAGGAATATTTTTTAGTTTTAGTAGAATTAAGAAAACGGTTTGACTATTTTAAATCGATTGTACCTTTTATTTTGTATTTTTTATTTGTGACAGGAATGCGGTTTGGGGAATTGATGGCTTTAACTTCAGATGAGATAGACTTTGAGAATAATTGTATCTATACTTATCGGCGCTATAATACACTGCTAAGGAAATTTGTACCACCAAAGAATAAGACTTCTATACGTTATGTGCCACTTAAGAGAGAAGATATGGAGCTTTTGCGTGAGCTGATTGCTTTACAAAAGAGAGTCAATAAAGAACTTGGATTAAACAATCCTGAACGGTTGGTTTTTCAGCATTTTTCCTATAAGTATGGAGTTCCGTTGACAGATACAGTTAATAAGTATTTAAGCGAAATGTTAGAAGAGATGAAAATAAAGCCTCTGCTTTCAACTAAAGGGGCACGTCATACTTATGGTAGTTATTTATGGCATCGAGGAATTGACTTAGGAGTGATTGCAAAAGTATTAGGTCATAAAGATATAACAATGTTGATAGAAGTATATGGCCATACTTTAGAAGAGAAGATAGATGAAGAATTTAATCGAATTCGTACATTAAAACACGAAAGTTCAAAAAGTGGGGCAAAAAGTGGGGCAAAAAGTGGGGCAAAGTGATTTTAGAGCAAGCAAAAAAGCCTACAGAATAGGCTTTCTTAGTCATACTTTCTATGCCCCCTGCAGGGCTCGAACCTGCGACCCATAGATTAAGA